>Ga0255770_10003496_pt1 | contig 13500 bp, 14 predicted proteins | sample 071ome_22_FD_179968 | JGI IMG/M metagenome (GOLD analysis project Ga0255770, IMG submission 179968) | Coastal salt marsh microbial communities from the Groves Creek Marsh, Skidaway Island, Georgia - 071404AT metaG (version 2) | ecosystem: Environmental > Aquatic > Marine > Intertidal zone >... | reverse complement strand
GCAGCATGAGCTGAAAAAGGGTTTTGCCGAGGCGAACAAAGAGGCTGAATCAGAGGACGAATCCTCGAAATAGTCGGCACTCGGCCTGTGGCCTCAGGCTTGGGCCGAAGATACATCTAATTTTCTGCGGCGAAGGATCCTGCGTCGCTCGCGCTCACTTGCGCCTCCCCACACACCGTGTTCGATTCGGAATTCAAGGGCGTAGTTCAGGCAGCGCTCTGCAACGGGGCACCGGTTGCAGATCGCTTGGGCACGCTCAACTCCTGCCCCATCGCTCGGGAAGAACACAGCAGGTGGATGAATACGACATTTGCCGTCTGACATCCATGCGGTGACCGATTCGGGGTCATGGATTGTGATTCGACCGTACTCGTCGGTGGGGGTGTTCTTCATCGTTCCTCCTTATGAGATGTGATGGTGAACGTTGCTATACAGTAACATATTCGTAATATTACGTCCAGTGTTTATTGGGATTAATTCGCTTTCATACCTTTTTCTTACGTTTTTGTGACGCTCTCGCCGAGAGAGTTCACAACCGCATCTCGTCCTGGGTGTATGACCTCGTTAGACGTCTCGCAGCGCCGATAGGTTCCCGGAGCCTCTCTCGGTGTGCACGGCAGAACTGTGCTGCAACACAGATATGATCCACGAGATGAGTGACGTCGTAGAAGATTTCGCGCCAAAGGCCCATGCCCGAATCGTGTACCAGGGCCCTGTTGCACCTCATTGGGAGGTTTACGCAGATTGGGGTGACTCGAAGTTGCTCGACTCCTTCCGAGCCCGTGCGTTAGCCCGACTCGTGTTACTCACTGAAAACGATCCTCAGTTCCGACGTAATCGCGAGCGCATCAATCGTGATGCTGAGCGTGAACTCATCTCACTCGAGTGGGACCTCGGACACCCTGAGGACGAGTACGAAAGCTGAACATCATGGAGGAGAGCCGTTTTCTCAACCGCGAGTTGAGCTGGCTCGACTTCAACGAGCGGGTGATGGATCTCGCGTTAGACCAGGCAGTTCCGCTTCTTGAACGAGTGCGCTTCGCCGCAATCGCCTCGGCAAATCTTGACGAATTTTTTCAGGTTCGGGTCGCTGCACTTCGTGACCAGATTGCTGCCGGTGTTGATGAGACCACCCCAGATGGTCGCACTGCCGTGCAACAGGTTGAGGCCATTGGCGAACGTGTTTCAGCATTCGTTCACACCCAAGAGACGCTTGTTCGAGAGGTTCTACTTCCTGAGTTGACTGCAAACGGCATTTCGATTCTTCAGTGGAAAGAACTTGACCAGCCGACCCGCGATCGGATGACAGAGTTTTACGAATCTCGGGTGCACCCGGTGCTTACACCGCTAGTCGTTGACCCTGGTCATCCATTCCCATACATCTCGAATCTTGCCCTGTCCGTTGCTGCGACTGTGGCTGACCCAGCGACTGCTGAGCGGCGCTTTGTCCGGTTAAAGATTCCGAATGTGTTCCCTCGTTTGATTGCGATTGGTGACGGCCGGTTCATCACTTCAGAGGAACTTATTGCAGCACACCTTCACCGTCTGTTCCTTGGAATGGTGGTGGAAGATTGGGCGACGTTTCGAGTCACCCGGAAAGCCGATCTTGCACTCGAAGAGGACGAAGCAGACGATCTTCTTCAAGCGGTCGAGGTTGAACTGCGCCGTCGTCGATTTAATCGTCCGGTGCGCCTCGAGGTTCACCGTTCGGTCAGCGAGGAAATCCTTCGGCTACTCGTTCGCGAGCTTGAGATTGATCCACGAAATGTGACAACCCATGCGACGTTTCTCGATTTGACCTGCCTCAGTCAACTTACCGATCTCGACCGGCCAGATCTAAAGTTCCGCCCTTGGGTCCCTGTGACGGCTGGACGCATCAACGCTGCCGAGGAGGCCGAACGGTCGCTGTTCGACGTCGTTGATGATCGGGCATTACTGCTGCACCATCCCTACGAAAGTTTTGCGAGCAGCGTCGAGGCATTTATCGCCCAGGCAGCGGATGACCCTTCGGTTCAGACGATCAAGATGACGTTGTATCGAGCTGGTGGTGACAGCCCGATTTTGAGGAGCCTGATACGAGCTGCAGAACGCGGTGTGCAGGTTGCCGTGCTCGTTGAAATTAAGGCTCGTTTCGACGAAGAAAACAATGTGGTTTGGGCGAGGCGCCTCGAGCGTGCTGGTGTCCATGTCGCCTACGGAATGGTCGGCTTAAAGACGCATTCAAAGGTGGTGCTCGTCGTGCGCGACGATGGCGAACGCCTGCGTCGGTATTGCCATATCGGTACTGGTAACTACAACTCGAAAACTGCTCGCTCATATGAAGACATTGGTTACATCACGAGTGATGATGCGATCGGTGACGACGTCGTTCAGTTATTCAACCACCTCACAGGATTCAGCCGGAATAACGATTACAAGACGTTGCTCGTGGCCCCCGAAGGCTTGCGTCCACAGCTCATTGACCTGATTGAACGTGAGATTGAATGTGGCACCGAAGGGGCCATCACCCTGAAATGCAATGCTCTCGCGGACCCGGTCATGATCGATGCGCTGTATCGGGCCGGTCAGGCTGGAGTGAAGATTGATCTCATCGTGAGAGGAATCTCATGTATCCGGCCGGGATTAGCCGGACTGAGTGAGAACATCACAGTTCGAAGCATTCTCGGCCGTTACTTGGAGCACAGTCGTATTTATCGATTCGAACATGGTGGTGACGATGGAGGCCCGCTCTATCTCATCGGATCAGCAGATCTCATGCCGCGCAACCTCGAGCGGCGAGTTGAAGTCTTGGTTCCTATTCAGCATCCAAAGCATCGAGAGTGGCTTGACCAGGTAATTGCGTTTGACCTCTCAGATGAGGTCATGCACTGGAAGCAAGAATCCGATGGAACCTGGCAACGCGCCGGCGGGTCGGGCGATGCTCAACATGACTTGTATCAATGGGCAGCTGATCGCCAGCGTCCGCGCTGAGTTCATCCATCTTTCGCTCATCCACGCTCCGCTTGAACATGTGTTCACCTGAAGTTCACTTTGAACCGGCATTGCGTTCACCTTCGCCATTTACCTTCACTCCTGCACCTGTACTTCCTTGGTGCTTCCCCCGTGAACAATTGAATGGAGAACTACGTGAAACGATCCTCGAAGCGAATTGTTGCGCTACTTGCCGCATCATCTTTTGTGCTTGCTGCGTGTGGCAGCGATTCAGATACCGCAGATGCACCAGCAGAAGATGCACCAGCCGAGGAGGCAGCAGCCGAAGATATGGGCGATGTCGATTACGCATCCGTGTCTGGAACCCTCATTGGTGCCGGTGCATCGTCGCAGAAGGCCGGAATGCTCGGTTGGCAAGTTGGATTCCAGTCAGTAGCTCCGAACGCAACTGTCGAATATGACCCGATTGGCTCCGGCGGTGGCCGCAAGCAGTTCCTCGGTGGAGGATCGGACTTCGCTGGCTCAGACGCAGCGCTCAAGGACGAAGAGTGGGAAGCCTCGAAGGCGGTCTGTGCAGGAGATCTCGGGGCCATCAACCTCCCGCATTACATTTCGCCAATTGCAATTCCTTACAACCTTCCATCGATTGCAGGTGAGACCCTCAACCTCTCAGCCGATGTGATTGCTGGGATCTTTGCGAACACGATCACCAACTGGAGCGACCCTGCGATTGCTACTGACAACCCAGGTCTTGATCTTCCAGATTTGGCAATCAACCCGGTGCACCGTGCGGATGAGTCAGGAACCACCGAGAACTTCACCGACTACATGAGCCAAGCAGCTCCAGACGTGTGGACCTATGGGGCAATTGAGGCATGGGATGCTGATGGTCCCGGTGGCGGAGAAGGTGGCCCGCAAACCGCAGGTGTTGTTGCTGCTGTTGCGGCAGGTGAGGGTTCAATCGGTTACGCCGATGCTTCACAGATTGGTGACCTCCCTGCAGCTGCTGTCGGAGTTGCCGGCTCATTTGTTGAGTTCTCACCGGAGGCCGCTGGCCGCATCGTCGACTCCTCAGAGCGCACCGGTGGACGCAACGAATATGACTTCAAGATTGAGGTCAATCGAACACCGGACACAGCAGACACGTACCCAATCGCTCTCGTGTCGTATCACATCGTCTGCCTGCAGTACGAAGATCAAGCAACTGTCGATTTGGTGAAAGCGTTCATGACATTCGTCAGTTCAGATGTTGGTCAGGCAGCATCAGCAGCTTCGGCTGGCTCTGCTCCGATCTCCGACGAAGTTCAGGCCGAGATCGCGAAGTCAATTGCAGCGATCAGTGTCGCAGGCTGACGTCACAACGTTGACGTAGTAATTCGAACTAAGACTGGGGCAGGGGCAATGTTCCTGCCCCAGGTGTTCGTTTAGGCTGTTGTTAATCAAACTTTTCTTGGAGTTACCCCTCACTGTGTCGCCGAGCAAACAATCCGAACAGAACCTCAAGCGATCGGAGTCGCTCGCGGATCGGCTGTTCTCTGCAGTTTCGAGGTCATCCGCAATCAGCATTCTGCTCGTCTTGACGGGTGTCGCAATCTTTCTCACCGTCGTTGGATGGTCGGGAATTTTCGGTGATATCGAAGGGATGTCGGGAAGCGACACCTTCTTGGAATATGTCGGACCGCTCGTCTTCGGTACCGTCTATGCAGCGACGCTGGCGCTACTCATCGCTACACCCCTCGCATTTGCGGTCGCCCTCTTTATCAGTCATTACGCGCCGCGGCGGCTCGCACAAACACTTGGCTACGTCGTCGACCTTCTTGCTGCGATCCCAAGCGTGGTCTTCGGAATCTGGGGCATCACTGTTGTGGCTCCACTGCTGTCGAAAAACGTGTATCCGTGGGCGAATGACAACTTGGGCTTCATTCCATTCTTCTCCGGCACAGCATCGACGAGTGGTCGAACCATGCTCACCGCCGGGATGGTGCTCGCAATGATGATTCTTCCAATCATCACAGCGATCTCTCGTGAAGTCTTTCTGCAAACTCCTCGGCTTCACGAGGAGGCCTCCCTCGCCCTTGGAGCAACGAAATGGGAAATGATTCGTCAAGCGGTTATCCCATATGGCCGATCTGGTGTGATCAGCGGTGCAATGCTTGGCCTCGGTCGCGCCCTTGGTGAAACGATGGCAGTTGCCATCATCCTGTCGCCGAGCGACGGGTACTTCTGGAGCATTCTGACCAATCAGAACTCGAACACCATTGCATCAAACATTGCGCTGAAGTTCCGAGGCGTACGGCCTTGACGTCAATCGGCTGATTGCGACAGGTCTGGTGCTCTTCATGCTGTCGTTTGCTGTGAACGTTCTCGCTCGTCGGGTGGCGAATTCTGGGTTCTCAGGGGCAGCAGGATGACAGTGACATCAGAATCTGCAATGACCGCGGCACCGTCATCGCTGACAACCGGAAAGATGCCGTCGTGGATGCCGGGAGCAATCTGCGGGCTGTCAATCGTTGTCGGCGTAGTTGGCGTCTACTCGATTGGTGGTTTCAAGTGGGGATGGATGGCGATCGTCGCTGCCCACCTATACCTACTGTTGGTCACCGTTGCGTCACGAATAATCGAAGACCGTCGACAGGCAGTTGATCGTGCCATGCGAACGGTCGTGACAATCGCGTTTACAACCGTGACCATCCCATTGATTTCTGTGTTTTGGACCGTGATCACCAAAGGAATTTCGAGGTTTGATCGAGATTTCTTTTTTGGGACGATGCGAATTACCCCCGAAGACATGCTTGCCCAGATGGAAGGGGCGCAGGTTGGTGGTGCACTCCATGCAATGGTTGGAACGCTGATCATCACCGCTATCGCTGCGATCATCTCGATTCCACTTGGCTTACTGACAGCGATTTATCTCGTTGAATATGGCGAGGGAAAACTCGCAAACGCGACAACACGCCTGGTCGACGTGATGACAGGCATTCCATCGATCGTTGCGGGGTTGTTCGCCTATGCGGTGTTTGAGTTAATTCTTGGGCCCGGTACGCGATCAGGTATCTCTGGTGGCGTCGCGCTGTCGTTGCTCATGACTCCAGTGGTCGTTCGCTCATCGGAAGAAATGCTCCGACTTGTCCCGAACGAACTTAGAGAGGCATCTCTTGCGCTGGGAGTTGCCAAGTGGAGAACAATTCTCAAAGTGGTGTTGCCGACGTCGGTTGCCGGTATCACGACTGGAATTACGCTCGCCATCGCCCGAGTGATTGGTGAAACAGCACCGCTACTTGTGACAGCCGGCATCGCCCAGGACCTCAACCTCAACCCGTTTAGTGGCCGCATGACCACACTCCCGGTGTACTCCTACTACGAGTATGTGCAGCCAGGGGTTCCACCAGAAACTGGCATTGCGCGTGCGTGGGGCTCGGCTCTTGTGCTTGTGATGATCGTCGCAGTGCTGTTCACCATCGCAAAAATTCTTTCTCATGCGTTGAAGCCGAAAGGACTCAAATGAGATTCGCATTCGTGAACAATTTCCGACTCGCACCGCAGGAAGCGGTTACCAACAGAAGGTCGCATCCATGGAATCAGTGATCGCCGTCGACAACCTCCACATCTATTACGACAAATTTCTCGCGGTCCGTGACGTAACAATGAAGATCGCTCCTCAGTCGATCACAGCGCTCATCGGTCCATCTGGCTGTGGGAAGTCGACCTTTCTCCGGTCGCTCAACCGAATGCATGAAGTCATTCCTAAGGCGCGTGTGGACGGTCAAGTGCTCCTCAATGGTGAAGACATCTATGGGCCCGGGGTAGACCCGGTAACTGTTCGGCGTCGTATCGGCATGGTGTTTCAGAGGCCAAATCCATTTCCAACGATGTCAATTTACGAGAACGTCGTAGCTGGAATGAGACTTAATGCAAACCGAATGAGCAAGTCTGAAGCAGACGAGGTTGTTGAACGTTCGCTCGTTGGCGCAAACCTCTGGGATGAAGTGAAAGACCGGCTCGATAATCCTGGTTCAGGACTTTCAGGCGGTCAACAGCAGCGGCTGTGCATTGCGCGGGCGATCGCAGTAGAGCCAGAGGTGCTGTTGATGGATGAGCCGTGTTCTGCGCTCGACCCAATTTCGACGATGGCGATCGAGGCGCTTATGGAGGAACTTAAAGAGCGGTTCGCCATTGTCATCGTGACCCACAATATGCAGCAGGCAGCTCGCGTCAGCGAACGAACAGCGTTCTTTAACATCGACGGCCCAGGTCAGCCGGGCCACATCGTTGAAATGGATCTCACCGAAAATATCTTTTCGAATCCGCGTGAGAAAGCCACGTCGGACTATGTCACAGGAAGGTTTGGCTAATGAACGATGTACGAGCCAGGTTCCACGAGGACCTCGAACACATTCGTAAACAGGTCTCGACGATTGGCGCATACATCGTTGAGCTCATTCCTCGGGTGACTGACATCATGTTGTCGAGCGACCTTCAATCAGCTGAGGAAGTCATCAAGGGTGATGCGATGATTGACGCGCGAGTGCTTGAGACCGAGGAACTCATCTTGAAAGTGTTGGCGCTCCAATCGCCGGTCGCAGGTGACTTACGAGAAGTGACGTCTGCACTAAAGATCATTGCAGACATGGAACGTTCAGCCGATCTGGCGTGCAACATATGCAAGGCTGCTCGTCGAATTCATGGCTACGAGATGGATCCGAAGTTGCGGGGATTAGTGCAGAAGCTCGGTGATCAGGCAACAAAGGAATACCGCAAGGCTGTCGACTCATTCGTGCACCGTGACGTCATGGAATCTGCCGCTCTCGGCGACATTGATGAACTGCTTGATGATCTGCACCGGCAATTCCTTCAGCAGATCATTGAAAGCCATGCGGCGCAGGCAATCGATTTGCAGGTTGCAGTTCAACTAACGCTGGTCGCTCGCTTCTACGAACGACTGGGTGATCACGCAGTGAACCTTGCAAATCGTGTCAGGTTTATCGAAGAGGGTCACCTGCCAGATCTTCACGTTTCCCATCGGGAGCTTGAGGAAGAGGTGGGGCCCGCAACTGCACCAGATAGTTCAACCTGACTCGATGGTGAGATGAATATTTTTCTCGTCGTCTTGGCGCTATTGGTTGGCGGGTGTGTTGGTGTCATAGCGCGGGGATCTCGGGCCCGTTCGACGGTAGAACCAGTTGCCCCAACGACGCTGAAACAGGAAGTTTCACGTGGTATCGACCTGCTTGAACTTCTTCCTATTCCGTTAGCGGTGTATGACGAGGTCGAGCGCCGTGTGAGAAAGAACCGGTCGCTTTCGAAACTCGTCTCAGGCTCAACCGCTGTCTTGCTCGATGATGCGGTTGACAACGCAATGCGCAAAGCAATTGACGGTGAGCAGGTAGTTGAAACACACACCTTCAACGGCCCTCCAATGCTCGTTTGTGAGGTTCGAGCGGGGAGCCTTGATGGAAGTGGAGCCTACGTTGTTGTTTCTGACATCACCGATAAGACTCGGACCGAGTCAATGAGAACTGACTTTGTTGCCAATATCAGTCACGAATTAAAAACCCCTGTCGGAGCTGTTGCGGTCCTCGCAGAGGCATTGCTCGGAGAAACTGACCCAGCGGTAATTGATCGACTTACTCAGCGCATGCTGGCTGAATCAGAACGCGCAGCAAGAACAATTGACGACCTGCTTGAACTTTCTCGTGCTGAGGAGGGGAAGATCGATAGCAAGGTGTCGCTGAAGATTGATGCTCTCTTGCAAACGGTTCAGGAGCGATACGAAGAGGCTGCTCGACAGCGAGATATCGAGATCGTAATTGAGTCTTCCAATGTGTGCGCTGTGCTCGGCAATCGTGAACAGTTGGCGTCTGCGCTTGGAAATTTGGTTGATAACGCAGTGAAATATTCCCTTGACGGAGGGCGGGTGACGCTTCGGAGTCGAGCAGAATCTGAGTCGGTTGTGATCGAGGTATGTGATTCTGGAGTAGGTATCCCGCAGCGAGACCTTGACCGAATCTTCGAACGGTTCTATCGGGTCGACAAAGCTCGTAGTCGGGGGACTGGAGGCACCGGACTTGGGCTTGCCATTGTTCGTCACGTGGTGACAAACCATGGAGGAACAGTTGAAGTGTCATCGGTCGAAGGCGAAGGAAGCTGCTTTCGATTGAGATTCCCACTGGAGCACATCAGATGAGTGAGGCACATATTTTTGTTGTCGAAGACGAAGAGTCATTTGTTGACGCTCTTGAGGTCGGCCTTGGCCGGGAGGGGTTTGCGGTCAGCGTTGCCCGCGACGGTTTCGAAGCCCTCGAGAAATTTGATGATGTCAACCCAGATCTAGTTTTGTTAGACGTCATGTTGCCTCGGGTGACGGGCATCGAGGTCTGTCGCCAACTGCGCCAAAAGAGCAATGTTCCGATCATCATGGTGACAGCAAAATCAAGTGAAATTGACACGGTTGTTGGGCTCGAGGTGGGAGCAGATGACTACGTTGCTAAGCCGTATCGAATCCGTGAACTCGTTGCTCGAATTCGGGCAGCTTTGCGCCGTCAGGCGGGTGACAGCACAGGAGAAATTCCCCGACCGTCAGCAACGTCCCTTGTCGTTGGTGATGTCGAACTCAACGATGATGAACACGCCGTGAGCGTTCGAGGCGAGAGTGTTGCAATGCCGCTCAAGGAGTTCGATCTCTTGCGCCTATTGATGTCCAACGTTGGGCGCGTGATGACCCGCGAACTCCTCATCGATCGAGTGTGGGGCTCGGATTATTTCGGCGACACAAAGACTCTTGATGTCCACATCAAACGGATTCGGGCAAAGGTTGAGCCCGACCCCACCAACCCCAGCCGGATTGTGACCGTTCGAGGAGTTGGCTACAAATTTGAACGTCCGACTGACTAATCCCCAGTCGCTGTCTACGATGTTCGCTGTGCCCGAGCAACGCCAGCAAGGCCGGTTTCATTCATTAGCAATCACGCATGCAGTGATGACTGCGGGTGAAGCCTCGATGGTGGTTGCACTTGCTGATTCGTTCTTTTTCGATGTTGATCTCGATGCAGCGCGATCGCGACTGCTTGCGTTCTTACTTGTCGGGTTCGCGCCATTTCTGATGGTCAACGCGAAATTGGGGCCAATGATCGACCGACTGCGAGGCGGCCGCCGGGCGATGGTCATTGGACTTAGCCTTGCTCGAGTAGCAGTTCAGGTGGGAATGATCTTCACTGCGAACGGGCTTGCTCTCTTTCCGTTTGTGTTTGCCGCACTAGTGCTTCAAAAAACATACGCAGTCACAAAACAAGCGATTGTTCCATCGGTTGTGCGAGATACGAGCGATCTCGTTGAAGCAAATTCAAAACTCGGCCGCATCGCAACCCTTACAGGCGCAGCGGCAGTGATTCCCGCTGCCGCTATCCAGCAGGTGCTCGGTACCGAAGCGACGTTGTTCTACGGTGCAGTGTTTTTCGTCGCAGCGGCATTCCTCGCCATTCGCTTACCTCAAGCACGATCAAGCCAATCAGAAAGCGAGCCACAACCAGAAGGTATTGAAAAGAGTTCTGATGTGCATGTCGGGTGGATAGCAATGACGGTGCTTCGCTTTGCCCAAGGTTTTACCCTGTTCCAGGTTGCGCTGTGGTTCAGAGCCTCCGCAGCGCCACAGGTGTGGCTTGCCGCTGCTGTGGGTCTCGGTGCGCTGGCACCGTTCGTCGGAAACACGATTGGCCCATGGCTACGGCGTCGGACCAATGTCGAAAAGATGCTCGCTGCATCCCTTGCTGTTCCTGCAGTTGCGGCAGGAGGAGCTGTGTTTGTTGGGGGCTATGCGATGGGTGTGCTGCTGTCGATCGTTGTCAACCTCTCGGGCAGTATCGGGCGACTCGCCTTCGAGTCAATCGTTCAACGCGACGTTTCTGAGCGCAGTCGAGCAGCGACCTTTGCATGGTTTGAGACCCGGTTTCAATTCGGCTGGGTCGCAGGGGCAGCCGTCCCGATCCTTATAGAGATGTCGGGAGTGGTTGGGATTAGCTACCTAGCTGCAGTTCTTCTTGCGGCATCAATTTCGTATGTCGCTGGAGCTCGGCCATTCAACTCGGGCCAAATGCTTACGACTCATTAACTCGAGCGAGCCACAAACCGGGTGCTTCGATCTCGCTTGGCGTTGGGCATCGGTCTGTGCCAGAGAGCAACATTTCGATCGCATCATTGTCTCCGACTCGATCGACCACACCCTGCACGAATTGTTTTCCTCGACGCACTTGGTCGTCGTCAAGGCGAATTCCAAGCAATCTGTGAACGAACACATCTGATGGAGATTGTTCAACTCGCTGCCGCCGAACTGCTTCGGCAATTCGGAGCGCCGAGCCGCCAACAACCCTGACCGATACCGCATCGACAATCCAGTCAGTGAAACCAACAACTGCTGCGACTGCGGCATCAAGTCGCGGTTCCATCTCACGTTGCTCTGCAGAACTCACCGCTCCCAACAGGATCGTTGGATCACCAAGCGTTTGTTGTATTGCTTCCATTGGATCACCAGCAGACGGATCGAGCCCACCAAGTTTCTCCATCACTGCATCGGGGTCAGGACGAAATGCAGCAACATATTGTCGGACCATTGTCGAAAGCGGCAATGAAAAATTCGCAGACCCAAGAACGGTGTGACCTGCAAACTCATGCGCAAGCACCCAGAGTCGCATCTCGTCGGCCGGAATTTCCCATTGCTGCGCAAACGCATCGATATTCGAACCAACTAACTTCAGCCGAGCATCGCTGCGAGGAATTGGCAGATCGTGGATGCCAAAGCTTCGTTGCGCCAGATCGCCCACCATTGAGCCGACCGCCATCCCGAGCATTGCTGGAGCCATCATCTTTGACAGCCCCGCCATCATCTGTGCCATTGGATCGGTTGCATCATCTTCGGTGGTATCACCGCCGCTGAGGGCAGTCGCAAGATCAGTAAATAGTGGGCGATATGAATCGAGCGTGTCGGCTGCCCATTGAGAGCGGCTGAGGGTCACCACCCCGACACCAGCGAGGTCGGATCCGGTGAGGTCCCCGACGTGCATCTGCGCGATCGGCACCAGTGCCTCAAGTGCCATTCGTGACGCGGGGTCAACATTTGGCTCCTGTTCACCTCCTGTGGCACCAAGTTGTGCGAATTGTCTTGCTGCATCCCAATTAATTGGACCTTGGCCCGACATTGCTTTGGCGATGTCTCCCAGAAATGGAATACCTCGGAACGGATCTTCAGGCTGCGGTTCAGGGGTGTCGGCCATACCTTTGATGCTAGGCACATCTGAGGCGGGTAACGTCGCCGAGGTGGAGAAGAAGGTGCTCATTCGTGAAGGAGCAACGGTTCTCTCGCGTCGTGTCATTGATCGGTTGAATGCCTGCGAGGGACTCGAGGTCGTCGGACTCGATACGGGTTCTGCTGATGTGATTGTTGATCTTCGTGTCGGTGATCACGATGGTCTTGCCCGTCGTCGTTCGAGCGCAACTGTTGAAGGTGAAGCACTCATGGACGAAGTTCGCCGGGTCGATGCTCAACGGGTAGTGATGCTGTCCTCGTCGCTTGTGTATGGTCCACATCCGAATAGCCGGATTCCTCTGACAGAGGATGAGGTCGTACGGCCAGAGGCAACATTTGTATTTGCCCGACAACTTGCCGCAGTTGAGCATGTGCTTGATCGTTGGCGACGTGGTTCTTCCGAACGGTCGGTGGCGGTACTTCGGCCTACGGTGACCATGGGCCTCGGAGCATCCTCGTCATTAGCTAGGGCGCTTGCAGCAGGTTCGGGTCGCCGACTAGGTGACGAAGAACCTGCAGCACAGTTCCTACATATCGATGACCTCGCGGCGGCAATCGAAGCTGTTGTTATTTCCGAGTTTGATGGTGTCGTCAACGTGGCGCCAGACGGATGGATTCCAGGTGACCGAGTTCGAGCGCTTCTTGGCCGGCGGTGGAGTATTCCGGTTCCGCAATGGGTGCGTGAACAACTTTGGGCGTTGCAATGGCGGTTTCAGAGAGGTCCGATTCCGCCGGGCCTTGGTCCGTACACGAATGCGAGCTGGGTCGTTGCAAATGATCGATTGAGAGAATTGGGCTGGAGCCCGACAGTCACGAATGAACAAACCTTTGTGGAAGGAACCGAAGACCCTTGGTGGGTTTCGATCACACCCAAACGACGGCAAGAACTCGCTCTGGCTGGAGTAGCGACAGCGATTGTGCTTGCGGTTGGAGGACTTGTCGCAATTGCATTCCGATCATTACGAAACGCAGCTCACCGTTAACCCAACGCGGTGATAACGAGCGCTGCTGCAAGTGCAGCGATCATTGAGCACGTGCCGACAACCAGTGCGACCACTTTGAGGCGCCTACTTGGTGGTTCAGCTGCAAACAGAATGCGATGTTCGGCCGAAATCTCGGCTGGATGACGCCATTCGCGCTCATGGGGGGGAGGAATGAGGTCCACGGACATCCGACTGTAGTAACTGTTGAGACCAATCTGCGGTCGCGCCCCCTTCTGAGGACTACGATTCAACCTGTGCCTCATTCAAAACGTGATGACAATTGGTTTGACG
>Ga0255770_10003490_pt1 | contig 13509 bp, 10 predicted proteins | sample 071ome_22_FD_179968 | JGI IMG/M metagenome (GOLD analysis project Ga0255770, IMG submission 179968) | Coastal salt marsh microbial communities from the Groves Creek Marsh, Skidaway Island, Georgia - 071404AT metaG (version 2) | ecosystem: Environmental > Aquatic > Marine > Intertidal zone >... | reverse complement strand
ACACTGCCGGGTGCGAGATGGACGAGCGCGTCGAAGAGGACGGCGAGAGTAAAGAAAACCCAGACGAGGCCGCCGTCGTATTGGAGGTCGTGAGGCGACTCGTTTCTCTTCACGACGTCTCGGTGGACGACATCGGTGTCATCACCCCGTACAACGGCCAAGTCACCCTCCTTCGCGAACTCCGAGCCCGCGACGACGCCCTGAAATCCCTCGAAATCTCCACCGTCGATGGATTTCAAGGTCGCGAAAAGGAAGCCATCATCATCAGCACCGTCCGCTCCAATCCCTCTCGCGAGGTGGGCTTTCTCTCCGATTCCAGACGCATGAACGTCGCCGTCACGCGCGCGCGCAAACACTGCTGCCTCATCATCGATTCCGACACCGCCTCCGCCGATCCATTCCTCGCCGATCTCATCGAATACTTTGAATCTCACGGCGACATCGCCTCCGCCGCCGAATACGTCGCGTGACGCCAAGGCGCGCTCCGCTTCGGCGCCGCCTCTGTACAAAACAAAAGATATTCCGGGAAGAGATCTCCACCAATTGTCCGATGATTAACCAATTCACTCTGTTTGCCCATACGAACGCTATCCGATATCTTGCACCCCCGCCCGCGCCGCGCCGACGCATTCGTCGACGCGCGAGCGACGACGACGACGACTCGCGCTCGTCGTCGACGCGAGCGTACGGAGGAGAGCGCATCTCTCTCTCGCGCGCGCCGCCGCTTCGGACGCGCGGACGACGCGTCTCCCGCTCGCGCGCGTCGGTGAGCGCGCCGAAGCGGCGTGAGGATGATGTCGACGCGCGCCGTGGCGCCCGCGTGCGCGCCGACGCGATCGCGCGCGCACGCGTGCGGAGGTGCGACCGCGCGCTTTCATACCGTTCGCTCGGACGCGCGTGGAGGCGGACGCGCCGTCGTGGGGGGGTGGTCGGAGGGGACGCGGGGACGAGGCGGACGATCGACGACGAAGACGGCGTCGAGCGCCGCCGAGGTCGCCACGCAGGAGGACGACGAGGTCGCGACGAGTGGGACGAGCGGAGAAGAGGAGGATGCGAACGCATACGGTGAAGCGAGCGCCGCGTGCCCGTACACGGCGGCTAAGAGTGCGCTGGGACTGGCGCCGCCTCCGGCGACGAGGCCGGGACCGGATGGCAAGCCGGCGATGATCGAGAGTGGGGCGTTTTTGAAGTCTTTGATCAAGGCGGCGCAGCATCCGGTGGGCATGCCGATCGCCATGCTCGACTGGGCGGAACAAGCGGGCGAGTGCGTTGGCATTAAGAATGCGATCGGGCCGTTTTGCGTCTCCATCATCGACCCCGAGATGGTCGAGTACGTGTGCATGACCAACGCGAAGAATTATAGATTGCGAATGTTGCCAGATGCGTTCCGATACGTGATTCAGAACAAAGGAATCACGGGCAGCGACGGTGAGTACAACCGCGAACACAGATTGATGTGCCAAAAGCCGTTCATCAACTCATTTTCGTTGAAGGAGTTCTCCACCACCGTCGAGGAGCGCATCGCTTACATGTCCAACACTTGGAGAGAAGCGGCGCAAATGCGCGGTGGAGGTCCGCTTGAAATCAACATCGATAACGATTCGCAGATGGTGACTCTCGACGTCATCGGGAAAATCGCGTTTGCGTTTGACTTCGAACAGTGCGAGGCGCACGAGGCGAAGACGCTTCGCGGTGAAGAGGGGAAGAAGGATAACATCTCCAAACTCTTGGACGCATACAACGGTAGCAGCGAAATTATGGGAGAATTATTCATAACGCCGGGACCTATTTTAAAGCTTCAAAACTTCTTGGGCCTCGGTCGAGTGCGAGAACTTAAGGAACAGTATTCAATTTTAGAATCCGTCGGGACCAAGCTTATGTCTGAACGTCGGCAGGTGGTCAAGGAGCGCTTAGCGGCCGGCGACGACGAGGATTATTGCTTATTAGATGTATTGGTTAAGGCGAAGGATGCGGATGGCAATCCGCTTTCGGACGCTGACTTGTGGGGGGATATTAACGACATCATGGCGGCGGGTCACAGAACGACGGCTTCCAATTTCACCGTCAATCTCTGGCACGTGGCGCGGTTCGAACACATTCAACGCGCCATCGAAGAGGAAGTGGCTGCGTTGGGCGGCCGTCCGCCCACGTTTGAAGACGTTCAAGAGGGACGATTGCCGTACACGCAGCGCGTCGTGAAGGAGTCGCTCCGCAAGTACGCGCCCATCAACCTCTTCCCGCGCCTCGCCGAAGGCCCCGACACACTTCCGAGCGGACACCAGGTCGAGGCGGGTGATTTCATTTTATTGTCCACGTACGCCATGGGTAGAAACCCGAGAGTTTGGGAAGATCCAGACAAGTTCGATCCAGACCGCTTCACCGACGAGGCGCTCTACGCGCAAGCGGAGAAGCACGCTAACCAGGTTGCCAGAGATGATCCGGCCAAGCTCGACCAAGCACGCGAGCGAGCGCGTCGCCGTATGACCGCCGGTCGCGATTTCACGTACACTCCGTTCGGCGCTGGCCCTCGATCGTGCATCGGAGGCGTCTTTGCCTTGCTCGCCGCGTCGACCATGCTCGCCAGCACGGTTCAAAAGTTCAAGCTCTCCAGAGCTGGACCCGGTCGCGACAAGCTCGGTGATGAGCTCAACATCATGTACGATACCACCATTTGCTTCCCAGAGGGTGTTTGGATCAACATCGAGCCTCGAGACAAGCCTCTCGGCGCGTGAGGCGCTCGTCTCGGTGCGCTCAGCCGTCGGCGCTCGCCGCGGCGACGTCCCCACCGCGATTTCACCTCGCGTTAGCGCGTGTAATCACTCTTTATCCTAGTGTTTCCATCACTCTCGTCCAAATCATCGCAGTCACGACGCATCATTTGCCTTTACGATCGCGGCCACGCGCGCTCGCGTCGTCGACGTCCCTGCCCGCCGGTGGCGTGAGGGTAAGCGAGACAAAAGGCGACATTCGCGCATTCGCGCGCCGCACACCCACGCGCGCCGGTCGCTCGATCGCGCGCGCGTCTCGCCATGGACGGGAATCTGTACGATGAGTTCGGCAACTACATCGGTCCAGAGGTGGACCTGAGCGACGAGGAGGAGGACGCCGCCGACGATTGGATGGATCGCGCCGAGGCGGCCGCCGACGCGAGGTTGGACGCGACGGTGCGCGGAGACGATGACGAGGCGGGAAGCGACGCGGAGGAGGATGAGGATGAAGACGATCGTTCGCGCGCCGTCACGCTCGCGGAGGATAAAAAGTATTACCCGACGGCGGAGGAGGTGTACGGGGCGGACACGGAGACGCTGGTGGAGACGGAGGACGCGCAGCCACTGGAGGAACCCATCGTGGCGCCGGTCAAGGTGAAGAACATCGAAGCGACCGGTCAGCGAATGACCGGAGGATCGGTTGGAGCCCAAGTGCAGGCGCAAGACGCGAGCGTGGCGATGAAGGTGCGCGAGGAATTTTTAACGGGGTTGTTGGGAGAGACGAGACGCATGGGACGCAACGTGTGCGTGGCGGGACATTTGCATCACGGGAAAACGACGCTGTTCGACATGTTGCTGGAAGAGACGCACGATGTGGACTACGAGTGGTTGGCGAATGATAAGCAACTTCGATACACGGATACGAGACTGGATGAACAGGCTCGAGGGATCTCCATCAAGTCGACCCCTATGACGTTACCCTTGCAGACGAGTCGAGGAAAGACGATGCTATTCAACATGATGGACACGCCGGGACACGTGAACTTTAGCGATGAAGTGACTGCTTCGATGCGTCTGTCGGACGGCGTGCTGCTCGTCGTCGACGCGGTTGAAGGTGTCATGACGTCGACGACGCGGCAAATCAAACACGCGGCTCGCGACGGCTTGCCGGTATGTGTCTTCATCTCTAAGATTGATCGTTTGATCGTCGAGCTCAAGCTTCCGCCGGCGGATGCGTATCACAAGTTACGACACACGATCGAAGAGATTAACGCCGTCATCGAGGCGTCGTACGCGCCCGATGCCGACGGTGTATTGCCGACGGTGAGTCCAGAGAGCGGAACGGTGTGCTTTGGCAGCGCGCTCTACGGATTCAGTTTCACGTTGGAATCGTTCGCCAAGCTGTACATCGATGTCAACCGCGTCGCGGTCGATCACAAGGAGTTTGCCAAGAGAATGTGGGGCGACGTGTACTACCATAGCGACACGCGAACGTTCAGAAAGAAGCCGGCGCAGAGCGGCGGCGAACGCACGTTCGTGCAGTTTATTCTCGAACCTCTGTATAAAGTCTTCAGTCAAGTTGTTGGTGAGACCGTCGATAGCCTGTCAAACAAATTGAAAGAATTTGGTATCAAGTTAAAGCCGAGAGAAATGAAGGCAAACACGAAGCCGCTGTTGAAGATGACGTGCCAAAAGATTTTCGGCAACACGTCTGGGTTGGTGGATATGCTCGCCACGCACATTCCGTCGGCCGAGGAAGCGGCGTCGACGAAGATTGAACGCGCGTACAGCGGTCCGGTCAAGAATGGTGGTAAGCTTGTCGACGCCATGCTCGCGTGTGACCCCGACGCGCCAGCCGTGGTGATGATCTCCAAACTCATTCCGAAGAGCGACTGCTCGGCGTTTGACGCACTCGGCAGAGTGATGTGCGGCACGATCAAGAAGAATGATCGCGTGCGTGTGCTCGGCGAGAACTTTTCCCCAGACGATGACGAAGACTGTGTGGTCAAGACGGTGTCCAACATGTGGGTGTACGAGGCGCGTTACCGCATTCCCATCGACGAGGCGAGCGCCGGCGCGTGGGTTCTCTTGGAAGGCGTCGACCAGAGCATCACGACCACCGCCACTTTGGTGCCAGAGAACATGCCGAAGACGTTCAAAGATGACTTGTACGTTTTCAAAACTTTAGATTTCGACAACAAGGCCGTTATGAAGATCGCCGCCGAGCCTCTCAACCCGAGCGATTTGCCAAAGATGGTTGAAGGTTTGCGTAAGATAACCAAATCGTATCCGGCGTGCGTCACCAAGGTTGAAGAGAGCGGTGAACACACCATCATGGGTACGGGCGAGTTGTTTTTAGATAGCGTGATGAAGGATCTTCGAGAGATGTACGGTGAAATCGAGGTCAAGGTGAGCGATCCAGTGGTGTGCTTCAGCGAGACTGTGGTGGAGACGAGCTCGCTCAAGTGTTACGCGGAGACGCCAAACAAAAAGAACAAGCTCACGATGATCGCCGAACCTCTCGATAAGGGACTTTCACGCGACATCGAGACGGGAAAGATTGATTTGAGCGCCCCGAAGAAGACGGTGAGCGACTTTTTCAAATGCAACTACGATTGGGACGCCTTGGCGGCGAAGAGCGTGTGGGCGTTTGGTCCGGACGCGTACGGCCCCAACGCGTTGTTGGACGACACGCTACCGTCCGAGGTGGACAAGGGATTGCTTTCCGCGATCCGCGATTCCGTTGTACAGGGATTCCAGTGGGGTACGCGCGAGGGGCCCCTCTGCGACGAACCCATGCGCGAGGTTAAGTTTAAGATTTTGGACGCCCTCGTCGCCGATGCGCCGCTGCAACGCGGCGGCGGTCAAGTCATCCCCACCGCCCGTCGTTGCGCCTACAGCGCCTTCCTCATGGCCACTCCCAGATTAATGGAACCGATCTACGAGGTCGAGATCCAATCTCCAGCCGATTGCATGAGCGCCATCTACACCGTGCTCAGCAAACGTCGCGGCCACGTCGTGAGCGACGCCCCAAAACCTGGCACCCCAGTGTACACCGTCAAGGCGCTCATTCCCGCCATCGAAACCTTTGGCTTCGAGACCGACCTCCGCTATCACACCCAAGGTCAAGCCTTCGGCCAATCCTACTTCGATCACTGGTCCGTCGTCCCCGGCGACCCGCTGGACAAGACCATCGTCTTGCGCCCACTCGAGCCCGCGCCCGCGCCTCACCTCGCCAGAGAATTCATGGTGAAAACGCGTCGACGCAAGGGCATGTCCGAGGACGTCTCGGTTAGTAAATTTTTCGACGATGATCTCCTCATCGAGCTCGCGCAGGCGGACACTGAGCTCGCCGGCATGTTTTAATAACAACTCTTAGCTTTGAAGACGACAACTGAAAGAGCTCGTCCCTCCACCCAGATTCGTCACTCATCCGCGCGATGCCACCGCGCGCGGGCGTCTTGCGGCAAATCCTTTTGCTCCAACGCGACGTCCCGCTCGCCGCCGCCTTTTACGAGCGCGCGCTCGGTCTCCGCGTCGCCGTGTGCACGGAAACCTACGCCGAACTCGCGTTGGATTCGACGACGGATTCCACGGATTCGAACGCACCGATCGGCGCGTCGTTGGCGCTGCAACGCGCGGACGCGGAATCTCAGCTCACGCCCGGGTACTCCCCGATCATTCACTTCGAGGTGGACGACATTCAGGCGCGCGTGAACGCGGCGTTGTCGCTGGGTGGACGATTAGACGGGAAGATTCAATACGAGACGCACGGGGCGGTGGCGGCGGTGCGCGCGCCGGACGGACACATGATCGGTATGTACGAGCGCGCGTCCGGGAGTTGAGCGAGGCGAGAAACGTATAAAGAAAAGTACTGTCGCTATGAACGACGTGGATGTGGAGTTTGGGGGCGTGCGACCGGTTTCGAAACGGCGCGGACGGTGCGTGGCGCACGTCGACGTCGACGCGTTCTTCGCGCAGGTGGAACGAAAACGAGACCCGAGTCTGCGCGACGTGCCGATCGCGATTCGGCAGCATCAAGACATTGTGTGCGTGAGTCACGAGGCGCGCGCGTTGGGGTTGAAGAAACACGATGGGGTGGAGAAATGTCGGGCGGCGTTGGAGGCGCAGGGCGGGAGAGTCGTGCACGTGCACACGACGGAGGATCACATGGTGTCGTACGAACCGTACACGCGCGCGTCGTACGAGTTACACGCGAAGATGCACGCAATGTGCGAAAAGATGCGCATCGAGCGAAAGGGCATGATTTACGAAAAGGCATCCATTGATGAGGCGTACGTGCAGATTGAACACGGAGCGAAACCGTCCGAGCGAGGCGAGGCGTTCGCCCAAGCTCTGCGACGCGCCGTCAAAGAAGAGTGCGATCTCGTCGTGTCCGTGGGCGTGGCGAGAAATAAACTCTTGGCAAAGATTGCGTCGAAACTTGCGAAACCCGACGGCGTGGTCGTGATCGACGATGACGACGACGTCGAGCGCGTCTTTCGAGAATTGTCGAGCTTTGAGCTACCGCACTGCAAGGGTGAAATCGTGCGCCGAAAATTAGTCGAAGCCGGTTTACACACCGCTTGGGATGTTCGTTCGAAGAATTCAAAACGATTGGAAGCTCTTTTGGGTCTCGTGCCCAAACACGCCATGGAATTGTGCAAGGCGGCGCACGGCGTGGACGAGTCCGAGGTGATTCAAAAGGTGAATGACAAGACGTCTCTCAGCGCGCAAATGACTCTCACGATGAAGAAGCGACCGCTGCCTCGAGAATTTGGTAATCAAGTCGGCGTCACGGGCGGTCCTGCAGGATTTTTCAACCCCCTGACGTGCGGAGAGCACGAGAGGATCGAGCTCACGGTTACCGCGTTGTCGAGAGACTTGTATGAAAAGGTTCGAGTGCACGAGGCGTATACCCATCGTTGGCCCTCAACGATCAGCGTAAAAATCAAAGTGTACGGGACGAGCGTGCAGTACAGTAAGAGTGCCGCCTTTCCCGTGAAATTTGACGCGGACGCGTCCGTGGCGGACGATAGAACCACTGTCGCAAAGAAGGCAACAGAGCTCGCGATTCTCGCCGTCGGCAAGCGAGCCGCCGACATCATTCAGCACGTCACCGTATCGACGACAAACTTCAAGTCGACGACGGGTGAAAATGAGCATACGCGAGAACAAATAATCGCGTCGGAAGCGGATCCTTTGAAGAGAGCGTTCGTTCGCATGAATGAAAAACGCGCCTTGGATAAAAAGGCAAACAGAGCTGTCGCAAAGAGAGTTCGCATTAGCGAATGGATAGCGGGCGAGCAACCGCTACCGCCGGTTGAAATCTTATTAGCGCTCGTCGGGGGATGGGAGGGTGAAGACGAGTGTCCATTAGAAGTAGAGGAGTGCCGTCGCGCGCTAGCGACTAGGCAGGCAAAAGTTAGCGGCGGAGAGGATGATGAATAATCTCGGTGCTGTAGTCAATTGACAACATTAGAATAGAATTAACCACAAGTGAAGGAGTATTAAGTACATCGTTAGTCCCAATCGCACGAACGGTCGTCTCTGCAGATACACGGAGGCTCTGTCGAAGTTTGCAGCGATCTCGAGCGCGATTGGATGCTGAAGCGCCGGGGCGCTCGCCGCCGACTTCAAGTGTCCTTGGAGAGGAACAAACGCGTACGATCCCCCCGTCAAAACCGCGCCTTCGATGTCCGTTTCAGAAAAATCTTCGTTCTTCTTGTTCGTGAATGACGACGTGTTTTGGCTCGCTCGAGCGTCGGAGAGTAAACTTTGAAGCTGTTCAATCTGTTTGTTTGCCATGTCCAACTGTTGCCGCAGACTCGCCGTCTCGTCCGACACGCTGGGAGGAGGAGGCATCGCGCGTTGCGTCTGCAGCGCGGACTCCAAAGACGCAATTTTTGCTTGTAATTCTCTAGACTGCGACTCGTAAGCCGCCTGCGCGCGACTGGCGTCTTGTCGAGCCTTGTCCAAAGCTTCGAGCGCGTCCGTCGCGCGCTTTTCGGCGTCAAGCGCGGCTTGGTTGGATTCATTTGACGATTTGAGAGCAGACAACTCGCTAGCGGTGGACTCCGCCTTCGACTCGGCGTCACGTAAGCGCTGCTTTACCTCAGTCATCATACGTTCGTGTTCTTCGTTCGCTTGAAGTGCGCGCTCGCACTCCCCAACGAAGACTTCTTTTTCCTTTTCAACTTCCTCCAGCGCGAGACGGTTCTCGTCCAACTTATTCGCCAGGCGCACGTTCTCCGCCGCGAGCGCCTCTTTCTCTTCCGCCGACGACGTTGATAAGGCGAGTAATTCTGCCTCCAAACTCTGCAATTTCAACGCCTTGCTCTCTAGTTCCGACTGTAATTCGAGCTCTCGCGACTCGGCGCCGCTCGTGGTTTGTTCAGACGCCCTTCGTAATTCCGCCGATTCTTCCGCTGCAGCCGTCCTCGCCGCGTTTGCCTCGCGCAGAGCCGCTTGTAACCGCTCGACCTCTTTCTCGACGTCATCCGCTTTCGATTTCGCCTCCTCCGCCGCCTCGATTCGTCGCGCCGCAGCCGCCTTTTCGGAGTCGGCTTCTCGCAACTGGGCACGCGTCTTCTCCAATTCCTCCTCGATCGCCGCGATGCGCGCGCGCGCCTCCTCCGCCGCGCGATGCGACTCCTCGTTCGCGTACGTTAACGCCTCGGTATTTCGCACCAACTGCTCGCGCATGGATTCGAGCTCGTCCCTCGCCTCCGCCGCGGCTCGTTCCCCCGACGCGCTCGTCTCCGCCATCTTCTTCAACTCCTCGATCTCCTCCTCAAGCGTTTGGACGCGCGCTTTCGCGGCGTCTCGCTCCGCCTCGATCACTTTACCCTTTTTCACCGCCTTGACGAGCTTTGCCTTGATCGCCGCCGTCTCGTCGTCCGTTTTCCCCGCGTCGGAGGACGTGTTCTTCATCTTCTCCGGCTTCTCTTTCTCCGCAGCGTCGCTCGGCGCCGCGTCTCGGTGTTTCGCCGCGTCCTTGGCCTTCTTGAACTCCTTGAGTTTGCGACGGCCGGCGTCGAGATCGGCGTCGCGAGTCATCGCGGCCGCGAGTGACGCGAACGCGTGTTTGGTCGGGACATTTTTCTCGAGAAAATTTTCCTCGGGACGAACTACGATGTTTTCATTACAGGTTTGTGAGCGACGTTAAGAGCGTCGACGGAAGAGCGCGCGCAGACTCTTGCGCGCCGGATCTTTCTTCGAGGCGAAGAAAGCGAGGTAGACGCTGAGAAGGACGACGATGACGGTCCACGCTTTGGCGGCTGAGCCGAGCGCACGACCGCGAAGGTTGCGTCGGACGAAGGGGTAGGTTTCGCCGAAAGCGTCGATGTCGGAGGTGAAATCGAGGAACTGAGCTATGACTTTCGCCACCTTGACGGCGGTGGCGTGACCAACCTTGGCGGTAGTCATGGGAACCGTTAAGAGTCTGTCCTCGGGGACGACGGTTTTGATTTCTCGAACGCGTTCGATGTACTTCATCTTCCACGTGTCCTCGTCCGGCGTCACGCTTCCGAACGCGCGCTGATACATGCACGGGTAAATATCGCAGTAGTGATACGTGGAGTCACCGCACGCGCTGGACGACGAACGCACGGCGCCCGCGTTACAACCGCACGTGTCTCCCAGCGCCGCCGCGCCTTTCGCCTGTTCCTGCACGTGCGTCCACCACTCCGTCACCATCGTCTGAAACAGCACAACCTTGGCGTCCGGGTACGTCCGCATCAAATCTTCCAGCGTGTACGGCACCGGAAGCCACCCCATGAAATCGTACTCGGACACCACGCTCGTGTTCGTCGACGAGTCGAGACAATACGACGTCGCCAATCGCGCGTCCGATCCGATCTTCGACCCACCCCACGTCCCCGCGCTCATCGACGTCGTGCTGTCGAGCGTGAGATAGCCTAAATTCCCAAACCACTCCGTCGCCGTCGCCTCCACGAACGGATCCAACCCGGCGCTGATGACGCGCGGTCTCGACGTCACGAAAGTGTTCAGAGGCGGTTTCGTCAGCGCGCGCGCCCCCGTCGCGCGCGTCACCGCGAGCGCCATCGTCATCGCCAGCATCGCGCGCATCGATCGCGTCACCTCTCGCGCGTCCCGGCCGCCTCGATGACGCGTCATCGCGCGCGCGCGCGCCGATGACTCACGCCGTGCCGAATAGTGTTGGTGAAGAAATGCGTCTCGAGCGCGTCGCGAGCTCGACGCGCCCATCGACCTCAGTCGTCGCCGCGTCGTCCCGGACGTCTCGCGAGCGCGGAAAGTGCGAGAGGAAGTCTTTTCGCGACATGGAGTCGCGTCGTCGAGCGTCGCGCGAGGCGTCGGGGACGTCGGCGCCCGTGGAGCTCGTGTGTCTCGACTTCGACCTGACGCTGCTTCGCGTGCACTCGTTCGCGTCCAAGATACGGGCCGAGGACGTGCGCGAGGGACGACGGGACGCGATCGGTGATTTTGTGGATTTGGCGTTTTTGATCGAGTTCATGGGTACGTGAGAGCGACGACGGACGAAGACGGGGGCGGGGACGTCGACGCGCGGGCAACCGTCGAGGCGAATACCAACCGAACGACTGACGACGACGACGTTCACACGCGACAGAGACGGCGCGAGCGAGGGGAGTGGAGGTGAAGATTGTTTCGTTTGGCGTGTACGAAGTGATTCGCGCGTATTGCGATCGAGCGCTCGGGGAAGGGAACATGACGCGACGGGACATTTCGACGCCGAGCGTCGTTGGCGTCAAGGACGGGTGTTCCGTGAACGGGGGTAAGAACCCGCAGATGCAACGGCTGTGCGAGGAGAAATACGGAGCGAATTGGCGTGTGCGCGCGGATAGGGTGGTGTTGTTCGACGACGACGAGAGAAACGTCGTCGCCGCGAGAACGGCGGGGTTTCGCGCCGTGCACACGCCCGCGGGATTCACTCGCCAGTCGGCGAGTTGGATATTCGACACGACCGAGTGACGACCACCGAACGTCACCGCTGTACCTACTACTATTCTGTAACATTATCTTATAAACCTAACGTTTTCGCGAGCCAAGGCTCGTTCGGAGACGCGTCCTCGGGCTTTGTAAAATAAAACCAATCCTTCATGAGCTCGGCGAATTTCGGTTGCCTCGCCTCGGCATCCACCCAATCGACGCGCGGTCCGCTCAACACGAGCTCGTTCCATATCCCGCACGCGCCCGCGCGCCACAGCGTGATCTCTCCCGACGTCGCGTCCGCGAGCGCCTGCGCGCACGCCACCGCATCCTCCACTCGCGCGCCTCGTCCTCGTCCCGTGCTCACGTTTGCCATGACGCGACCGCCCGGTTTCAACTTTTTCGCCAACGCCTCCCACGTCTCTCGCTCACGCAGACACGCGACGACGGTGGAATTCTCATCGAAACAATCGACGATGAGCCCATCGAACGACTCGGCGTCTCGTGCACACATGGCGAACGCGTCGCCGATTTCCACGCGAAGCGTCCCCGCACGCTCCATCTCGTCGACGCCAAAGTGTCGTCTCGCCAGTTCCACGATGGCGGGATCGAGCTCCCATCCCACCATTCGCGCCCCAGGATGGTGCGCCGACAACGCTCGCGCGCATGTCCCGGCACCGAGTCCCAGAATACCGATCGTCGTCGTCGTCGTCGTCATAGAATCCTTCTTCGGAAGCGTCGCCGGGAGCAGCGAAAAAGCGTCGAACACGCCGCCGCGTCCCACCGTGCCCACGTCGTCGTCTCGCGCGCCGTCGACGCGTCGTTCGCTCAACACGGCGTCTGGAACGCTCTCACGCGTCAGTATAACGCACCCGGCGAAGGCTTTATTCGGCGCGTCGTCCCGAACGCGCTCGACGAGTAAATCACTCCCAAAGTCGGACGACGCGCGGTCGATGATTTCCGTCCACGACGATGACGACGCAACGTCGCTCGACGCGCGCGCGGGACGCGAACGGGTGGTACGATGTGTACTCGACCGATGTGGCGCCCGCGAACGCGCGAACGCGCTCGAGGACGCGACGCGCGCGCGCTCGAACGACGACGCCTCCATTCCTCGGGCGCCAAAGAGTGACGCGCGCTGTTCGCATGCGCGTCGCCCTCGCCTCGCGCGCGAACGTCTCGGGGCGCGCGTCCACGACGCGGCGCGTGGAGTCGTCGCGCGCCGCGTATCGATGCGGGATGCGCGCGACGCGCGACGCGTCGCGCGACGCGGACGACGCGCGAACGGTTGACGGTGGGAATGGTGACGTGGTGTCATCAACGTCCGCGACGCCGCTCGACGCGACGACGACTCGACGACGCGCCTTGGCGCGCGTGACGACGCTCGCCGCCGCCTTGATGGCGATCGACACCTCGTCGTCGTCTCGAGCGGCGGCGTCGGTGGATTCGTTGTACGACTTAACGCTGTCGCAATACGGCGCGCCGCGCGCGCTGAGCGATTTTCGAGGGAAAGTCACCGTCGTCGTCAACGTCGCGTCCGAGTGAGCCCTGTCGAACGCCAATTATGCCGCCCTTCGATCGATGCGGGACAAGTACCGCGACGATGGGTTCGAGATATTGGCGATTCCGGTGAATCAATTCGGGTGTCAAGCGCCGGGAACGTCGGAGATGGAACGACAAGCGGCGCGTAGAAAATTCGGCGTGAACGAGTTGGAGGTGTTTGATAAGGTTGGAGCGAAGGCGAAACCGGTCAAGTGTAAGGGTATCGATGAGGTGGCGTACGAGGCGGAGTTTAAGGATGATCCGGACGCGATTCTTTCGGCGCCGCTCGCTGACGACCCAACGTCTTCGGCGCGCATGTCGCCCGTGT
>Ga0255770_10003472_pt1 | contig 13549 bp, 8 predicted proteins | sample 071ome_22_FD_179968 | JGI IMG/M metagenome (GOLD analysis project Ga0255770, IMG submission 179968) | Coastal salt marsh microbial communities from the Groves Creek Marsh, Skidaway Island, Georgia - 071404AT metaG (version 2) | ecosystem: Environmental > Aquatic > Marine > Intertidal zone > Salt... | reverse complement strand
GCAGAAGGTAAAGCCGTGGTTTAAGCAGCAGGTCCTCGTAATCGAACAATGGATGGTCGAGGGGCGGATAAGATCTACAGACCCTGCTCGACTCATTTTCCTCATTTGGGCCGCCACCCAACACTACGCCGATTTTCAAACGCAGGTGCTGTCGCTCATGAATCGTCAAGAATTTGATCAAGCGTTGGCAGATGAAACGAGCGATTTCCTAACCAGTTTCCTCCTGCATGGGCTTGATCTCTAGGGAACTTGTTATGAAGATTTGGATTAAAGACCCTCTTACCGTCTTTGTTGGCGAACACGAGCAGCCCCCTAAGCGAGGCATTCTGATCGAGGATGGCGTGATCTCCGAACTACTCGATACTGTGCCAGATCAGTTTGATGCCAGCATGGATGCGTCAAACCTAGTGGTTCTCCCAGGGCTCATAAATACCCATCATCACTTCTATCAAACGTTAACGCGATCGGTTCGGAGCGCGATCAACCGCCCCCTCTTTCCGTGGCTCGAAGCCCTATACCCCATCTGGGCGCATCTCAAGGAAGACGATGTTCGACTGAGCACCGAACTAGCTGCAGTCGAGCTTTTGCTTTCTGGCTGCACAACCGCCGTGGATCATCACTACATTGTTTCTCCCCAAATACCTGACCCTTTCTCAATCCAGGTGGAAACCGCTCAATCAACGGGGATTAGAGCAGTCATCTGCCGAGGCTCAATGAGCCTCAGTCAAAAAGACGGCGGACTGCCTCCGGATTCCGTGGTGCAGTCGGACGAAGATGTCCTGCAAGAATCAGAGGCCTTCATACGCAAATGGCACGACCCAAAGCCTGGCGCCATGACTCAAGTGGCCTTAGCGCCCTGCTCACCCTTTTCAGTGAGTAAACAGTTGATGCTGGACACCGCGAACCTTGCCCGTCGGGAACAAGTGCTACTTCACACGCACCTGGCCGAAACCAAAGACGAAAACACCTTTTGCCTTGCCCGTTACGGCCAACGCCCTCTTGACTATCTAGAGGAAGTCGATTGGCTTCGCTCCACAACCTGGCTAGCCCATGGTATCCATTTCAATCGGGCCGAGATCGAGCGTCTGGGTCGCGCTGGGCTTGGCGTCAGTCATTGCCCTACGTCGAACATGATTCTTGGGTCTGGCCTATGCCCTGCTTCCGATCTTGAGAATGCCGGTGTTCGCATTGGCCTTGGCGTTGATGGCTCTGCCTCGGCGGACTCATCCAATATGATGCAAGAGGTGCGTCAAGCGCTTCTATTACAACGTTTACATGCACCGCCCGAGGCGATCACCCCAGAACGAGCGCTCACATGGGGAACCAAAGGCGGTGCCGCGCTGATCCAGCGAAACGATATTGGCGCCATTGCCATCGGTCGGCAGGCCGACCTCGCCTTCTTCAGCCTTGATGAGCTTCGGTTTTCTGGCGCTGAGGATCCGCTCTCGGCACTGGTGCTGAGTGGCGCTTATCGTGCAAAGCACGTGATGGTTGCTGGAGACTGGCTGGTGAGTGACTACCAATTAACGCGATTGGATGAGCATGCTTTAAGAAACGCTCACGATGAAGCGGCGAAAGGCCTTCTCTCTCGAGCGCTCAGTTAACGAAGGAACTTGCAGAGAAACAACTCAGACAACCATTCTCGAGTTGCACGCTCAGAACCTAAGATCCAAAACTTGAGGCTGAGAGCGGTTCACTGAGCACCTCAGCCTTAGCGCTCGGGCCTCGAAATCAAACTTAAGGCACATCTGGCCAAATCTTGAGCAGTTCGTCGAGCGCTTTACGCCCCACTCGATAAGCCGCCTCCAACGCCTGAGCTCCCGCATCGGGATACGGACTGGTTGCACTCCAAGCTGCAGCGCGCCCAGGTGGTGGCATCGTAAAATTACTGACAGTCCTCAGCACCAATACACGGTCAATGTCGGCGCGACCTATGTGATCTAAACGACGTATGGCCGCCATGGTGCCAGAATCTTCCATATTGGTGGTCATGAAGTTCTTTTCCGTATCACTTTGGACTTGCACCCAATCATTCGCCCATTCATTAAGCCGGGCGCCGTGCCAGTAGGTGCTTGAAGCCAGGGTCTCGCCCATACGGACCTGCGGCACCTCCTGGGCGCGCGGAAAGCCTTCGTACAAGGCTGCCAAGGTCTGAGCGCTCTCGCTCTGAAGGAGCGGCACGTCTTTCGTTGCCTGGTGCGCCCAGTTCACCAGGGACTCATTCAAGGCAAACGATACGGTGTCGACGGACCAGCCCTGACCGATAGACCCACCGGGAAGCACCGGCTCAGTTGCACCTAAAGGAATCAACCCATAGGGCCATGCCTCTGGGATCTCCCGAGCGTCAATTTCATAGGCTAGATCACCATCAACCACGTGCCGGGCCCAAACAGCCGAACCCAAACTGACATCCAAAGGGTCTCCTCCTGCGATGCCGGCAATTAACCAAACGGCTTGACTCAAATCAAACCGCTCATCCAAACCCAACGCCATGATCGACGCAGTGGCATTGGCTGTACCCGCGCCCGTACAAATGAGGAGTACACCTTCATCATCCGTCCAAATAGGCCGAACGCCCGCATCAAAGGAGAGCTCCCGAGTGAACGGGTAGCGTTCAACCCAAAACTGCATTTCGCCCGGTCGATCACCGCGTGGTTCGCCGTGCTCAAACATCGTCACCACCACAGCTTTGATGATCTTCGCTTGGGATGACTGAGTTGTCTCGGTCGAGTTTTCGTTGGCCGAGACGTCCTGAAAGACAACCACAAACCCGAGCAAGCTCAAAATCAGAGCCCAATCACGGCCCACACACGCACAGATCGTTCGCTGACTCTGTAGACGCCACCTGTTGAACGCGACCTCAGTGGTCCTTCGCCAGTTCGACCTACCTTCGGGATAATCAAAGTCTCTAGATAATCCATTCATCGTTTTATCACGCAAAAAAAAGGGCAGTTTAAACTGCCCTTTCTTATACCAACATGGTCTGTCCAAATTAGAATTCGAACGTCACTCGACCATAGTAATAAGCACCTTGCCAATCCACTGTCGCGCCAGAATCATAGATTCGACCGCAGCAATCATCACCGAGCTCATCCTTATCAGGATATTCATCCGTCACGTTACGACCACCTAGCATGACTTTTACCTGCTCAGTTACCTGGTAGGCCGCTTCGAGATCGATAAAGGTCACTGCATCCCATTGCTGGAAGTCAGGGTTGGCGCCTGATCCATTTTGGTTATCCGCCTCGCCGAAGTAGCTCAGACGCCCCATGAGTGACAAATCACCCATGTAGTGGTTGTACGTCAGGATCCAACGCGTGTTTGGCGCATTATTCAGGAAGTCGAACTTGTCTTCATTGCTGAAGTATTGAGTTACTTCTGATTCGAACTCGGTCTTGTTGTAGTTGAGCGAAGCGGTCAACTTGCCAGACGAGTTATCAAAATCGAAGGGCATCGTGGCCACAATATCAACGCCTTTCGATGAGGTATCAAACGCATTTGTGAACCAGAATACGCCACCGATTGAGTTCGCGCCTGCAACACCGGCAGCTGCCAACTTCTCATAGTTGGCAAACGCAGCGCCAGACGTCGGATCAGTTGAAACGTCCTGTGTGGACACAGAATTGAACCGATCATCCAAATTGATGACATAAGCATCAATCGTTACTGAGGCGCGCTCACCAGAAAGCACGAGACCTACCGTATATTGCGTTGACTTCTCAGGCTCAAGAGGCGACGCACCCAAGGCTTGAGCGACCGCTCCGCCTGCCGGGAAGAGGCCGGTTGCCACTGGGAAGCCGTTAGGCAATCGCGTGGACACGTTCGTCGTTCCTTGCTGACCAGGTGTTGGCGCGCGGAACCCCGTACCGAAGGAGCCTCGAATGGCCACGGCATCAGACATTTTGTAGATACCGGCGACCTTGCCAATCACTTCTGAGTCAAAGTCTGAGTAGTCTTCATACCGAATCGCGGCCTGATAGCTGAACGCATCTGAGGCATCGCCATTGATTTCCGCATACAGCGCGTATGAATCTCGGCTGTAGGTACCAGAGAATGCCGGCGAATAGCCTGGGAAGCCGTTCGAGCCGACCCCAACCACCTGATACACAGGATCATCGCCGTTTGCACAATTCAACGTAGAACCATTTGCAATCACTGCTGCACCCGCATCAGTGGCTGTACGATCCGCCACCGTTGCTTCGTCTGTACAAAATCCCCATGGATCTTGGACCGAATAAGGCCCTGCCTCGTACGATGCCAACTCGCCCTGCGTGATTTCATACTCCTCATCAAGGTACGACAACCCAAACGCCAACGTTGCAGCATCACTCAGCGCATAGCTGAAGTCCGCCTGAATCTGGAACTCTGTATTGGTCAGATCACCAGGACGGAAATCTTTCTGCGTGCTGGTGTCACCATACGAAGGGTTGATGGTGTTCTTCAGCGTGTAGGAAATCTCGTTGCTACCATAACGAGCACTTAAATCGAGACTCAAATCGCCGCTCAATTCCCCTCTCCAGCCACCGGCAACCGAAACGTCAGTCACCTCACCGAAGAAACGTGGCGTAAAACCGCCAGGATACAATTCCATTGGGCTATAAATACCGCCGGACTGCGTGCGCAAATCTTCAATCGTGCCGTTACCAGGATATCGATAGAAGAAGCCGCCGTCTGCCTCACTCGTGGTGTAGTTACCAAACGAGTAAATTTCACCGTTCGCTAAAGGAATCGCCGCGTTGTAGAAGACACCAGAACGTTCTTCGTTAGGGCGACCCCAAGGCTGAACAACAGGTCCATCCAATGACGCGGTCTGCCAGCTTGAAGCATAGCTTGGGTTTGCTGCCTGCCACGCCGCGTAGCCACTATTCGCGTCATAAGTGTGGTTATTGCCTACATAGCCTGGTTCAACACACCACCAACTTTGGCAATATTGCTCGCCGCGGTAGGTCGGGTCTGCTTTGTAGGTTTCACCGGAGATCGATAAGAAACCGCTGTCACCCAATGGCAAACCGATGTTACCTCGGACCGTGACGCTGGTGCCGTCTCCCTCTGAATATTCACCCATATCCACAGAGAGCGAACCGCCTTCGCTGTTGTCTTTCAAAATAAAGTTGATTGTTCCAGCGATGGCATCGGTACCGTAAATAGCGCCTGCCCCATCCCGCAGCACTTCAATGTTCTTGATAGCGCTCATGGGGATGGTTGCAATATCAGGTCCTTGAGTACCCGAACCACCAATCGTGACCAACGCTGCTCGATGACGGCGCTTTGAATTGACCAAGACCAAGGTCTTATCGGTCGGTAGATCGCGCAATGCGGCAGGACGAATAAAGGTTGCACCGTCACTGATCGGCTCTCGACCGATCGAGAAGGATGGAACCAACGTCTTAATAACTTCGTTTGAGTCGGTGTAGCCCACTTCCTCTAATTCAGCTTGGCTGAATACGTCTACGGGAATCGGCGAATCTTCCACCGTCCTGGGTTTTGCTCTAGAACCGGTCACCACCACTTCTTCTAGCGCTTCTTCTGCACTCGCCGACGATGCCACGCCTACAGAAAGAGCAAAAGCCCCTACTGCGATAGGCGCGCCCATTAGGCCTGCGAGCAATCGATTGAGTTTAGATCTCTCGATTGACATATGCTGATCTCCATTTAATGAACTGTTTAACAGCCACATTCCATTGCTTTAAAGAGCGACTCTCGAAACCGAAATTTCGGGGCCCTCTCATGACTCTGGAACCACCTTTTCTCTACGTTCAACCAGTGAATCTGGATGATTGAGATTTTTGAGCAAGGACCACGGTGTATTCTGCTACACAACACAATCATTGCTCACCAACGTCCCTACTAACGCATCCAATGCTTTCTGAGGCGTCGGACTCCAGAGCGCTGACCGGCTATTATGCGTAAAACCTCCACTAAAAATCCATACTTATAAGGAACTTTTTGACCTTTGCTTATTCCATCACCTTTGTCACATTCCCGACAAAGCTCTGGGCTGATCTTGAGGTGACTGATCGACGACAACCCAATGGCCGCTGAACAAGCGCTGCTCCCTCTATAAGGAATTGCTTTTGATCAAGTCGGCAAGTCACCCTGGTGCGGGCTTACAAAGCCGACAGGTCGATAGATCGATAGATCGATAGGTCGATAGGTCGATAGGTCGATAGGTCATTGATATTGGAGAATTCTCTCCTCGCAAGAACACAGTCTCGATCGTGCGCCAACGCCTGAATTAAGCTTTCAGGCCGAACTCCTCTGTGAGCGCGCGCCGCACGACAGCCCAACTAGCAGCCTGATCTGCATTTGTGGCCACGCGATGCCGTGCTTGCTTACTCGTGTTTAGCACAGTTCGACCCCTCGCCTCGCCTTCAAGCACACAAGACAGTTCCCCCCTTTTCCACTCAAATAACTCAGGGTGGGTCATGGCTAAAGCTGCGCTGGAGTCGTGCATCGGAAACACATCGCCTCGGCCCTTGGTTTTATAAAACGCTAAATAGTGTTGCTTGATCGACCAAAGGAATTCACCTGCATCACCTATGTTTTGGGTCAGCGCGCTCAGCGCCTCGCGAGTCACTATATTGACCAAGGTCGCATCCAGCGGAACAAGATCAATCGGCACACCGCTCTTGAATACAATGTCCGCAGCCTCTGGATCGCCAAAAATATTCGCTTCTGCCCAGGGAGAGACATTGCCTTCGACATCAACGGCGCCGCCCATAATCACAATTCGGCTGAGCCGTTGAGCAATGCTGGGATCCTTTTCGATCGCACGCGCAACATTCGTCAGGCGGCCCACAGCCAGAACGCTCAATTGCTTTAACAGATGGGCTTGTTCGACAAGGAAATCTACCGCGGATTGGTTACACTTGGACGACGTCACAGGGCCGAGTTCAATATCGCCGAGCCCGTTCACACCGTGCACAAAATCTGGATAGACGTCTTCCCCATGCCCTAGAAAGGTCTTCCCCGCGCCCTCATAAACGCTGTAAGGCAATCCGAATCGCTCGCAAATATAAAGCGCATTACGCGTGCAGGTTTCGACGCTCGCATTACCAAAGACGGTTGTGATTCCTATGACCTCCAGCGCTGGCAGCGAGTGGATCAACAAAAGCGCCATGGCATCATCGATGCCCGGATCTGTGTCGAAAATAATCTTTTCCATTCATCCCATCCTTAAGTCAGGTCAGCAGCGCGGCAATCAGCGACCGAATTGCGGAAACGATACGCTCTCGGGAGCATCAATTAACCACAAACGCTTCGCGCCAAATCGTTCAATTTAACTTGATGCGATCAGCAAAGAGCGTCAGGGCCAACATCGCAAACATCGCGGTGACGCCAAATATGACCGCCGCCAATGGATCGAAGCCTTCAACAAGCCAACTGGTCAAAATTGGGCTACTCGCTGTTCCGAGCGTTGCCATCAGCAATAACCCAGGGACAAGCTGATCCGGAAGATTATCCACGCAGTCCGTCGCGAGCGAAATCAGCATTTTCAAGACCCCTAAATTACAGAGGCCCCAACCAAGGCTAGCCCAGATCATCCAATGATCATCTGACGCCACCAATAACACCGCCAATGCGCCGACGGACGCGCCGACGGCCCCGAACCGCAAGACCCAGCCACGCCCCAACACGAGCACGAGCGTCATCGCGGCCAATTGACCAAGAAACATACCGAACCAATACCGGCCGACGACCTCACCCCCTAGAGCGACATCGCTCGAGCCCACCTGCAACAACGAAGGTAGCCAGAGAAGAATTGACGTCTGACCCAATGTATAGCAATAGAGGGCCCCACCGGATGCCCAAACAGGTCGTGGCACCTTTTGAATCCAGCTCCAATTCTTGTCCGAGCGCGCTACCTCTGGGTATCTCGCGACGAATGCCAACATCAGAATCAGTAGAACTGCGAGAAAAATCGCGAGATAGGCATTCAACCAGGGCGGAAGATTTGGAATCGGACTTAGCAACAAATAAGCAGTCAGACTCGCCATTAACGTGCCCGCCAAACTAAAACTGCTGTCCGTCGCCACCAGCAAAGCGGCGCGCTGATCCTCCTTGTAAGTCAACGCGATTAATTGGGCTGCAGTTGCCAATCCAATGCCAAAGGCGACGCCAAGTAACGCCAATAGTGTCCAAATCCACCGCGTATCGTCCGCAAATAGGAGCATTACCAACGCGCATGCCGCGCTGATATAGATGCAGAGTACAAGCGCCCGATAGCGAACCCTCCCCAGGATAAAGAGTGCGAGACATGCGCCGAACAGATTCCCTGAGGTAAAGCCAGAGAGAACCCGCGCTGCTTCGGATGTACTGATTTCAAATTGAGACGAAAGGGGCTCTAGCAACAGCCCCATGGGCGCCAAGGTGCCAGAAAGAACAAAATAGGAGAGCAGTCCAATCGCAGCCAGGACGATCCGATCCGACAACCGAAGGGTGTTTGCGCTCAATTCAGGCTCCTATCCAAACGACGGCGTACCATGGCTTGAATAGCAAGCTGGATCAAGCGCTTCTTTTAACCCCTGGCGCATACCCTTTCGATCTGCCTCTTGATTGATCTTCGCTGGCTTAACTCTGGAGCAGGGCTGTTCGCGTTTAAGCCTAGGGGCCAGTGAACTAAAAGCCTGTGGCAGGTAAGCCACCCAGCCAAATTGAGCGAGAACCGCCCACGCTGCCGGCCAAAATAGCAGACGCGCACACCACGTTTTTGGCTACGCCAGCTCGAGTGTATGTTCCCGGGTCAGCAATGTCCTGCTCAGCACCCCACGAGCACAATCGGTGCGATGGAGCAGCAATCTCAGCGCTGCACGATCAAAACGCTATGGCCTAAGCACCATGCCTCGAGGCATTGCCTTCATCACCTCGCCTTCGAGCGTTTTAGTAAGCGAGCGACCCGGCTTTTGGGATCCTCCTGTCGATGGACAACTTCCAGCTTCCAAATAGCCTAGCGCCGCCGCCAATCGGCCTTCATCCGGGTCTCCTAATTGCTTGGTAAGATCGTCGCCAACAAAACAACCAGGCAATTCCTCACCTTGATAGGTGGCTTCGGGTGGCGAAAATCCGTCCGTATAGTCACCGAACCCAATCGCATTCACGCCTCTAAACTGAACCGTAAAATACGTGGTGCCACAATTATCAATCCCATAAAAACCATAGGGCTTGCCGCAGGTCGTGTCGCCAATCAGGATAACCTCAACCCCAACGCCCCGCAGCCCATTGATCACCGCCTCACTCGCAGAACAGGTACCTGAGCCAGAGATCACCACCACCCGATTGAGGTTCAACATCGGCAGCGAGGTATTTGAGCTGACAACAAACCCTGGCGCCTTATTGGTAAACAGCGAGGGCGACAGCGTGCGTCCGGTGATCGGGTTTTGGCTCGGGTGCTTATCATTGAACTGCAACTCACTGAAAGTCTTGCCCACAGCCGCGTCTCCCGCCACCATCGAGGCCAGCATGCGGGCGATATCCAAATAACCGCCCCCGTTGTACCGCATATCTATGACGAGTTCGGAAATATTGGCTGACTCGAACGTTGTGATCGCATCGATCAGCAGCGGCTCTGACGTGGCTATGTGATCGTTGAACAGCATGTAGCCGACGTTGGTACCGTTGTGCTCGAGCACCTGCGCAGCTTGAACAGGCGTCGACGTGATCTCTTGACTCTCTAAGTCAGCACTGAAGGTTTCTTGGGTCACGGTATCCCTGAATACAAATGTGTGGACTTCACCGAGCGCGCCAGGGAAAAGGCCTGCGTTCAGCGTATCGGTGTCTGACCCTTCTTTAAAATCTACACCGTCGATGGAGGCTATCTCGAGACCTCTCACCACACCCGCGTCCGATGCAGGCGTGTTTGGTTCGGTGTACGCGATCAACCATTGTCGTGGCGGCGAGCTTCTGACGCGATAAAACTCCATGCCATAGCCGGCTGAGATCCCCGACTGAGAAAGTTGCTCCCAACGTTCCGTGTCATAGGTGAAGTGATACTTATCTTTTGCATAACCCGAGGGGGACGTCTCAAAGGTCTTCATCAACTCAAAATATTTACGGGTGATGGTCTGGTCACTTATCCAACTGCTGGATCGGCCCTTTGCGCTCAACTCACTATCGAGCGTCTCTTCGTCGCTACCTGGATCAATATCTGTTAATTCGTCGTACCAAAGGTAGGTATCAAAACTGTACGCGCGGATCCAGAAGTTCTCGATTCTCGTTGAGCCAGCGACATCATCATAGTCCGTCGACGTTCGAGGATTCTCACACTGGCCTGCATAGTCAGCCTCCCAGTCACCGTACTCTCCTTCAACCCAGGTCGGGCCCGAGTCGTTAGAGGAACTGTTGTTCCCGGTGTTGGTATTTGACGATCCCCCTGTGGCGTTGTCCGTGGCCACCGGCGATTGGACCCGAGAGGGACTCCCACCGCCGCCGCACGCGCTCAATAATGAGACCATCACCAGCCAAAAAACGACTCTCTTCATTTGTTAATCACTCCCGATACTTCATCTTGCCCGCTAACCGCCTACATAGCGTTCACAGCCCTTTCGAAACCCTCGCAAGCTAGGGTGTCGCGGGGTAGTCACATCCAGTCTACCTGATTCGACAGACACCTCGTCGCAGATCGGTCTCTCCGCACCTCACTTGGGATGACCATAGAGAGCCCGCAGTGATGATCGAAGAGCCAGGCAATTTCGCCTATGACGCACAATCACTTATATTGAATCCCTAAAGAATCTAGATTGCTTGACTGTTTGAGGTTCCATTTTGAAGGACCTATCACCCCTTTCGCTCATGGCGAGCGCTCGACTTTCAGCTTCGTACTGCAGTGCCATTTTGGCACTGTTCTTGATCAGTTCAACGCAAGCCTCTGATAAAGAGGTGATGAATGCCACGCGCATCAATGATCTACAACTGATAGGCAGTCACAACAGCTATAAACAATCGATAGGAACCGGCCTAATGACTGCACTGCGCTGGTTTGAGCCTGAGATCGCCGCCGGCCTTGATTACAACCATGCCACGATCGAAGACCAATTAGCGCTTGGGCTTCGAGTCTTCGAACTCGATCTCTTTCACGATCCAGAGGGAGGACGTTACGCCACGCCTTTAGGACAGTGGTTCGACCCGTTTCAAGGACTGGGCACGACGGAAGCAAGCGCGCTCTTAAATGCACCCGGCCTTAAGGTCCAGCACGTTCAAGACATTGATTTTCGCAGTCATTGCCTAACCTTTAAGGTCTGCTTATCCATTTTCAAAGCTTTCAGTGAGACACACCCTGCTCATCTTCCCATCTTCATCAGCCTAAACCTAAAAACCGAGCCCATTCAGCTCCCGGGCACTGCCGTCCCGCTAACCTTCGACGTCGCCGCGTTCCAGAGCCTCCACAAAGACATCGTTACTTCGCTGGGTGAGGACCGGATCATTACCCCGAGTGAAATTCAGGGGCGCGGCACCAGTCTTCGCAGCCAGATAACAACCCATGGTTGGCCCCCGCTTGATCAGATGAGAGGTCGATTTATCTTTCTGGTCGATGAAAAGCCGGAAAAAACGGTTCCTTACCTAGAAGCGTTCGGAGAACAGGCACGGCTACTATTTTTGGACCTACCGCCCGAACACGACCAAGCAGCCATACTCATCATGAATCATCCCGATCGGGCATTTGATGCCATTCAAGATCGTGTACGCGAGGGTTATCTTGTGAGAACTCGCGCAGACGCAGACACGCGCGAAGCGAGGGCCGAAGACACGAGCCGCAGGCACCTTGCTTTTGACTCTGGCGCACAATTTATCAGCACAGACTATTACCAGCCTGACCCCAGATTTGGGGGGCGCTACCAAGTCGTATTTCCTGATGGCCGGTATGTCCGAGAGAACCCTGTGTACCCCTAAACGCCTACCTTGACTGGCGGCTCATTCTCGACTGAATACTTCACCAGTTCATCGGGCGTTTGAAGTAAACGCTCGTAAATCGCTTCGGGGTAGGCAAGATGCGGCCCCTTCGCGTCAATTCCCGGCTGAGCGACTCCACCTTGCGAGTCGATGAATGCCTCGGGCGCCTTCAAGGCGGCAAGCTCATCAGCAGTCAGGCCAACTAAGGCGACCACTTCAGGATCCACCCAGGCCTCGGCTGAAATAGGTTCCGGAGAAAAAGACAACTCAAGGGTCAAGCTCTCTAAACCCGCGAAATAAATCGATTGGCACATCCCATGCTCAATCGGCCCGATCACTGGAACACCATGACTTCGCAGCCGGTCCCTCATCGCTAAGAGCTCGGCTTCATCTTTTACTTTCAGCGCAAGGTGCTGCATGGTGCCCGGCGCAGAATTATTAGCTGCAGTCCCGGCATGCGTCTGACCCATGACCGTTTCGATTTCGCCAATCTGAGGGTTTGAGACAAAAGCGATGGAGCTTTCATCGTTCAAGCGCATAAATGCGTGGACCGTATTTTCGACCCCGTGCATCCAGTACAACGCCTGCAGCTCCATTCCTAACTTTTCAGCGAAGAATTGCAACTGCCCTTTGAGATCTGCAGTTGTAATCGCCAAATGATGCAACCCTTCTACTTTATTCATGAGAAATGCTCTACGGTTCGGACCCATCCAGTATGCGGAATCACACATTGCAATCAAAGGTTTGAGCGAGATCTTTAGATTCTTCGAAATCCAGAGTTGCCCTTCTTCAGCAACCCTTACGCCTCGGCTTTGGCAATTCTAAATGCTGATTGACTAAGTATGCCGTGGGGCACTGCGCTGAGTCAGTCAAAGTCCTTCTGAATGGAACTTGTGCATTGAGGCTGAAAAACGCGGTACGGAAAAACCCAAGCTTTTGATGCTCACTGACGCTAGGCAGCGTCCATGAGAATAGCTCGTCGTGACCCATTGTTTTAGCGTTTTCGGAGTGACGCATATGGGTAGGTAAAGCCAAGGTGGCGCTGAGCACGTCGTTCAACTAGCTCGAGAATAGAATAAAAAAAGGCCTGGATGCTTAAGCAACCAGGCCTTTCGTTTGAAGCCCGACAATGTCCTACTCTCACATGGGATCTCCCACACTACCATCGGCGCTAAATCGTTTCACTACTGAGTTCGAGATGGGATCAGGTGGTACCAATTTGCTATTGTCGTCGGGCAAACCGTCTGCCCCAACGGGCAATTCGATCAGCCGCCTCTACTTTAAGCAGAGACTGAGCGCTTTAAGAAAGCAAACAAGTGACTTGACATCCTGTGGTAGGGGGTAGCGACATTTACGCACCGCTGCTACCACAATAGGAGGCATATCCTTAATTTTTTATCCATTTCTGGACGCTTGGGCATTCATATTATTCGATTGCTTTCGCAGCTATCGCCGATGGTCTATCGACACTGCAAATCACTCAAATTATATGATCAAGCCTCACGAGCAATTAGTACGGGTTAGCTCAACGCCTCGCAGCGCTTACACATCCCGCCTATCAACCTCGTAGTCTTCGAGGGCTCTTTAGGGGATTCTAGATCCCAGTGAGATCTAATCTTGAGGGGGGCTTCCCGCTTAGATGCTTTCAGCGGTTATCCTGTCC
>Ga0255770_10003466_pt1 | contig 13577 bp, 16 predicted proteins | sample 071ome_22_FD_179968 | JGI IMG/M metagenome (GOLD analysis project Ga0255770, IMG submission 179968) | Coastal salt marsh microbial communities from the Groves Creek Marsh, Skidaway Island, Georgia - 071404AT metaG (version 2) | ecosystem: Environmental > Aquatic > Marine > Intertidal zone >... | reverse complement strand
TCCAACCTTTATCCCATGTTGCTTGATGATGCAGATCTTTGCTAGTTTGGTGATATATGTGTGTAGATACAATGACGTTTTTCTCTCTATCTAAAAACGGGTCGTTGATAATATCTTGCAAAGCATATCTTCTATAACGATTAGCAAAATCATCAGACAGTCCGTCATGACCATCCATGTCCATTAAAAATAAAAGTGTATTTTCCATGCTATCCCCTTAAATTATATTTGCATCTGCAAGCTCTTCTTGCTTTTTCATTGCATTGTCCCAACTATTAAATAATTCTTCTTTTTCGGGTGTTAGTTCTTGTGGAATATAATATTCTTCTAATTCTGGAAATACGTCAAATAAATGACTTTCCCACTTTGTACCTTCGTAAAATTTATCCGCCCTCAAAAGATACTCAAAAATATCTTGAATGTTTACTTCTGGTTCTGCAGGCATCTCTAATGCAGCAATAATGTCTGGCCAATCTTTATACAATGGAATGAGTTTATCTTTTAATTTTTGTGGTAAATTGTTTGGTCGCAAATGTTTAGGAGTTTCTACATGCGCCCAGTTAAGTTGATTAATAATAGGATTTTCTTTGCACCAGTCTACCACTTCGTAAAAACGCAAAACACTTAAAAAAGAAATTAATCCATTAAAGTCTACTACTACGTTTGGATATTGTTTGCAAAATTCTATATTTTCTAAAACTTTGCTCCATACAGTTCGTCTACGCATGTATTCTATTACAGGACCCACTCCGTCTACTGATGCAACTACAGTAACTCTATTAAAATGAGGAATGTATTTAAACAAGTTATGTTTTCCGGCCTTAGTTTCTGTTAAATTTGTTTGGTATTTAATCCTGATCATTTTACTATGACCTGTTTCTATCAGTTTATCAAGCATTTCGTAATGCTTTTTCATTATCAAAGGTTCGCCACCGATTATTTTAATACTACGTATGTATGGAGCAATTGCTACAATTTGTTCTGTTATGCCTTGGGTCTTATCTCTCATTACATCTTCAAAGTAACTTTTTCTACCAGGAGTCATTTTTCCAAAAATTTTATCGCTATACACACCCTTTTCGGCTACTTTTAATCTAGTTGTAGAATTTGCATGCTGACACATATAACAATCTAAGTTACATTCTGACCCATAAATTTTAAGTTGAACTTCAAAAATTCTTTCACTAGGTGTGTGTAAAGATTTGTCTTCATAGTTGCTATTTTTTATTTTAAATTTTCCAGTTTTTCTAAATTTATCAACTTTTGATTCTATTTTGTTCCAAAAAGCAATATCATTTGTATGTATTTTTAAACAATTAGTTCTTCTAGATCTTCCATATCTCTCTTCATCTGAAACACAGCGAGTACAAGTTTGTTTTACTCTTTTTAGATCTGATCCAGGAGTAGTCATCTCTTTACGTATGGAGTTCATATATTCGCTATCTTCCATCCATTCTTTTAAAGGAACTTCTTCAACACTTACACCCGAAGGTGCACCAAAACAACACGCACAGTATTGACCATCAATTTCCGAATAAATTTGAGTAAATGGAATAGTGCAAAAAAATATATCTTTGTTTTTTGCTAAGTTAACAATAGAATCGGGTTTTGCAGCTATTTCTTTGCCTTGATCGTCCATAGTTTGCCACCAAGCTTCGGTGTTAACATTTCCAGGTGTAGAGTCATCACCTGGTCCTCCTTTTGTTAAATGTTCTGGTAAATCTTTGTTTTTACTCATACCGATTCTAGTTCCTCTTCCCATTTTAAATCAAATGCCCATTTCCTTTCATGACACCAAAAACATTGATGGCACTCTCTGGTAAAATTATCAGTTTGTCTTGCTGTTCCTACGCAGGATCTAGTTAAAGGAAATAACGTGTGCATTAAACCGTTATTTTGATATACACCTGCAACAAATTTTTTATCTACATTTATATATGCTTGATAAATGTTTAGAAATTCGTCTCTTTTATATTTTCTGTATTCTTCTACTACAGGAAGTTCTTTGTCTCTTCTGCGTTCTGCTTTATCGAAAAAATTATATTTTTTCATTTCTGATGTTGGAGGATTTCTAGTCATTCCGTCTAATCTAACAGCTCCCGGATGTTGTTTCATTACATTCCAGTTTATTCGGTCAACTTGTATAATTTTAGAAACCTGTGTTCTACGCATGCCTTCAAATTGAGGATACTTTGCTATTACTTCGTCGACCTTTTCATGTGAGACAAAGTCTTCTGTTTTATCATTAAAATCGAATATTTGTATATCTTGGATATTGTTGTTTGGAAAATAATTTTTAATCCAGTTAACAATTTCAACAGCAGCATCTGCATCTTTTGGAGCATTTTGATCCCTACAAGTTACAGGATAAACTATAATTTCTGGAAAGTTTTTAGCAACTAAAAATAGCAATGATGCAGAATCTGCTCCTCCTGATAATGAAATAGTTACTTTTTCTGGAACCTCTACTGGAAATAAATTTATTTTTTGACCTCCGTAGGTAAGTTTCATATTGTACTCCTTATTGTTTCAATAGTACTTAGCACTTCTTCTTCGGTCAACCAAGCGTGTATGGGCAAACTTAATATTGTATCTGCTACTTTCTTAGAATTTTGACACACGTCTGATCTTAATATTTTCCCTTCATACATACCATTAGCACTTAGAGGCGTTTCGTAGTGTACGCTTGCATTTAGGGCATTTTTAACACGTTTTCGAGTGTCTTTATCTTTAAAGCGTATGACATACTTGTGATAATTGTTGTCTAGTGCATTGGACACCTTTGGAGTAACGATAGGCAGATCTGCAAATGCTTCGTTATACTTTTGTGCAATAGATTGACGCTTTTGTTGATTAGTCTCCATATGTTTCATACGTTGATCAATAATGCGAGCATTAAGAACGTACATGCGACTGTTGTACCCTAGAACATCAAACGTTTGATCTTTACCATGTCTTCGAATCATTTTAAGACGTTTAGCAGTATGATCATCGTCTGTTAGTACAACACCACCGCCGTTGATACCTGCAATAACTTTGTTACTGTTAAAGCTGAACACGCTACAATCGCCGATTGTACCTGCTCTAACACCGTCTAAACTGCTGCCTAGTGCTTGTGCAGCATCTTCGATAAACAGTATGTCATGCTGCTTGCAGAACGCTTGTAGTACGCTTGTGTCCTCCATATGACCAAACAAGTGTACATATACTATCGCTTTTGTACGGTCGCTGTACATACGCTGTACGCTGTCTAAACTCATCTGATAAGTGTCTAGGTCAATGTCGCAGAACACAGGGGTAGCGCCTACCATATCCACACAACTAGCACTAGAAATCCAACTGAAGTCTGTTACTAGCACTTCATCTCCGGGCCCTATACCGTGCGCTTTTAGTGCAAAGTGTAGTGCGTCTGTAGCACTGGCAACACTTACACAATGCTTACGTCCTAGACGTTCTGCAAAGTTACGTTCCCACTCTTCATTATTCTCATAATTCATTTGACTCATAAATTCGTCAAAAATTTCTAGATATGCTTGTTTATTTTCTTGGTACTCTCTATCCCACGCATCGTATGCTGTCATTTTTTTGTCCTTGCTAATCTACGAACACGTTGCCAATTTTCTATTTCTCTAGTTTTATGACCCCAAGACTCGCCTTTGATTTTTTCTGCTGTATTTTCTTTGGATGGTTGGCCCATTTCCATTTTAACGTTTTTTCTGTATAGACCGTTATCTGGATTAAAGCCTCTGTTGGTCTTAATTAACAATAGTGCAAAGTTTTCTTCCTTTGCAATTTCAATAGCACGATCTACTTCGTGTTCGTTATAACCAAAAATAATATATTGCCAGACAATAGTGTGTCCTAGGTCTCGCCCCTGTTGCATACGTTTCCATACATCTTTAAAATTAGATCCTACACGATACAGCTCGCTTTTCTCATCAATACCGTCTACACCAAAGTACCAAGCATTTTCTCCAACGCCGTAGCTGTATGCTTCACCCCACCATTCGTCTGAGCGATGACTACCGTTAGTTGCAATACGCATAGCACGGCCTTGGCCGTCGCACATTTTAAGAAAGTTTAAAAAATTTGGATGATATATAGGATCAGAAATTTGCCCACAGAATGTAAGACCATTATCGTAATAATTTAGTAATTTTTGAAAATCTTTTTCTTCTAAATCAAAACTTCTTCTGATTTGATCTTGGCTAGTAGTTTTTTGTCTAATACATTGCGGACAACGAATCAAGCATCTATGACTAATATCTAAATTAGGCCTAGCATATTTTTGATTCATTGCGTACACGTCAGTAATTCTACCCATTACTTTCCCCCCAACAGTCTTGCAGCTTTGCGTTCTTCTTCGTGAAGATGTTCTTTGTCTACGTCGACACCGCATTTCTTTTTACACATATAGGATGCATTCATAGGGTCGTAAAGTAATGTAGTAAAAAAGTTTTCCCATTGATCAGATCTAAAGATGTCTTCTAGTTTTTCATTGTTAGCAACAGCCAGTTCAGGATCTTTTAAACCCGATTCTACTATATATCTATACACAGGAGGATCATCCATCCAACAGCATGGCAACATAAACCCGTCGCTAGTGTATGCTGCTCCTTTGTTTACATTTTCATGGAATTTTAAACATTTTGGGTCAATTTTCATTAAGTTCCTCCATAGCATTTATTATTGCAGTTACATCTGGATCTTTTATGTCACGCTTCCAATAAACACTGCCGCCGTCTATTATTGTTTTATCACGCAAATAGATAACATCCTTGCCGTAGTACTTGCACTCCTGAAAGATTCGTGGAGCTGGATCAAACGTTTCTTTAGTATATACATAAGTTTGAAACATGCTCATCAAGTTCTGAACTGGTACAAAAATATTGTTATTTTTATCATTGATATAGTTTGCATCATATGTTAATATACCATGATCAGGAAACTGATCAATAACCTTTTCAACTGATGCATAATATTTGTCATTTGTGCCTAAAAACAAATATTTAAATTTTGGGTTATTTACAAAGGGTTTATAAATTGAAAAATTAATAGTTTTTTCAAAGTGCTTACCCACACCGTTGGGGTAAACTTCTGTGTCGCATAAATCTACAACAGTTTGAGGTTTAAAAAAATCTACAGCAATAGGATATTCTTTTGGATGATTTTCAGAATATACTGAAATAATTTTTCCAGAAAATACTTTATGTAATGTTTGTTTCTGCTGTTCTGTATAATCTCTAAAACTTTGCCATGCAAGTGTTATCATACTACGACCCATTACTAATGTAACATCGTTCTTGTTAGGAGTAAAGTCATCTAGTATAACATTTTTGCAATGTATGTATTTGTTAGCAATTGAAGTAAGGTAATCTAAATGTTTAAATTTTCTATGACATACTATAACAACTTGGGCATTAATTCCTAAACTGTTTAAATACGAACAGTACTCATAGCTATAGTATAAAAGACCGTCTACAGGTTTACTTGTAACAACAATATTGATCATAAAAACCCTATTTTGTTAGATTGTCTTTTAAAACTTGTAGAGCAGCAGCACAATGATTTGTCGCTTGAGTGTATCCATGCTTATCAAAAAGATCTTCAATTTTGTTTAATAATAAATCATAAGCAACAAATTCCACATGAGTTGATTGAAGCTGTAATTTCTTTTTTGTAAAGAACATACTAGATGTATGCGTCATTGCTGCAAAATCTCCATCACTCAAACAATACACAAGTGCTTGTATAACATATCTAATATCACGTGAACATTTGTCAAAATACTTTGTTCTATCAGGATATTTGGCTTCTACCCATGTGCTAACTTCTTCTGAAAATTTTTGTTTGCAAGAAAGTAGTAGTGCGCTTTCTGTTTGATACATATTGTACTCCGGGTAAGTAATATATTTATTAGGTTGACTTTATCCTTGTAATATACTATAATATAACATAAAATTTAAACAAAGTCAATAAGGATTTTTATGAAAGTTTTAAGATTAAAAGAGTTTGGTGAAGAACGGTTTTTACAAGAACTTGCAAATTTTTCACAACAAAACTTTCCTGGCGACAAACGTAACAGAGATTGGTTTAACAGGTTACCTGAAATTTATAAAACTAGATTTATCGATTGGTTTTTCTTAATAGACAATACCGAACTTGTTGCATTTTCAACTATACAAGAATTTAACCCTAAATGTTATCGTGTTCTTACTCGTACATATTATAATCCAAAGTATAGAAGAAAACATTCTGCTTATGAGAGAACACAAAAAACTCCAGCCATGTGGATGTTAGAAGAACAATTAGATTATTTAAAAAATTATGATACTCTTTTTATCTCCATGCAGGATTTAAATCGCCGTAGAATGTTAGAACAACTTAGGAAAAAATTAGGCAACGAATGGACAATGCATCCTCAAATGATACAAACATGTAATGAAATACACGATGTAAATTGTTGGCAAAATGTTATATACAAAGGAAATCCGCCTAATTTGCCTAGCATCACTATAGACAAATGGCGTGGAATGAAGCAATAAATATTAAAAAGGATTGTAAATTTGAATGAGTTATATAACAATTTGACTGCATATGGACATTTTTGTCCTACAAAATTGATGATTCACGATCCTCAAAAATTTGTAGACTGGACAGAACAAAATTTTACATATGTCAGATATAATCCAAGGAAGCCTATAGAAAGATATGGGTTAAGCATTACAAGTTTAGATGGTGGACTTTCTGGGTATCCCGATCTTGATAGTCTTCCAGAATATAATCGGGTTAATACGCCTCAATTGCATGAAACTGATTTTAATGTGCCTACACCTGTCTATGATTATCCTGAATTAAAGGTTATTTTAGATCCTATTAAAGAACACATTTGTAGATCTCATGTTTTGAAACTGGATCCTTCTGGATATTTTCCACCTCATAGAGATTATAGACGAGATGTTTTTAACACATTTAGACTTCTTATTCCATTAACAAATATGAATCCGCCTAGACATAATTTTGTGATGGAAGATAAAATCGTGCATTGGGAAGAAGGAGCTATGTACTTTGTTGATACAGCTAAAATGCATTATTTGTTTAATGCAAGTTTTGAACCGACTTACATGATTGTTATAAATGCAATATTAAATACAACTACTGTTGATTATGTATTATCAAATTTAAAATATATGTAGGAAATTCATGGAAAATACAACTAAATTACTTATTAATCATACTTTTAGTCATTTAATGTTGATACCAGCTTTTATGTATGGTGAATGGTGGATGTTCTTGGCTGCGTTTTTATGGTGGTATGTTATTGCTATTGTATCTATTAGTGGTGGCTATCATCGCTACTATAGTCACAATAGCTTTAAAGCAGGCAAATGGTATGCTTATGTTGTAAACATTTTAGGAATATTTAGCGGTGCTGGACCTGCAATGACTTGGGCAGGCACACATAGACAACATCATGCATATAGTGATACAGAAAACGATCCGCATAGCTACTCACAAAAAGGCTGGTGGGCAGTATATGTTAATACATGGGGTTATGGATTTAAGATTAAACGTAGATTTATAAAGCGTTTACTAAAAGATCCTCTACTACGTTGGTTTTACAACAATTATTTTAAACTTAACATTTTGATTATTTTATGTTTCACAGCAATTGATCCTATGTTTATGATTTTTGGTTATGCTATGCCTGTTGTATTTGCCTTTCATGGATACGGGTTGTTAAATGTAGTAGGACATAAAGGTGCAAAACCTAACAATACATGGATAGGAAATATACTTACAGCAGGTGAAGGATGGCATGCAAATCATCATAAACGTGCAGGTGATTATCGCATAGGATGGGAATGGTGGCAATTTGATCCTACTAAATGGTTTATACACATTATTAGAACAGACAGAAAGAACGCATAATGGACTTTACATTTGCTGCATTTGATGTAGGTATTTCACAAGAAGAAAAGAAACTTATGCTAGACGAAGTTTTAGCACTATCGTCAGATGTGCATCATTGGAACGAATTTAGGGGATGTAGGATGATAGGAATCTATAACGGAGGCGGTAGATTAGGCGGCCGTGTTGAAGGTATAGATACTAAAACTGGAGAATTTAAATATACACTTGCAGGAGAACAATGTCCTACTATACAGAAAGTATGCGAAGAAAAGATATTTCCTTTTATGTCTCCTCCTGGTAGAGTTACAATATTGCGTACTGCACCTAACACTGGATTAAATGTGCATCTGGATTCTAAAGAATCTGAAATTGGAACTAGACAACACAAGTATAGAGTGGTTTTAAATGGAAACATAGGAAAATTATTTTTTATTGATAATCTAGGTAATAAAGTTTACGTGCCGCCTTATTATGATAGCTATGTTTTAGACGGAAGTCATGCACATAGCATAGATCCTGATGAACAAGAAAAAATCACTTTGTGTATAGGAGCGCCTTGGCACGGTGAAGACAATAACACTTATCAGTCTTTTATAGATAACGCTCTTTACAAAATGACAGTTAGTAGACCTGACACTAAACAAGAATGGTGCGACCCTGCACTTAAAAAATGAGGAATAATTATGGCAGATAATTGTTTAATTGCAAAAACTAAAAAAAGAAGAGTTGCTGGCAACAACGGTCCTCGCAGAAATCAATTAACCGAATATGGTATAATTGCTACAGATGTGCCTCAAGAAGTAATAGATGAAATAATGTCTATAGCAACTACATATGAAACAAATGACTTAAGAGGCGATAACTACCAAATTTCGCAACATTGTAACGTAGATGATGCATTTACATCATCGCTGTCTTATAAACAAATATTACTACAACAACTTGCAGATAACACAAATGATGAAATAGACGAAGTAGACGAGACAAACTATACTAAATGGAGAGATGATTTACACTGTCCAAATGTACAAAAGTATTTAGAGACAAAATTTATCAAACCTTATAGAACAAGAATAAGCGTAATGCCGCCGGGTAATGATCTTAACTGGCACATTGATACTGATACAAGTGTGCTATGCAGGGCGCAAATACCAGTTGTCACCCAAGGAAGTAAGTTCCAATGGAAAACTAAACAAGGACAATCTGAAGTTGAAATGATAACAGGTAATGTTTATTTTGTTAATACAGGCTGGCTACATAGGGTAGTTAACGAATCAGAAAATGTAAGAATTGTTTTGATCTTTGGTGTTGACTATGATAACATTCCTGATAAGCAGGCTATAACTTTATGAAAGTATTAGTATCTAATCCTTGCTTACATCCTAATTCTATCTATTTGCCTTATTTTTGGGCTCGGTTAAAAACATATGCAGAATTAGAATATGAAAAGCATATAGATGTAGAATGGATGGAACCATTATTTTATCATGATGTAGAACTTCCTGATGAACATTTTGATATCCTGGCTCTTAGTTTTTATGTTTGGAATTATGAAAAGCAATATGAACTAGCTCGGAAAGCCAAAGAAAGAAATCCAGATGTTTTTATAATAGCAGGCGGACCTCAAATCCCTATGCATGATAATAGTGTTTTTTATGAAGCACCTATTGATGCAATATGCTACACTGAAGGCGAACGTATATTTTCAGAGGTTCTCTATGCTTATCAAAATCAGCTAAGTTTAGACATACCAGGTATAATATTACGTACTAATCAAAACAAAGAACGTGTACTAGTACCTAAATTAGAACTCAATGCTCTTAAAAGTCCATGGATACATTGTGCTGAGGACATGGCACGGTATAGCAAACAAATTCGTGAAAAAAATAAACGAATGAATGTTATGTTTGAAACTAACAGGGGGTGCCCATACAAATGTTCTTTTTGTGATTGGGGAATGGCAACAAACAGCAAAATTAAAAGATTTAATCATGAGCTTTTATTAGATGAGATTGATGCTATTATGTCTTGGCATCCTGATTTTATTATGGTTGCCGATGCAAATTATGGCATATTTAAAGAAGATCTACAGTATGTAAAGAGGTTTGCCGAATTAAAAGAAAAATATTCTACTAATACAAATTTTTTCTTTAGTGCTGCAAAAAACAATAAGGTTGTAGTAAATGAGTCTTATAAAGTATTGCATGATGCCAAAATGATTCCTGGTGCAATGCAAATAAGTTTTCAGCACACAGACGAAGAAATATTAAAAATAATGGATAGGGATAACATTAAGACTAGTAAGAGTCTAGAAGAGATGGTAGAAAGTTATCAATATGGGATTCCATTAGTGGGTGTATTGATATTAGGAAATCCAGGTGATACTGTAGAAAAATGGAAAAGAGCAATGTGTGATTTATTGCGTATGCAATTTCATGAAGACATGCGAATACATGATTTTATGTTATTACCAAACGCACCAGCTGCTCAGTCCGAGTATATGAAAAAATATAAATTAGGATTCCTTGAAAAGTATTATAATGAAACACCTGAAAATAGAACTTTGTATAAAACGAAATTTCTTTGTGAAAGTTTTAGTTATACAAAACAAGATTATGCAGACATGCAACTTTACAGTGTGTTTATACAAGCATGTCATGTTTTTAGTGTATTTAAATTCCTTAGTATTTTTGCTTATTACACAAAAGGAATAAGTTACGAACATTTTTATGATCGTGTATTAAATCTTCCCACAGTGCAGAAAATATTACAACCTGTAAAAGATGTACTATCAAACTTTGTACATGGAGACTTACAAAATAAGTTTATGGATTATAATGGAATCCATATGAATGCTGAAAACTACATTTATCTATGTATGTTAGATAATCTTGATTCAATCTATAATGAGTTTGATATAGATTTAGGTGAGTACACTAAGGATATTATTAAATTCCAAAAATTTATATTGTTAACATACGACAATTCTAAAAAAGATATATTTTTAAATTACGACTTTAAAAATTACTTTCTTGAGATTTTTGACTTAGCTCCTAATACATCGCAAACTTTTCTACCTGTTAAACGCTTAACTAAGTATATTGTAGATAATAAAGTTGGAATGTATAGAGATGTAGATACAAAGGATGTGACAGACGCAGATTCATTGTACAAAACTGTACTCAAGCGGGCACCAAATTTTAGACACAAGTCAACATATTATTTGTCAGTATTAGAAGATTAAAAGGAACCTATTTAAATGTTTGGCTTATCACGCGAACAGATACTTGAAGAAACAAGAGAACAAGGATATTTTTATAGACGTAACATAGATATGTCTAGACAAGATTTTTTAGATTTTTGTAACTATGTAGGTACGTCTTGGACTATTGATGTACATGCTATACATAAAGAAAGTTGGTCAGAAGACCAAATAATTAATTGGTCAAACAAAACTGCCTTCAAAGGAAAAAGTATACCTTTTCATGCAGATAATCCATACCATCCCGACTATAAACTTCCTTTACGTTTGTTTTATGCAAAGAAAATACCTCATCCAGATTCTGACGTAGTATGGTTTTTAAATATTACAAAATGGTTTGAAGACCAGGATGAAGAAACTAAAAATTATTTTAGAAGTTTAAAAGTTTTAACACAAGATTATAAAGGCGGCTGGCAACCTTTTTGGAGTTCGTTAGTTAAAAAACATCCCATCACAGGTAAAGAAAGTTTTTATTGGGGAGCAATGTGTCTCCAAACTGATGTATTTGGTATGATAAGCGATGAAGGACTAGAGTTCCCCCATTTTAGTTATACAATGGCTATACAGAAATCTACCAGAGAAATAGTTAGCGATGAAGAAATCTCTAGTTGGTTTAAAACTATGATGAATGACAAATACTTATACGGACACAACTGGAATGAAAAAGACGTATTAATAATGGATAATTGGGTAAGTTTGCATTATATCGGAAATAGACAATACGAAGAAGAAAGGTTATTATGGAGAAAAACATTACTTCAGCCATGGCAGAAAATTATTGGTTAACTGAAACTAAAGTAGTTATTCCTGGTTTTTTCTTTGATTACATTACTAATCCTGCAAAAAGATTTGAAACAGGTATAGCATCGCATATAGGTAATGATTTTTGGCGGAAGTATGCAAATGCCTATACTACAATAAAAGACTCTGGCGGATTAATTTTTAGAATTAAAATTGTTACAACTGATAGTATTACTATCAAACAAATATATCAAACAAAAGATGTTAGAGATAGTTTTATAAGTTTAATAGATACTCATGTGTTTTATGATAAAATAGGAATTCCGTTTACTGAAAGCGAAAGATGTATCAACGAAGTTGAAAAAGAAGATATCATAAACAAGGCAAGGTCAAACGATAATGTTATTGTGCAGTATCTAAGACCTGATCATTATAGATCAGGAATAGTAATAGGTGATCCGTTAAAAGGAGAAAGTCTTGTTAGTATTTCCGATTAAATGTATTCTTGTAAATTTGCTTACATGAGGATTTGCATTTACAAATGTGTGAGGATATCTTGTATCTACCCAATAAACGCTACCGTCAGCAGGTAATCTAATAAGTTGTTCGTCCACTAAAAAGAAACAGTTTTCGTTAGTTGTAATAGGTATGTGAATTCTTGGGCTGCTATCTTTGTGATATCCATAACAAGTTATACTTGGCAGTGACATGTATCGTGTTCTGTACAACCCATATTCTTCTATAATAGAATATGTATATTCTAACATATCATCGTAAAGACGGACAGTATATTCTTCTTCATCGTTGCGATAGTTTGTATTTGTACTTATAGCACTATTTACATCGTCTTTAGATTTTCCTTGTAAAGGATATTGACGTTGTTCTGGAATATAAAGTAAATCGTCACGAAGTTGATCTAAATCAACTTCGCCTATTTTTTTAATTAAGTGCGACCCAGCTTGTGCCATCGTAACCTTGGAATTGAGTTAATGAAGTCACAAATACAATCATGCCAGCTGCTGGAGATGTTATGTCAGCATCACGTGCAGTAGGATCAGCATACACTCCAGGTTGCACAAAACCTGATGCAGTTATGTTACCAACAACATCTAGTTTTTCGTCTGGATCGTCTTTGCCTATACCTAGCCTACCTTGTCTGTTAAACACCATAGCATTATCGGCACCGGTTGTACCTGTTTCGTCATATGTTAAGAACAATATACGTCCTGGCATAACGCCAGTACCAATTGCAGAAGTATATTTGTCTGGTCCTATTTTTAAAACAGCAGCAGGCGAATATCCGCTGCCGTCATATCCTGTGTATGACATATCAACAATAGTATCACCTGCAGATAGTACAGTGGGTGATGCTTGTGATCCTCGAGCTGCTTTAAATAAAGCAGCTGGACCGTTAGTTCCAGTTGTAATGCAACTTACCGATAAAGGCGCAATATCTGGGTCATTGTCGTCACTTATAACAATCATCTTTTCGGTTTGTACTAATGCATTATCTACATTACATACAAGGCTATTACTCATACCATCTAGCAATGCAGTACTGTTATTTCCAAAAACAGAACCTTGTAAGTCCCCATCAACATAACCGTTTACGTTACCTTGTACATTACCTATAACATCACCATTGTGTATACCAGTTGTA
>Ga0255770_10003463_pt1 | contig 13581 bp, 12 predicted proteins | sample 071ome_22_FD_179968 | JGI IMG/M metagenome (GOLD analysis project Ga0255770, IMG submission 179968) | Coastal salt marsh microbial communities from the Groves Creek Marsh, Skidaway Island, Georgia - 071404AT metaG (version 2) | ecosystem: Environmental > Aquatic > Marine > Intertidal zone >... | reverse complement strand
GCATCTTTGGCCCGGATACACCGTGCCACATGAATCGCCAGACATTCCCGGGTGTATTCATCGATCACCACCATCAGCTTGATCGGACGACCGTCGTAGGTGCGGTCGAACACGAAGTCCCACGACCAGACATGGTTCCGATGATCCGGCCGAAGCCGGATACAGGAACCGTCATTCAGCCACGCTTCGGCTGTTTAGAGGGTATCTTCAGCCCCTCACGCTGCCAGATACGCATCACCCGCCCGTGGCTGACATCCCAGCCTTGTGATCTCAGCACAGCATGAATGCGACGGTAGCCATAACGTCCATACTGGCCAGCCAGACGGACGATAGAACTGGTCAGGGCCGCCTCATCCGGCCGCGGTTGAGGCTCGTAGCGAACCGAGTTCCTTGAGATGCCCAATGCCCTGCAGATACGCCGTTCCGAGTAGCCCAGCGACTTCACGCGGGCTACGGCCTGACGTCTGCGGGCCGGGCTCAGTATTTTCCCTCGGCGACTTCCTTGAGGATGAGCTTGTCGACAGTGAGATCGGCAACGGCACGTTTGAGCCGCGCATTCTCGGCTTCTAGCTCTTTGAGTCGTTTCGCCTGATCCACCTTCATCCCGCCGTATTCCTTGCGCCAGCGGTAGTAGGTTTGATCGGTAATACCGAGCTGCTTGCAAGTTTCAGACACCGTCTTGCCCTGTGCAATCAGGACATCAGCTCCGCGGAGCTTGTGAATGATATCTTCGGCGTTGTATCGTTTCTTCGGCATGGTTCAGATCTCCTATATTGGCTTTTTACCACTTTCGATCTGGACCAGGAATTTCAGGCTAGGTCAATGACCATGGTCGTACCAAAAGTAGTCGAGACGATTGGTAAGAAAAATACGCTAGGCTCCGAAACAGAGAAATAGAGCAAAATGACTACACTTAATGAGATAAATACTTCTTTGTCAGTATCAGTCCAAAGTTTCTTCCAGATAGACTTTGATTTCAGCAACATGACATTTTCCTACCGTTACTCTTTGTCTTGCTTTTATCGATTTCTGATGTGCATTTACGAGCCAGGTGGGGATTATTGAATTAATCCAGTGCCCGGACTACAGCGTCTCTTAGTGCCCTATTCTCAGATAGCGTATCAGCGGTGAACTGATCGACGTTTTTACATTCAAATGCTGTCTCTCGTAATTCTTGTTCAATATCCGGGTCGGATAATTCAAGGTAGATTGAGGAAATTAGGCTATCTGTTATTTCAATATCGCCATCAGGTGGCAGGAACCTTGGGCTGTCTAAAATTATTGCGCTCATACGATCAGCGATCTTGTCAGACAATTCCGATCGGAGTGTAAGGGTCCAATTAACTCTCCGATAATAAGAAGATATTGCTGCCCGTAGCTCCGTACTGCCTATCAAATTGAGCCGTCCGGTAGAGATGAGTTCCGCAAAGGTAGTCTCATGAGACCAGGTGAATCCTCTTCCCCCTGTTTTAGATGCCAGAAAGAAATCAGTTATTAACTGCTGGCCTATCGAAGAATCTGGAGAGTATTGGTCTGGTGTGCTTGCACTCGAGCCATCAAGAGAAGTTTCGTATAACCGTTCTATGATTCTCTCAGAAGCCTCACCCGCTAATCTAATTCTCTCTACATTCCGTGTCAGAGTTTCAAACCCATAATCCAAATCTTCGACAAGCCTCTGGAGATACTCCCTCTCTAGTTCTGAATCCCTGGCGTTCTGCCACCAAGCTTCACCCAAGAAAGCCGAAGTTACGCCTAGAATAACTACAAGAAACTCTGCGAGTAGGAATTGGGACGGATTTTTGAATGCGTTAACCCTGTTCATAGTTCTCGATCTAAATGTTTATTCGAAGCCACAGGTCGACCGCCAGAACTGTACAAAGTCAGCCCGGTATTTAAATCCTTCATTCTCACCAATCACAGGGTATGCTGGGTTAGCAATTTGGAAAGAACAGAAGAGATCTATACCATTTTTATTAGCTTCCCATATCTGATCATCAAGAACGCCAAGATCGTTGAGGTAATGTAAGTTCTCAAAGTAGCGAGCCATCTGACTGTAGTAGGCCATAATTAACTTTTCTTCTCTCGCGTTAAGCACTTCACCTGCTCTCACTTTAGTCAATATCGGTCCGGCACCATTAACCCTCGCAAGCTCATTCGATATGGCCATTCTTGTTCGTTCATAACTGGATTGCGCAAGCATACCAGTCTGGTTTTGCCGGACTTCCAGGATCAGTACGATGACACTAATTAAGAGTACGAGGTTACTTATGATGCTTATTGTGCTTGTTAGAGGGATTTTCATATTGATTTAGAGAAATTGAGAAACGTTCAAGTGATGTTGTTTATTCTATTTTTAATCCGTAACACGTCTTCTGCGCCTAACTCAAGCTTTTGTGCCATTGAATCGAGCATCCTCTGCTCGTCCTGACTTATTGTGCCATCCTCAATCGCGACTCGATAAAGATACAAGTAAGCTTCCTCCGATGTGCCCAAGCTCTCATTGTCTGGTATCAGATAATCGATGAAGTTATATGCATGTTTATTGATCGGCTTCTCGAGAAGAAGCACAAGTGATGCACCAAGAAACCCCGCCAAATTGCCAAGAGAATCTGAGAACTCACCGGATACGATGGTTTCCATAAAATAAAACGCAGTGAAAAGTAAGGCCGTGAATATGACCTTGACCATTCCTCTTTTGATAAGCTGAGTTATCCCGAAGATATTGCCTTTCACGATGCCGTAGCAAAACAAGAGGCCATAAATTAGTTCGCCATAGATGTAACTCATAAACATCAAATCTGGGCCATAGTTGAATACGATCGATAAATCATCGAAAAAAACAGCCAATGCAATCACAACGGGCGCATAGAGTAAGGAAACCAGCAAGAATAAGAAGCGCATGAAATACGCGTATAAAAAATACGAGGTAGATGACTCTTTATTTGGATCGCGTTTACGATGTTCGGTGATTAAGCAAATTAGTATGCAGGAGTGCATAAACAAGAAAATGAGGATTTCAGAACCTACAGCGACGCCGTTAATCGACCAAAAGTAGAATTGCCTAACTATGTCGGCAGTCGCAAAGTACTCACCGGATGATATGACTGACAAAATTTGGCTCAACAGCCATAGCGAAGCAATCACAATCCCTATTCTGAATCTAGCGAAAAAAGCTCCGAGGGATGTTTCGGTTGATGCTATGAAGTAACCCTGAGAGACCGTCAGCCCTGAGAGGATCACAGGAATCGTGAGGGACATGCCGATAGCCAGAGGAACAAATTCAAGCTGCGTAGGTACTGCTAAAATACCTAGACCAAAAATTAGCACCAGGCCTTCAGATATGAGAAGAAAGCAGACTGATTTATTTCGGCGATTGGTGGAATCAGCAATAAAGCAGAGATAGGCCAGATAGAAAAAAACAAACCCAATAAGTATCGCTGACAGCCCAATACCAATGTGCGAGCTTAATCCCTTCATGTTCGGCACAGTGCCGCTTGTTATCGTTTCGATACTAAATTCATGATCACGTTCAACCTGACTAAAATCATTGGTAGCTCGCTGCTCCAACAGATCAAGTTGATTCAGATGTCCGTTAATGCAGAGCAGCACTAAGGCGCCTTGAATATCGCCATCATCACTATAGTATTCGAAGTTCGGAAAAAGGAGTTCAATTTCGCTGTCGGCATTACACGCGCCCCAATCATAGTCGGATTGCACCATTCTTAAAGAAGATTGTGCATACTCTTCATCGCTGAGCTTGATGCCGTCTTCAGGCAAGCTGAATCGATGCAGATATGTGGCGGCAAGCCCATTACTATCAGCCAGGGAGGACATGTCAGTTCTAAACTGTTCCTCTGCTGAAAAGTCGCCTTCAGGAATTTCTTCAATTCGCGATATTGAAAATGTTGGTGGGCGTTCGGCTGCTGTGGACTTCATGCCAAGTACTAAGCGCGCAGCTAAAGCTTCCTCATTTCGGTTGCTGCCATTATCAAGATCTCTGATCGTTTCAAGATCCTCAAGTCCTCCACGCGGAATTAAGTTAAACATGTAAGACTTGGTCCCAAATTCAGGCTTGATTGCTTCTGCTATGGCGCTGCTTCCGCTAAGGTATTCCTCCCCGACAGCTGCTTTAAAAACTTCTAAGCCAGCTTTTACCTTCGCTTTTTCTTGATCCAAATAGACAAGAAACTTTCTGTTGTCGCCAAGTATTTTCCACTCGAACAGAGCCAAATCGCGCGCCGCCCACACGCTAAACGCAGAGCAATAGCTTAGTTGCTCGTGTATTTTTTGATGTTGGCTCTCTGATAATTTTGCTAATTCGATCAGCTCAATGCCGGTAATTACAGGAGGGCCTAGATCGCCCCAAGACTGTCCGGTTACGAACCTACCTCGCATATCGATTTCGTCGAAGTCATTGCCTAAATGAATCGAACAGCTGTCGAGACCTGAGAGATACAGTGAAAGAGCCTTACCCCACTCAATGTCAACGACACTTGTGCCGCTCAGAAAATCCGGACTCAGCATCGCATCAACTTCGGGCTGCCCCGAATCTAGCAAACTGTTATAGGCATCTAAGCCAAGCTTAGAAAGAGATCGTTTTGATCTAGCTACATAATATTGTGTGAACCTGTCTCCTTGATTCAATTTTTCAAGGAGAAGGTCCCTCGAGCGGGGGTCTATTGTTTCGGTGGTATCAAATCTACTGACCAATGACTCGACTACCATTGCTTCGGGTCGAGCAAAGCGGAAGTATATTAGGCCGATTATTAAGATTAGAGCTGTAGAGAGGAGTAAGCGGATTCTCATAGTTCAATCTTTTGTGGCACATAATGCCTGCAATTGATTTGACGCAGCACCTGGCGTTGCTGGCACAAGAAGCGTAAAGAGAAAACTATTCTAATTTTAAGTATCTGTCTAATTCGACTGAAGGTATTCAGTGCGGTGACAGTTTTTTGCCTCAGCTTCGGTTGATGGCATCAAAAATGTGCTGATGCATTTTGATGCTGGTGTCTCTAACGGCTCTAAAACCTTCTGCTCTGCTGAGTGCCTCCCTTCCATAATTCATCATTGATTTGCTGATAGGCCTGTTGCTGTTCGCCCAGCCGCATATGGCAGCGACATGAGAAGGGTTTGCGCTGACGATGTCTCCATTGGCTCTGACCGTATGGCGCTGGCGTTCGCGGCTTTGATTGGTGTGTGGGTCTTTCTGTTTCAAGCCGGTATTGGCGGTCTCATTTATTCCAATCCAGTGGTAATAAGCGCTGTCGTTACGGCAATTTGCATGGTCTATCCGGGGAATGAAAATCTGAGCAAGCAAGAGAAGACCGCAAAATCTGGCCTGTTCATCCCCTAGGGGGTCGCGCAAAGTCTGTAACTTTATCGTAATTATTCTTGGATTTTTTGGGCCTTAGGACTAATTTCTTTTTGATTTTCCCCTCTCTGCCCACAGCCCCTATCGCAGAACAGCGTGATCAAAACTGTCTTTTTGTAATAGTTTACTGATTTGATATTATGTGATTAGTTCCTTAGTTTCTTAACCAAAAGATACCTATGACTAGTAAATGGGAAAGATTTAAACAAAGCAATATCGCGAAAATAGTCATTGCATATAGCTTGGTCGTTTGGGTGCTTATTCAGCTGATTGAAGCTGTGCTACCAACCTTTGAGACGCCCCTCTGGGTTGCTCAGACTTTGACTTTCTTACTTATCTTAGGCTTCCCTATTGCACTCCTCGTTGGATGGGCCTACGAGGCACTGCCGACTAATGCTTCCCGGAGTGAAGGCCACTCTTCGGCGCCGCAGCTAGTTCAGTCAACGCCAAAAAAGACACTTGTCCTAGTTGGCATAGGATCATGCATTACAATCGGTCTATTCGGCTTCTACTTGATGCCATTTATTTTTGATCAATCGGGATTCGAGAATCGCCAGGCTCTGCAATCACCAAGCGAATCCAATGTTCGAGCGGGCTCTTTTCGCTCATCGGTTATGCTTGGCCATACTGGCATTAGAGGGCTCCACAACACTCGTACAGACATTGCTGTTTCTTCTGACGGGTTAAAGCTAGCGTATACATTGTCCGACGGGACCGGCACGCAAAAAGTTCGTATAAGGGACTTGACGCAGGTTAATCAAGAGAGAGAAGTTGCCACTCTTGAAACTGTGGGTGGTAGCGGGTTGCTATTTTTCTCAGAGGATGAAGATTGGCTCCACTTTATAGCTGGAGGGACTTTAGCTCGCATTAGGATAGAGGGAGGATCAATTCAATACATAGACCAAGGGATACAAGTCTTGCGAAGTGGTTTTACCTCCTTTGAAGAAAAAGTAATTTTCTCAAATGCCACGGATGGGAAACTATATGAAATATCAGTCGCAGGTGGCGAACCTAAACTGCTGGAAAGCATGGGCGAATTAAGTTCAGAAGAACCGAGGTGGTTCACTTGGCCCAGAAGACTTGCAGGCTCTCAACACATTCTCACAACCTCAGCTTCTTCGGAAACTGTAACAGGAAATGGCAATATCGAGATCCATGATTTGGAAACGGGAGAGATAAGATCACTCATTCAGAATGCTTCAAACGCAACATACCTTGAGGCTGGTTTTATACTCTTTGTGAGGGATTCTGACCTATGGGCGGTGCCATTCGACCTTGAGTCGCTGGAAACGATCGGTTCCGAGACTCCTATTATTGAAGGAATTGAGTCTAACGGCTCTTATGGACATGCTGCGTACGCAGTTTCTTCTGATGGGAAGTTGTTTTATCTACCGGGTGAGGATGTTGGTACAACATTGAATATGGGTCAAATGACTTGGGTTGATAGAACCGGAAAATTCATTTCAACCGTCATGGAACAGGAATCTATAGCACACTTGAAATTGTCACCTACGGAGGATCAAGTCGCCTTCACGCGGTATGACAACACTGGGTCATCAGATATTTTTGTTTGGGATTTTGACAGAAATACGCTGGGCCGCCTTACGTTTGAGGGCCAGTCTTCGAGACCAATTTGGAGTGCGGATGGGAGCAATATTTTCTATTCGCATTCTAATGAGGGCATCAAATCAGTCGCTGCAAATGGCACAGATTTACCTGAGACAATATTCGCTTCAACCGAAAGAACCGAAGCATGGGCACATACAAGCAGTGGCCTCTTAGTTTTTGATAAGGGAAGTCCTCCTCAGATTTATGTTCTGGGACTAGCTGAGGATATAGGTACACCTCAAGAAAGGCAGGCGACAGAGCTGGACCTAGCACCTACGCTCCCGTTGTACCATGGAGTGGATATTTCACCAGACGGAAACTGGATTTCTTACGTCAGCATGGAGACTGGGCAGAATCAAGTTTATGTCAGACCATTTCCCAATATTGACGGAGGTAAATGGCAAGCGAGCACTGATGGCGGGTTAAATCCAATATGGAACCGGACTGAAAGTGAGTTATTTTTCTTTAATGGCAACAGAAGGCAACAATGGGTTGTCAACTATGAGGTTGCACAGTTTGACCGTGAGAGTAAGCCGAATTTCATTAACTTTGGCCCTCCGCGACAGATGTTCGCGAGAGACACAACGCTTTCCCCAGCCACTCAACCGGTTTGGGGATACTCTAGCTCAAGAGGGAATTTTCTTCTGATAGAGCAGCCGGGAACTGTCAGAGAAGCCGATGATGCGGTCTTGGCTCGGCAAACAAATTTAGTTGTGGTCGATGACATAAACCTTGAACTTAAAAGCCTGACCAGGCGTTTCGCAAATTGATCAGAGTAAGATCTGATTTACCACCAACTTTTTAGAATGGCGAAGATAATATGGAAACAAATCAATCTTTCTTGAGAAACATACATACTCTTTTGCTGGCCGTGATAGCTCTATCCTTGGCACTCATCGCCATTGCCTTATATATTCCTGAGACTCATGCTGATGATGACTATATTGTGCGTCGTGTACTTTATTGTCTTGACGGAAGTGACGTCTCCACCGGTTCTTTAGTGGTCACTTGCACGAGCTAACCTTGAGACTTAAGGATGACAACGTTCAAGGATTCAATACTCCAAATTATCAACGCTAGAACTCTACTGATAACGACACTTTCAGTAGTTTTAACCTTCGTCTGTCGGCTAACGGGCTTTGAGGCTGATCTGCCAATCACTTTTGTGATGTCGGCAGTTGTGTTCCCGATTGTTTTCTCAATCAATGCTGCCTACACCAGGCGTGAGACCGCTCTTGACCGGTATGGGTCGCTCAAAGCCTCTGGTCAATCAATTTTTTATCTCGCCAGGGACTGGAATGATGACAAAGGTGATAAATGGTTGATTGATATAAAGAAAACTGTTGTTGAGATCTTTGAGAAAATACAACAATTGATTATTGATGAAGAAGGGGATCTCCGAGAAAAAGAGACTTCTGTTTATCAAAATTTTTCGAAGCTATCCAACCTTATCGCTGAAGGTTGTAAGCGCCACCACATACACGAAAACGAGGCATCACTTTGCAATTCTCACTTGAAAGACATGCTGTTAGCTTTTGAGACGCTGAAGCATATCTTTCAGTATAGGACTCCCACAACCTTGCGGACCTTTAGCCGGTTGTTTATCACAGCTTTACCTATTTTGTACGCACCCTATTTTGCATTTGTATCCAGTGGGTTTGGAATCATATTGGTAATTATGATGCCCATTCTTTTTACAGTAACACTGGCAAGCTTGGGCAATATTCAGATGCATCTCGAGAACCCTTTTGATCAAGTAGGAGAAGATGACATTAGTATAAACGTAGAGTCCTTCGCCCGTAGGTTGCAGAACAAACCATTCTGAGACGGATTATCTCATAGCAGAGAAGTTCTGCTTATACTTAATCCAAAGAGATCGTATTGATTACCCCTGTATTCTCAATCCTGCCTGACTGCATAGATATCAACATACTTAACAAGCTAAAGGTAGTCTTTGAATTTAAATCCGAATCAGGGATATAAAACCACCAATCCCGGTATGGGACGGATAAAAATGCACCCTCAGGTTTTTCTTTCTGACTTGAGATTGTAACCACTCTGCCAGTTACTCTATCCCAGTTAAAGCGTTCACCATTGGTGTCTACTGTATCGGTCACAATGCCCAGGTTGTAATGCTCCTGAGGTACCTCTATCGATTGTGCAATGAACTGCATGACGCCAATTGGCGAGCGCGTCCTCATCCATGGTCCGTCATATTGACGAACTTGATTGAGTATCAATTCATTACTTGTTTCATCCATTTGTAGTGTCGCTTTAATTTGGCGAATCTCATCGGAGAGTGAATCGTTTGGGAATATACGTAAGATCGCATCCCCATTCTCGGATGTCGCAATCTCGACTGACCGTGTTCGCTGAAGTAGTCTCAAAGTGCTTGCGAATTCACTAAATTCCTCGTACAGAGGCGCAATTCCCGGTGTGGGTCCCGATGCGCTCGGGGCATTAAATAGATTGTTCAATCCTTGTACGCACAGCAGGAGAATTCTTTCAATACTCCACCCTGACTGAGCTAACAAAGCGATATTTTCAGGAGGAATGGGGGATAGCAATTCCCTTATGAATTGCTCTCCTGATACTGGCCGATACACTACGGTAGGGCTTTCTGTAAGGGAGCCGCCGAGCGTTAAAGTACCTGCACCCGTAACATCCCTAACATTGCCATTGTAATTCACCGTGTACCGTGACGTGACATTCTGCACTGACAGGAAAAACGGAGAATCACGATATCGTAGGCGAACTAAATTTAGCAATAACTGCTCATCATTGGTCCTGACAATAGCTTCATTGTATTGAACACGGTCATTTTGAACTGAAGGCGGACCTACCGTCGCGCAATTCGAAAGCGCAAAGACAATGAATATAGATAAAAATAGGGTATGAAGTTTTTTTAGACTGGCGTCAGCCACAAGAGGCCGTTTTCGCAGCGGGTAATATGTGTTCAATTTATTTCTCATTCTTAAATTCCGAGCCTCACTGAGTGGCATAGCCACGCTTATACCGAACATTCCATTAAAAACATTCTTGCCTGGAAAAAGCAAGTCGAAATTGACTTAGAAATTCTGCCAGACCGAGATTTCCAGCTCGCATTTTGGAATTGCGATCAATTTGGTATGTAGAATTTGTTGCTTCAAATATCATTCTGACTTTGTCTTTTGTTCTCGAGGAGCTCTATTTCTGCGGCCTGTTGATTTCAGGCTCTGTCACTTCCTGCTTTAGTGAAACTTTTAGTATGTATTCAGTTTTCCTTGCTGTATTCATACTAATTCGAAAATGCTTGGAGCAGCTAGGGTCATAAAGACGTAAAAGCCAAGCGCTTCAAGCATATGCCAGTTCCTTTTCTTAAAGTCCACTTCTGCAAAGCCAATTAATCGCAAGGATAAGAAAAAGGAGAATATATATAACCAAGAACCGTAAAGGAAAAGATCATGGGCATTATTTGTAACCTGAAAAAAAACATGAGGCTCAATAAAATGGTACTGGGGTAATTTCCCGAAATTTGAATAAAGCGAGATAATCGAGACAAAGATTCCAATAATGAACGCGACAAGAGATGAGTCGGCCAACTTCTCGGCTAAACCTTTAGTGTTCCTCGAAATCGCAAATAGAAGTGATAACCCCGCAATCAGCAAAAGTGGACGTAGCTTAATAGCGTCAGGTAATCCAATACCTTCAGCGAGTGCATGTCCAAGTGGAATTTGAATTATGCCGAAGAGCAGAAACACTCCCAGCCGTGACACTGGACGCCGGACTTCTGAAGACCCTTCTTTTTTAGCATGTATCCTGCAGCTCCAATGCAGAATCCGATCAATACTGTAAATATCAAAGAGGCAGTTGCGTCCCCTAACCATTCAACACTAGGTAGTTCGACCACTATATCGCTATAGACACTGAATGTTGCTTGAAGTCCCACCGACATAAACGCCACGGCCAAAGGCACACTTAAGCTCATGAATGTTTCTGCAATGGGATAGCTGTATTGTCTGTCGAGTATTTCAGCTACTGCGAATAAGGTGCAGAAATAGAAGAGGACAACGCGTGTCCCGGGTACCAATGGTAACTGATCTGATGCGTAGTAATAGAGCACGGCGAAGAAACAAACTATAAAGAGCCTGTCTCTCAGACAGCCTTCCCAAAATTTGTGGAACTTAGAAGTCACTTCCATCCTTATTGCCCTATGTATGGCCGGCCCTCGCTTAGTGGTCGATATTTCAGCCTAATTTAGAAGGAATCGTTGCTGCTCCTCAGCACATGACTCACACCAATTCAAATACACTAGGAGCAGCAAGGGTCATAAATACATAGAAGCTGAACGCTTCCAGCATGTGCCAGTTTTTCCCGATAAAGTTTATGTCGCTGACTTCATTCGTGCGCAATGACAAAAGGAAAGATAATACGTACAGAGAAGCACCATATAAAAGGCAGTAATTTGCATAGTTCGTATTCTGGAAAAATACATGTGGCTCAATAAAATTATAGTCTGACGATGGCCCAAAATTGCTGTAAAGAGTAACAATCGAAATCGTAATCCCCATAACAATTGTCGCCAAAGAGGCATCAGCTAGATTTTCTGCGAGACCAGTATTTTTCCTCGCAAGCACGAAAGCGATTATCAACCCTCCTGTTAATATCACAGGGAAGCGACTTAAAGTGCCGCTGAAACCAGGGCCGAATGAAAGAGCGATAGCTAGCATGGAACAAAAAATAAAAAAAGTAAGACAGAAGATTGGCAACGAGATTGGAAGCTTAAGGTTGACCGACGCGTTTTTGTCTGCCAAGACGAACCCCACAGCAGACGTCAAGATTCCATACATGATTGTCATCAACATGAAGTATGCCGAAATGCCGATACCTGCAACATCTATCTCTATCGTTGTCTCAGAATAAGCTCCAAAAACGCCTACCAAACCATTTGCTACCCCGACCATTCCCATTGGCATTCCTAAAACCAATAAGGTCTCAGAATAAAGATAGCCATGTTTTTGTTCTAATATTTCAGCAATAACAGTAGTCGTAAATAACACAAATGCTATTCCGCCAAATTCAAGCAGCACCTTCGGATCTGGTACTGAAAAAAGCGGCAAGATGAAAACAAAAGTTGCAATACTCCTTTTGCGCAGATAGCCTTTCCAGAATTTCTGGAACTTAGAAGTTACTTCCAACTTAATTCTCCGATGTATTACTGGCTCTCGCTTTGCGATAGGAATCTTTTGCTATTTGTCCGGCTTCTTCAAGCTCTCTAGGCACATTTGGTCTTGGCGGTACCATCCAGCTAGATTTTTGCCTATCTTTATCAGACTTAGAAAGAAGCTTTGCTGTTTTCATGTTTTCCAACACAGAAATCACACTAATTCAAAGATGCTGGTGAGGACTAAAGGTTATCGAGACAAGAATAATAGTTACCCTCTAAAACCCCCTCAACTACAGTTAGTACAGTTAAAAAAGCCTACTAAAATCGGACTCACTTCAGCCTGTATGCAGCACAACTACTGATAACGTCTGTAAATGTACAGTCAACTAATTCCATTATTTAGGCGACCACATAGATACACACTTATGGTCGTCACTAACGATGTGTGGGGATATTCGAGCATGAAGAAACTGTGCATTAATGGCCTTTCGCTGGTCTAACAAGCCACTCAGAGGACCTCAAACGGCTTGATGACTAGCTCGTCTATATTTCCCCCAAACAAAACTTCACTGTAAATACTATCTATATCATGCTCCCTTAGGCGTTCGTGAGAGATTAATTGCCCAGGGAAAGCCCTTTATTACTTCATTAATTCAGTTTCCCCAATTAACTCCAAGGTATATTTGAATGGAGGAAAACTCACCATGGGGTCGGGCAGATCTGCTGCCTCAGAACGAAATTTTTCTACTTCAGCAACAAATTCTGGTGCATACGTCATCTGCTTAGAATCTTCCCACCAATCACTGGTACCTTTTGATGAGAGAAATATGGCAGTACCTGTCATAAAAGCATCGTAAACGTTGCTAGGAATTAATTTACCCCTACCCATATAAAATATTTGTTCGCAGATGTGATAGTGATGATGCCTTACAGTGTCATATTCAAGTTTTTCTTCCGGCGTTAGCGAGGAAAAGTCAAGAGACCCTCTCGTCAGAATTGACGAGGTTTTGGGATTTTTATAGAGAAAGTACCATTCTGAAAGCTGCTTGCTTATTTCGCGGTGGCCGTTTGACATCGCTATTTTATTGTTCTGCCGAACTTCATAGGCCAGATACAAAAGTGTTAAAAAAACGCCTAGAGCCTCAATTGATACATTCATAACATTCCTCTTATCAATGATTATTTATGTTAGTTGTCACTTATTTTCTTGGATCTTAGGAAGGGGCTCCCTAGAAAGTATCGGTGAAATGCAAATAGCTGATCCTATTGTTTAGGATGAAACCAAGTTTGATATGAGCCATAACACATAATCGTAGCCGTCAATGGGACTGTAAGTCGTCAGATGATTTGGGACCACTCGCCTCAAAAACTAAAGGAGACATTTGCAGTATAGCTTCCGCTTAGTGAGCTGAACAAACTATAAGGTTTTCCTCCTTCCTGCGCTGCAGGGTCTGCT
>Ga0255770_10003452_pt1 | contig 13596 bp, 13 predicted proteins | sample 071ome_22_FD_179968 | JGI IMG/M metagenome (GOLD analysis project Ga0255770, IMG submission 179968) | Coastal salt marsh microbial communities from the Groves Creek Marsh, Skidaway Island, Georgia - 071404AT metaG (version 2) | ecosystem: Environmental > Aquatic > Marine > Intertidal zone >... | reverse complement strand
ATGCGGATGTTAATTATAAAATAGCAAAAGAGTTTACCCAAAAAGTAAAAGAAAAAGCACTGGGTCAAGAAGTTTTGACAAGTTTACAACCGGGGCAACTTTTGGTAAAAATTGTTAAAGATGAATTGACCGCCCTTATGGGGGCTGAGGCTGTTGGACTAAATTTAGAGGGTAGCCCTGCTGTACTTTTGATGTCGGGTTTACAGGGTTCGGGAAAAACCACCTTTACGGGAAAACTCGCCCTACACTTACAAAACAAACATAAAAAAAAACCCTTATTGGTAGCCTGTGATGTTTATCGTCCGGCGGCAATTGATCAATTGAGGGTTGTTGCTGAGCAAGTGGGTGTTGCCCTTTATGAAGATCGGGAAGAAAAAAACCCCGTTAAAATTGCATTAGCCGCACTAGCAAAGGCCAAAGAAGACAAGCACGATGTTGTTATTATTGATACGGCCGGTAGATTGGCAGTAGATGAAGTATTGATGGATGAGATTAAAGCCATTCACCAGGCGGTAACCCCTTCTGAAACCCTTTTTGTGGTTGATTCCATGACGGGTCAAGATGCGGTAAACACCGCAAAAGCCTTTCACGACGTTTTAAATTTTGACGGAGTGGTGCTCACCAAATTGGATGGTGATACCCGTGGGGGAGCAGCACTTTCCATAAAATCGGTGGTAGACAAACCCATAAAATTTATAGGTACAGGCGAAAAAATGGAAGCCCTTGATGTTTTCTATCCTGAACGAATGGCCGACCGTATTTTGGGAATGGGGGATGTTGTTTCCTTGGTGGAACGGGCTCAAGATCAATTTGACGAGGAGCAAGCAAGAAGAATCAGTAAGAAAATTGCCAAAAACCAGTTGGGCTATGATGATTTTTTAGCACAGATTCAACAGGTTAAAAAAATGGGGAACATGAAAGACCTTATGGGGATGATCCCGGGGATGAGCAAAATGATGAAAGGGGTAGACATTGATGACAATGCGTTTCAATCCATCGAAGTGATTATCGGCTCAATGACCCCCAGAGAACGTGCCCAGCCCCAATTAATGAATCACAGCAGAAAGCAACGTATTGCCAAAGGATCAGGACGCAGCATGGAAGAAATTAACCAACTCATCAAACAATTTGAACAAATGAGTAAAATGATGAAAATGATGCAAGGAGGAAAAGGAAAGCAAATGATGCAAATGCTACAAAACATGAAATAAAAGCATGAAATTACTAGAAGGGAAAAAAACCGCAGATCGAATTAAAGAAGAAATTAAGGAACAAGTAGCCCAATTGACTTCAGGGGGAAAACGCCCACCGCATTTGGCGGCCGTACTTGTGGGAACCGACGGCGCAAGTTTAACCTATGTGGGGAGTAAGGTGAGGTCTTGTGATTATGTAGGTTTTGAATCTACACTTTTGCACTTGGATGAAAACACCACCGAAGCGGAACTTTTAGCCCATATAGAAAAATTAAATCAAGACCCTACTTTAGACGGTTACATAGTCCAGCTGCCCTTACCAAAGCACATCAACGAAGAAAATATACTCCTGGCCATTGACCCCACCAAAGATGTAGACGGATTTCATCCTGCAAATTTTGGACGTATGGCGCTTGAAATGGATGCCTTTATTCCCGCCACTCCCTTTGGCATTATCGAACTGTTAGAACGATATCAAATTGAAACCTCTGGCAAGCATTGTGTGGTAGTAGGGCGCAGTCATATTGTGGGCAGGCCCATCAGTATTTTAATGAGTCAAAAAGGAGCGGCAGGCAATGCCACGGTAACCTTGGCGCATAGCCGTACAAAAGATTTAGTCGCATTAACCCTACAAGCCGATATCATTGTTATGGCATTGGGGATTCCTGAGTTTTTAAAAGCCGATATGGTAAAAGAAGGCGCTGTGATTATTGATGTGGGAATCACTCGAGTGGCCGACGCTACCCACCCTAAGGGGTATGTAATTAAAGGAGATGTCGCCTTTGACGAAGTGGCTTCAAAGTCAAGCTATATCACGCCCGTGCCCGGTGGCGTGGGACCCATGACCATTGCCATGTTATTAAAAAACACCTTGTTAGGCTACCTGCGTAAAGCGTAATCAAACCCCTTTTTCCACACAAAAGATAAGCCCCCCATTGTGTAATGAGGACAGCTGCGCGCCAGCGCATTTTAAAAAGTAACGTTTTTTCTCTGTTTTTTATGAATTGCCTACCTTAAGGGTAGAACTCAATTCTAAAAATGAAAACCCCTTCTAAAAAAACCGTTTATGCTCTTATTGTCTTTGGGTTACTAAAGAAAGTTTTTCTAATTCTTTGGATTTTTTACGTCTAAGGGGTAAGTATACTTAATTTTTAACCCCAAGCCGCCCTCCCAAATCAATACCCCTCTTATGAATAACCTACAACAAGCCCTCTTTTATCGATTCATCCTCCACGAGGATGCGCAAACACAAAACAAAATAAAACGGAAAGTGATACCGCTAGGGGTTTCTATTCGCTAGTTGGGGTTAATTTGAAAAAAATGAATATTAACAAATCAAATTTAAACTTTATGAAATTCAGAATTATTACAATCGGACTTTTAGCACTAATTATATCAGGTTGTGCTTCAATCATTCATGGCCCTACCCAAATGGTTAACTTTATGAGCCAGCCAGTAGGAGCTACCATTATAATTGATAGAAAAGAATATGGAAAAACCCCTAGATCAATTGAACTTAGAAGAAAGGGTAGAAAAAAAGGAGATAGATCAAAAAAGAAACAGTTTGACGTAAAAATAGCTTTAGATGGTTATTATCCATACGAAGTAAAACTTAATCGGGAAATGGATGGATGATTATTGGGTAATTTATTAATCGGTGGACTTATCGGAATTATTATTGATGCTTCCAATGGGTCAATGTATAAGTTGACTCCTGACCAAGTAATTGCTCAAAGTAGAAGAAAACGACAAAGAATCAGTAAAACTGAAAGGCAAGTATATTGTAATAAAAACTCATGATAAGACAAGAGTAAAACAGCTCGTTAATAATTGGTATTTGGAACATGCAAAATCAAAATTCCATTCAACTGCTCAACCTTTAATTGAAAAATTCAAGAAGAATAAAGTTGAACCCAGCTCAATTGTATTAAGAGAAATGCCCACACGTTGGGGAAGCTGCACACCAAAGGGGAAAATCATCTTAAACCCAGAATTGATTAAAGCTCCAAAAGGCTGTATTGAGTATGTAATTGTACATGAACTGTGTCATTTGATTTATCATGACCACACGCAGAAGTTCATTGATTTACAAACGAAAGAAATGAAGGATTGGGAAAAATGGAAAACAAAGCTTTAAAGGTTATTAGCATGAAAAAGCCAGCCCTATTTGCAAGCACATTGCCAAAGCCGCACATGCTAACGCTGCAACCTAAGCTTTGTCAAAGAGCTAGCAAAGCCAACCCAGACGAAGAACGAAAACAAAAAATAAAAAAGCCAGCATACAACAATGGCTATAGTGCATTGTCGCCCTGCGGGACGCCAACGACACCATAGCCAAACCGTTATCAATACTTTTTAACCCAAACCTCGTAAACCGTCCCTTTGGTTGTTGCCGACACCAAGTGCCAACACGTCAACTAAAAAGTACATTTAATTTTTATTCCTCTTTTGCAATTAATCCAACAGGTTTTTTTCCATGGCTTGGTAAATTTTTAAAATCATCAAACCAAAAAGAACACTAGAGATGATCAGAAGAATATTGATTAATCCTGTGGTTGCAAAGGAAAGCCGAATCAAGATGGTACAAATCACAAAGCCCGTATTGCGAATAAGTTGGCTGTAGCGTTCGGTATATTGAAAAGACAACAACAAGATAAACACATCCGCTAAGATTAAAATGGTAAAAAATTCGTTGTAAAACACGGCGTTAATATCGGGTATTGCCCCATCTACGTTAAAAAGGGCCGAGGTCCACATCCAAACGCTATACAGTGCGGTAAGAATTAAAATGGGAAGTAAAACAACACTCACCATTCGTTTTGATTGAACAAAGCGGTGCAGCCTTTCGTCAATCGCTTTACGCGGTAATTTTTGTCGGTCTCGGTTAAATAGGTAGATCAAAAAATACAATAAAACAATGCCCGTAAGGTCATAAATTAATTGAAGGTTTTCCAAATTTTCAAACCAGTTAACATTGAGGTCAACATTGGGAATATCGCCAAAAACACGGCGTATAAGAATAAGGGATATGATTTCAAATTGTTTTGAAACCGCAGTAGTAAAAGAGCGCGGTAAATAGACAATCAGCAAATAGATTTCATAAACCAGAATGATAGAAAAGGGAGTGTATATCGCAGATATGGGGTCGTCCAACAAACGGGCCTCAAAGGGGGTTTGTACCCAATGAAACTTTTTAGAATATATCAAAAGCAGATGAATAATAAACCCGCTAATGGAAAGCCATAGGGTTACTTTTTCGATTCGTTTTTGATTTGAAACAGAAAAAATACGTTCAAAGAGTACATCCCAAAATCCTAGATTGCGCGTCATGTTTAGGTAGCAAAAAGTTGATCCCTATGTTTGAAGGACTTAAATTCCAATGGATTTCCTGCAGGGTCATAAAAAAACATGGTCATTTGTTCCCCGGGTAAACCCTCAAAACGCAAATAAGGCGGAATACTAAATTCGACCCCCTTAGCGGTAAGTTGCGCTGCTAAAGCAGTAAAATCGTTCCAGTCTAACACCACACCAAAATGGGGTACCGGGACCGATTTTCCATCCACCTCATTGTGGTGTTTGTGCGGGTTGTGATGCGGATCAAGATGAAGCACCAGTTGATGACCAAAGAAGTCATAATCTATCCAATGCGTATCCGAACGTCCGGCTGTACACCCCAGTATATCCCGATAAAAAGCACTGCATTTTTCGAGATTATCTACGGGTATCGCAAGATGAAATGGGTTGGGCATACGTAATTTTTTATTTAAAGGTACAATTAATTCGACAAAAATCTTTGGTTTAAATATCTTTGCCCAATGCAAAATAAGACCTTTTACAGTGAAGTTGACAGCGGACATTCCCTTCCCTTAATGGAAGCATTTTATACCCTACAAGGTGAGGGCTACCACAAAGGAGGTGCGGCTTATTTTATTCGTATCGGGGGATGCGATGTGGGGTGCCACTGGTGTGATGTTAAAGAAAGTTGGAATGCCGAACTCCATCCCCCCACGCCAATAAACACCATTGTAGACGGGGCAATAAAATATTCAGACACCGTTGTGGTTACCGGGGGTGAGCCGCTGATGTGGCCAATGGATCCCCTCACTACAGCCTTACACAACAAAGGGATACAGGTGCATATCGAAACCTCAGGAGCCTACCCATTAACAGGCGTTTGGGATTGGTTTTGCTTGTCGCCTAAAAAAAATAAATTGCCTTTAAAAGAAGCTTATGATAGGGCAGACGAAGTAAAGGTTATTGTGTATAATAACGACGATTTTAAGTTTGCCGAAGAACAAGCGGAAAAGGTAAGCCCCACATGCAAACTTTTTTTACAACCCGAATGGAGTAGACGCGATAAAATGATGCCCCTAATGGTAGACTATGTGTTGCAGCATCCGAAGTGGAAAGTTTCTTTGCAGACACATAAATACTTGAATATTCCTTAAGGGTAAATCAAATACTTTTTTCGTATTGTTTTAAATGCGTCAAGCGGAGCCTTCCAACTTGCTCTAATAGTCTCTTCGCGAAGTCCTTCTTGTATTTGTTTGCGCAAGGCTCCAGTGCCGCTAATACGTTCAAATCCGGTTAAGAAAAACGACTCTTTTTCAGGAAAGTGATTGTAGGCATCCATAAGCCATTGAAGTTCAATTTGCGTGGGGTGGGGGGTTGAAGTTAAATCTACCCCATAACATAGTTCACCGTTGTGTTTTGGGCTTTTTGACCCAAAATTTGGGGCGGGTGTAAATTGAAATGAAGGTTTGTTGTATTTCGGATGACCATAAAGTTGGAATTGCTTCGAAGTGCCTCGGCCAACGCTAAACACGGTGGGTTCTAACAAACACAAACTTGGATACAAGGCAATGGATTGGGCATTAGGCAGGTTGGGAGAGGGACGCACAGGCACTTCATAGGCTGTTTGATGGGTGTAATTTGAAATGGGAATTACGGTAAGGTCACAGGCACTAGCTCCTGAAAGCCACCCTTCACCATTGATCATTTGAGCATATTCACCAATTGTCATACCATACACTATGGGTACGGGATGCATACCCACAAAACTGCTAAATTCTTTTTCTAAAACGGGGCCGTCAACATAGTGTGCATTCGGATTGGGACGGTCCAAAACAAGTAAGGGGATGTTGTTTTCAGCACAGGCCTCCATTACGTAATGAAGGGTGGAAAGGTAGGTGTAAAAACGAACGCCAACATCTTGAAGATCAAATACCATAAGGTCTAAATCCTGAAGCTGTTCTTGAGTAGGTTTGCGGTTGTTTCCGTACAAGGAAACTATGGGCAGTTGTGTTTTTGGATCTTTTTGATCATCAATTTTTTCACCCGCATCTGCAGTTCCCCGAAAACCGTGTTCCGGAGCAAAAACCCGCATTAGGTGCAGCTCCTTTTTCAACATAAAGTCAACCAGGTGAAGGGTGTCTTCATCAGGAGTTACTAAACTGGCTTGATGGGCCACAACACCAATGGATTTATTTTTAAATAGATCCAAATGAGCCTCAAGGGAATTGGCTCCGGGAAGTACCTTTTGCTGACCCGAACAACCCGAAAGGGGGAGGAGAAGAAGCCAAAATAAAAATGTACTTTTGATTTGTAAAGGATAAATTGATTTTTTCATTGAATACAGCCTGGTTTTTTGCGCGTAAAATGCAACAGCATAAACAGTATAAAAGTACGGTTTCTGCTCAAATAACTAAAATTGCCACCTTAGCTGTTGCAATTGGAATCGCGGCCATTTTAATTGCCGTTTCAACCAGTAAAGGACTGCAGTCAGAAATTCGCAAAAAGACGAGTATATTCAATGGACACATCGTGGTTACGCTCTTTGAAAACAATGAATCTCAAGTGTCTTTACTCCCCATTCAAGACGATCAAGAAATCCGAACTTTATTTCAATCCAATAAGGAAATTTCAAACTTTCATGCCTTTGCTACAGTGGCTGGAATGCTTAAATCAGACGAAAATTTTGAAGGGATTTTATTTAAGGGGGTTTCTGCGGAAGTAAAAAATACACTGCTTGTTGATTTTTTAATTGACGGAACCTTTCCGGATTTTACCCAACCCAATAACGAAGGGATTTTAGTGTCGAGCGTGCATGCCAGAAGACTCAATTTGAAGGTTGGGGATCGGGTAAATGCCTTTTTTCAAAGTGAATCAAACCCAGAAAATCCGAGACGTCGCCGATTTACAGTTGAGGGAATTTACACTTCCGGATTTCCGGATATAGATGAAAATTTGGTTTACGGAAGCCTGAATCAGGTCCAAGGCTTAAAGGGTTGGGCTTCTGATGAAATTGGAGGCTATGAAATTTATATTTCTGAAAAGGGAGCTATTGAGGCTATTGCAGATCATCTATATGATGAATTGCCTTCTGCGTTAGACAGCCGTTCTATCGCTTCGCGCTATACCAGTATTTACCAATGGATTTCCCTTTTTGACTTTAATGTTTTGGTCATTTTAGTGGTGATGCTTTTAGTGGGAATCATAAATATGGCTACAGCTTTGTTGGTTTTAATTTTAGAACGATCCAGAATGGTGGGCTTACTCAAAGCCTTGGGCGCAGAGCATCGTACCATTCAAACTATTTTTTTATACAACGGAGCTTTAATACTCTTACGGGGGTTGGCTTGGGGAAATCTATTGGGTATTGGTTTTTATCTCACTCAAAAATATTGGGGTTGGATTCAACTGAATCCAGAAAATTATTTTGTAGATCGGGCTCCGGTTGTTCTTTCTTTTTGGGACGTACTCTCAGTAAATTTATTTTTTCTCGTAATTTCTCTCCTTTTGCTTTGGATTCCCTCGCGAATCATATTACGAATCAGTCCTACAAAAGTGCTTCGGTTTCGGTAAGACTTTTGATTTCCGCTTCCTTTTCGACTAAATTCTCTTAATAGTGAATAAATATGGGCGAATTGAAAGATGTTCTTATGGTTTTTAAGCAATAATTATTTTAAATTTTAGTTAAGCTCTGTTCAAATAAATAATAGCTAAATTTGTATATATATTAACTATATTAAGTTGGTTGGAAAAAAACTATTTTTTTAAACTATCTACATTCTTTTCACTATTTCTAGTGTTAACGAGTTCGCTATTGTATTCTCAAGACATTAGTGTAAAAAGTATAACCGTTAATGACAATGCTGCAGTTTGCTCAAATGCTCCGTTAGATTCAGATATAATTATTGAATTTGAAACAAATCAAGCTTTTGATTTTAGTCCCTACCTTAGAAATAAGCGCGGAGATTACCGAAGAATTAGTATTGATAATTATTACTAATCTCTAAAAATACCGTTGGGGAACACAACGGGGCTTTCCCTTCCATTTTTACCAACTGTGGAAAGGCCAAAAAAGAAATTATCAATTACAATACCTTCAAGTGTAAATTGATTCACATTACCCACAAAACGAGAGCTTTGCCATGTGGGATGAGTGGTGTCTCGCCAATAAATTTTATAACCAGCAACATTAGAATCTGTACTAGGCGACCATTTGAATTTTGCTGAAGCCTCTACAATCCCACCAATTGAAAGGCTGCTTACTGCTGGAGGTGCCCAAGCTAAACTCGCTAGGTTTATCGCATTTACTGCGGTTAGTTTTTTGGCGTATTCAAAATCTACTCCTTCTATAACATCTCCATATGCAATGCCATTCTCCACCCGAATGTCTTGATGTTGCATTATATAATTTTCGTGGGCTTCCATAATCCGAACACCAGCAAAACCAACATCGTTAAAAGGACGATGATGTCCCCCTCTTCCAAACCGATCTAAGCGATACACCATCATGGGGTTCATTTCGGGCATGTATTTTTGAACCGTAGTGTGAATATAACGTGCCAATTGTCGAGAAATTCCATCTACTTCACCCCCATAAAAACGTCTGGCATTTCGTGCTCTTTCGGTTTCATTCGCTGGAACGGGTTCAGAAAAAATTCGGAAAGTTCTATTGTCAATTACACCATCAACCCCTCTAATGTTTCCAATCATGTCATTATTTAAAATGCCAATAATTTCCCACCCTTGCTCCAGGGCATACTGAGCTAAGCCTTTACCGCCAAACAAGCCTTGTTCTTCCCCTGCAAGGCCTACATAGAGGATACTGCTTTCAAATGAATACTGAGACAATACACGAGCGGCTTCCAGTGTTCCGGCCATACCGCTAGCGTTATCATTTGCCCCCGGAGAGTCTCCTGTATAATCAGTAGGGTTAGAGATACGAGAATCAATATCTCCACTCATAATGATAAATCGATTAGGATGAGTTTTACCGCGTTGAATGGCTACAACGTTATTTATCCATACGGGTTTAACTATTCGATCTCCGTCTTGGGGGGTAAAGTAATTTTTTTGATAAAAAACTTCCAAACAATTAGAACAATTGTTCGATATGGTTTCAAATTCGTTTTTAATCCATCGCCTTGCCGCTCCAATTCCTCGGGTTTCAGAGAGCGTGTCACTCAGGGTGTGTCGCGTTCCAAAATTAACTAGGGTTTGAATGTCTTCTGCTATCCGCTGGGAGGAAACGGCATCAATAATTTGATAAAAATCACGGTCTGTTTGAGCAAACGTCAGTGAAATTGAAAACAAAAAGGAAACAATAAGGAGTTTTTTCATCTTTAAATTTTAGGGAAAGATAAAAAACTCCTTTGTAAAAGTTCTTGACCTTAATTAAAAACAGTATTTATTTTCTTTTATTAATTTATCCGCAATCACGGTTTTCAATTGCATAATATTAGGCCAATGCGTATAAGCTAATTTTCTATTCACAATTTTCAGGAGCTGATCCTGTTCTTCACCCTTACTCATATAAAGAATAGCATCTTTTGCTTTTCCCGAAATCAGTGTTATGGCATCGTAGGTATAATGTTGGGTCATGGCAATTTGTTCGGTTTGCGTTTCAGTCCCAAAACGAGAACAATTTTTCAATGTTCTTAATTGTGCGGATTCCATCAGATAAATTTCAATTAAAATATCTGCTAAGGCGAGTAGTAATTGCTGATGCTCCTCTAATGCAGTACCATAGTTTTGCGCAGCGTTTCCTGTTAAAAGGATAAAGAGTTGTTTGCAATGAATTAGAATTCGCTCTTCTTCAGCCAAAACCGAATGGGTATCTAATGCTTGTTCTTCTTGATGAATTGAAGCTGCGGTTTGCATTACAGCCGCCATCAAATCCAATTCTCCTTTAAGTCCTTTTTTTAGAAGCATACCCACAGATAGCATTCTGTTGATTTCATTGGTCCCCTCATAAATACGACCAATACGCGCATCGCGCCATGCCGATTCCATAGGCGTATCAGCCGAAAATCCCATACCTCCAAAAATTTGAATTCCATGGTCGGCTGCATTTTGAATGTCTTCTGAAGCAGCTACTTTAATCAAGGAACACTCAATGGCATATTCTTCAACCCCTTTTAATTCTGCTTCTTGATGGGTGAGTCCCTCAGAAATTAATTGGGTTATCCGATTTTGAATATCTTGAGCAGCTCGATAACAGGCCGATTCACCTACATAACAAGAGGTGGCCATATGGGCTAATTTTTCTTTTATGGCTCCAAATTGCGCAATAGGGGTTTTGAATTGAATTCGTTCATTAGCGTATTGGACAGAAGCTGAGGTTATTCTTCTCTGAGCATCCAAACACGCTACCCCCAATTTAATTCGACCCACATTGAGTGCATTCATGGCAATTTTAAACCCTTCGCCACGTCCGGCCAGCATGTTTTCTACGGGCACTTTGGTTTCATTAAAAAACACTTGACGTGTTGAGGAGGAGTGTATTCCCAATTTATTTTCTTCTTCTCCCAAGGTTATGCCATTTTCAGGATCAAGGGGAACAATAAATCCTGTGATGTATTTGTCCTCTTCAATACGAGCAAAAACAATGAGTAGTTTTGCAAAACCCGCGTTTGAAATCCACATTTTTTGACCTGTGATTTTATAGTGCGTTCCGTCTTCGGATAAAACGGCTTTTGTCTTTCCAGAATTGGCATCTGATCCTGCTCCGGGTTCAGTTAAGCAATAAGAACCAAACCATTCACCAGTAGCCAGTTTAGGAATATATTTTAGTTTTTGTTCCTCTGTACCATAGAGCAAAATGGGGAGTGTACCAATGCCTGTATGTGCACCAAAGGCTGTAGAGAAAGAGCCTGTAGCCCCAGAGATATAATCGCATACGAGCATGGTAGAAACAAAGTCCATTCCCAATCCACCATAAGCCTCAGGAACAGCAACGCCTAAAAAACCAAGCGCCCCAATTTTCTCCATGAGTTCTTTTGTAAACGCATAATCCTTTTTTTCAAAACGCGCTTTATTAGGCCATACTTCTCGGTCTATAAACTCTTGAACGGCCTCCTTCATCATACGTTGCTCTTCGCTAAAATCTTCAGGTGTAAACACATCTTCCGGAGTAGTGGTTTTAAGTATAAAACTACCTCCAATACTGTTTTTTTCTTTTTCCGTTTTCATAAGTCTAAAGGGGTTGAGGGGTTATATTAAAATATTCAAATTGATTTGCGGTTTCTTTAATGCATTGTATGACTTCAAAAAAATGCGCTATTTTTTCTTCGTTTAAATGCGAGGTCACTTGATTGTTAAATTGTAAGACAACTTCTTTACTATCGTCTCTTTTTTGTTTCCCAAAAGGAGTTAAATGTATTAAAACACTGCGTCCATCTTCGGGATGTTTGGTTCTTGTAATAAGGTTTCTCTGTTCCATAGCATTAAGAAGTCTTGACAAACTTGTGGGTTCCATACCCATCTTTGGACCCAGAGTAGTGGAAGGTGTCCCTTCGGCGTCTATACTCAATAGGGCAAAACCCGTTGCCATGGTTGATTCAAATTTTGTAGCTTCTTTATTGTACATCTTACTCACCAATTGCCACGTTGAGCGCAGGGCACTATCAAAGGTTTCGTGTTTCATGTAGTGAAGGTACAAAAAACTATGCACGCATAATAAAAAGAACCCGCTATTTTTTCAGATGAAAAGTAAGGCTATACATACATTTCCTCAATGAGATCAATGTATTTTTCATTGATCACTTTTCGGCGAAGTTTCATGGTAGGAGTTAAATGGCCGGCATCAATTGTCCATTCCTCAGGAGTGAGTTTAATTTTTTTGATTTGTTCCCAAGAACCAAAGAGTTGATTATGGGTTTGTATTTCTTTTTCTATAGCTTCAATCAATAGGGGGTTTGCAGCAGCTTCAGCAATTGAAATGCAGTGAACGCCTTTACCTTTTAACCAATTGATTGTGTAATCAATATTGGGCTGTATAAGAGCGGCAGGCATTTTACGGCCATTTCCAACAACCATTATTTGTTCGATGAATAAGGATTGTTTCATTTGGTTTTCCAATACCTGAGGCGCAATGTACTTTCCTCCTGAAGTTTTAAACATTTCCTTCTTCCGATCAGTAATTTTTAAAAACCCATTAGCATCAATTTCACCTATATCACCGGTATGGAAAAAATCGCCAGACATTACCTTTTGCGTCATCTCAGGTTCTTTATGATATCCCATCATTACATTAGGTCCTTTGCATAAAATTTCTCCGTCTTCTGCAATTTTAATGGTAACCCCGTCAATTATTTTCCCGACAGTGCCTATTTTAAAATGATTTTCTCGCATATCGTTTACTGAAATTACGGGAGAAGTTTCTGTCAGTCCGTACCCCTCAACTAAAGTCATTCCTGCGGCTGTAAATATTCTAGCTAAACGGGGTTGAAGAGCTGCACTACCCGAAGCAATCAACTCTAAATTTCCTCCCAAGGCTTCTTGCCATTTGGAAAGAATTAATTTTCGAGCAATTTTTAACTTGAATTCATACCAAGCCCCATTTTGACCATAGGGTTCATATTGAAGCCCCACATTAACGGCCCAATAAAAAAGCTTCTGTTTTATGCCACTGAGCTCAGCACCTTTCGCATAAATTTTGTCGTATACTTTTTCAAGTAATCGAGGAACCGCGGTCATGACATTGGGTTTAATCTCCCTAAGGTTGTCTGCTATGGTTTCAAGTGATTCTGCAAAATATACGGATACACTATTGTACATATATATGTAGAGAATTACACGTTCAAAAATATGGCATACAGGTAAAAAACTCAACGCAGAAGACCCTCCAATGGTTACGGGAAGTCGTTTTGAACTCGAAAGCACATTAGAAACTACGTTGTGGTGACTTAGCATGACCCCTTTGGGGACTCCTGTGGTACCTGAGGTATAGATGATGGTGGCAAGATCTTCGGGTTGTACGTTAGTTTTATATTCTTCAACTTTAGCATCGTGTTCAATAGAAGCCCCTGTTTCTAGTAATTCGCTCCAGTGCGCACAACCCTCAAGAGGATCAAAACTATATATTTTTTTTAAGGACTTCACGTTGTCCTTAATG
>Ga0255770_10003444_pt1 | contig 13622 bp, 13 predicted proteins | sample 071ome_22_FD_179968 | JGI IMG/M metagenome (GOLD analysis project Ga0255770, IMG submission 179968) | Coastal salt marsh microbial communities from the Groves Creek Marsh, Skidaway Island, Georgia - 071404AT metaG (version 2) | ecosystem: Environmental > Aquatic > Marine > Intertidal zone >... | reverse complement strand
GTTTGTAAGCAGATTAAATGTTCTACCTGCCTGCATATTGATATCTCTGTCAGCAGTAATGTTAAGATCGTTTTCAGTGTGTATACTAATAGAGTCTTTTGCATACACATCAATTTTACCATTAGAACTCATTTCAATCCATGAATTACCACTACCATGATCAATACGTATTAAGTCCTCTGTGTTATGGAAAAGAATTTGATGTCCTGTACGTGTTCTGATACGCATTAATTCGTTTGCTGGTAACTGTGGAATTCCGTCTTTTTCGCCTTTGCCTACACTTGCATATTCTTTCTTAGAATTGGTCGCGAAACCTTTTCTTAAAAATTTGTCATCACCGTCGTCCATTACAAAATGCGTTCCGCCGAGTCGGCCGAATGGAATGTCTGCTTGTGTTCCTTGAGGACCGTATTTGGCTTTTACGTAGCCAGGACGTTTATCATATGGGCCTGGAGTTGAAATACCAAATACCATGCTTGGGACTTCACGTCTTGCACTTGCTGTACTTAAACCTCTTGTGCCATCACTTGATAACCCCTGTATTCCTAATACCGACATCCAGTTTTCATTTATAGGCTTTTTAAACTTTGTAGGATCATTACCCTTGTTATCTTCAAGATTCTTTTTGTTAATTTCACCAACTACTGCTTTGCCTGTGTTTGCAATACTATCTTTACTTCCGTCTGATTGAGGTGGATTACTAATATGGCTTGTTGCTACCCTGTCAGGCATTGAAAAGTTAATGTAGTTGTCTTGAACACAAGCAATCCAGAATCCCATGTTAGATTGACCTTCAATAAACACAACAATTACTCTGGAACCAATGTCTGGTGGTGTCATCCAGAAGCCATACGCCTGTTGTGTGTATTTGTAATCTTTGTTTTTACTAAGTGCTGACGCAGGAGTCTGTCCAATGAACGGACTACCGTAGCGTACTTTAAATGTTTGTCCTTCAAGTCCTTGGTTACTGCTTGAGGAAATTTTTACAAGTTCAACTTCTATGGCGCCCATGTAATTAGGATCAAGGTGACCTATCACCTTGGCCATATAAGGACCTGGATCTAATTTTACTACCTTGCCTGCGGTTCTTGTATCTTGTCCCATTATATTAAATCATTACCTCCAAACTCGTCAACGCCAGTTTTTTCTTTTGCGTCTTGACTTTTTATTCTATTTTGTTGAACTGTCGTAACAACCGAGTCAGCATTAACTTGGAAAGGAGTACCGTCTGTGTCTTCTGATATTGACTGTGCTGTTTCTATTACGCCTAAATTGTCTTTCAATCTAATTTCTTGATTGCCCTTTTCTGGATCTTGTGAAGTTTCTTTCTTGACATATTGATTAGGTCTACGAACCAATTCAATTGTCTGCTTAAATTGTCCATCGTTTAATATATTCTTAACTGCAATTACTTGATACAAACCACTAAATGCATCAACAGCAACAGTTTCTTCTGGGAATCCCATTAGACCGTTGTCTTTGTAATCAACAGGTGTTCTAAAGTTTACAAGAACATCAACTTCACCATATTGGTAATCAATGTTTCCATCAGCATCAATGTTAATAAATTCTGTGTTTTCTGAATTGTAGTTGCCTACTCCGCTATCTGCAAGATAATACGGGTCTCCCCAAATTTCCATTTCAAGTGTTAACAAGTCTGCATCAGAATTTACAATAGCATCATTAAATTTACGTGCAAGTTCTACACGCATATCATCTATATCAACAGCACCAGCCGCGGCAGTATTGTTATTAGTAGTCATTTGTGTTTTGCCTGATATTGCTTGTTCGTTGTCTGTATCTGTTTGTTTTACAACGGTCTCAGGACTTTCGTTGGCGTCTTTACCTTCTTCAACATTAAGTTTAGGAAGCACACCCGGTGAAATACTTTTAAAGAATGTATTATCCAAGTTAATATTAAAACTAAGAATATCTTCATTTTTGCCGCTATAGATATAATTGTATTCTTTACAAACCTGTTGTTTCAACGCGGCTATACCATACGGTATTTTATCAGGTGATAAAAATTTTGCTTCATTTACAAGATATGGCATAATTCTAAAAACATAGATTTTAGGTGGTGTACCTTGTTTCTTTTCTGTTGCAGGATCTGTAATATTAAAAACTTGTGTGTCAATCTTAAACCATTTTTTAAAGCCTTTGCTGTCACTTGGTTGGCTAACAATACTGCGTCCATATTCTGAAATAGTTACAAGTTCTTCAATTATGTCTTGGATTCTTGTACCCTGTGTAAATTTAATTTCACCTAATCCTGGAGATAGTTGCATTTGTCCTCCGGATCTTGACCAAACATTTAGTTCTTTGTCCCAAGTAAATTTTGCATCACCAAAGGGTTGATTGGTACTTCCAAGTCGTTCGAGATCAAACACAGTGCTTAATCCTATTTCGTTTGCATTTGCTTTACCTGTTTGTTTATCTGTAATTTCTTGTCCCAACGGAGATTGTGAAACCAAGGTTTCTATATAATATTCATTGAAGTCTTCAGGTACTTCTCCATCTTTGATCATTTTATAATATTCTTGAATCTCTGCTACACTTTGTTGTTTTCTCTGTGCGGTATTAGTACTAACACTTACAGTGTTAACACCGCCACTGGCAGTTGTTGCACCGGCACCGCCGTCACTTGCACCGCCTGATAAATTTCCTTTGGTTGCACGGGTTTTAGGAAATACTACAAAATATTGATCTGCTGTAGTAATCTGCTGTTCAATTGCTCTTTTTCCATAATACTGATTTAATGCACTTGATAAACTTTTTGGACTACTTTGAAATATTTCTTCAAGTGTTCTTCCAACCAATGTTACATCACAGGGTATGGATTGTGTAGCATCTTTCAATGCTCCTTCATTGTATGCAACACCTTCAACAACATATTGACTTCCACCATTGTTAACTTCTAAACCACTACCAACAAGTTTAAATGGTAAAAGTTTAGTTGCTTCTGGTACAAGTTTAGGATTACCATCATTGTCCCAGCCAACAAAATCTAATGTTAAAAGAAATGGTGCTTCTAAATAATTTTGATGTCCTGCTTGATATGCTCCAATCTGTAATGCTTGTAAGAACAATCCCATACTGTAAGGCTCTGTAATTTCAAGTCTAAAACCAACAGCATTAGTTGTTCCTTTTCTTCTACTTGGAGAAATTAATGCTTCTACTTCTAAAGAATCACAAAAGAATTCTACTTTTTTACCAGAAGACTCATATGCTGTTAATGTTTTACTGTCGCCAAGTCCGCCGCCGCTTTGTAGTATTGCAATTGAAGGACGTCTAATTCTATATGTGTTATCTGGATCGTTTATTTCTGCATTGGTCAATGCATACATTCCAATTTTATAATTGTAACTTGCAAACTGTCTTAATACATTAGGCAAAGGTAAATTTAAAACTCTGCCGTCTGCGGTATAAGCAATTTCTTGTGGATCTACTTTTACTTTTTTAGGTGGCTCTTCTTCTTTTTCAACTGCTTTGTCTTCGTTGGCTTTAACTTCTGTTTTAGTTGCATTAGTGTCAATGTCTGAACTATCTTGTGTTCCTGGACCATAGTCGCCATCAGTAAATTGATTTGCATCAACATTTAAGTCGTCTTTGTTTTCATCAATATACTCTTTAATTAACGCTGTTGGATCTACGCTTCTACCTGGGGGTGCTAACGGTTTTGCCATTATCTATTCTCCCAGCAACTGTCTTAATTTACTGCCCTTTGGTACATAAATTTCTAATCCTGCCCTAAAATCATATACTGGATCTTTTAGTGTATCCATGTTGCGTTGTGTAAAAACCCACCATAACTTAGGATCACCATACATATCATATGCTAATAAATCTGGACGTTGATGATACTGTGGTTCAATTTCATAAACTACATCGTCTCCTGATTCAGGAACAGGACGTATTCTTAAAATATCTAAGTATTCTCTTCTAACAAGTCTTGTCTTACCCCAAGGTGAATTATTTGACATTAGATGAATCCTTTATTGCCACTGCCAAGATATTGGCCTTTAACAAATTTGTCTAAACTAAACTGTTCAACTCTGCTTCTTGAGTATATAGGCTGTAGTGACACAGTGACTTGACTTTCTACAGGAACATAAGCAATTCTTCCTCTGTCAGTACCTCCTAATATTTTATTTGCATTCAAATCAGGAGAATTAAATCCGAAATCAAGATCCACTGCAAGATAGTCAACATCGGTTGGCATATCAATTGTAAAGTTTGTTACAATAACCGGAACATCTTTGAATACATAATCTCCATAACCGTTTAATTTTACAATTGGTGGAGGTGATCCTTGATTTGATGTTTCACCGTAAAACATTTTTGTAATTGAACGCAAATAATGTAGCATTGCTACCCAATACTCGCCTTCTAATGAATTTTGTACAACAAACTGACCTGTCAGTGTCATTGCGTCCACACTTGAATTCTGATAAGCAAAGAACGGATAATTACTATGTACTGGCGTAATTGCGTTGTAACTTGCTTGATGAGACATAATAATTGTAGGCGTATATGGAAAACAAAGTCCTCCTGTACTGTCAATCAATCTCTTAATATAGGGACTTTCAAGAAAAGATTTAATCGGAGGTACACTTAATTTGACTCTCCAATCCTTTGAATTAGGATCTTGTGACCAAGATGCTGTGCTAACTTCAAGTGCTGGTGGTTCTCCATCTGTTGGAATTGTTCTGGATCTAATTGCTTTCATAAATCCTTTACCACCTTCTTGTAGAATGTCAACAGTTTGCGAGGCTAAGTCTTTGGTCGTATCGATTATGTCACCTGTTGTTATAGGTGTTTTGAATTCATTAAAGTCAAATGTGTCTGTCATAATTGGTAATCCTCGTTACAAGTATTTATTGACAAAATTATCAGAGTATATTATAATAAGGACTATAAATGGAGAAAAAGTGTGAAAAGAGTAAACTATCTGAACAACAAGGACCTATTATTGGAGATCCACAAGTCAAAAAACAGTTTTTGCAGTTTTGTGGACAAGGAATACCATCAATATGATATTATTTTACCCAGCATAGACAAAATTAACGTAAGAACAATAGCAGAAGCAAAAAGGAACAAAGCAAAAAGATTAGGTGATGCAGATTATGCCGCACGTAAAGAAGCAGGTGAAAAAGTAAAACAAGCAGATTGTGCTATAGATTATAGAAAAATTGCTAAAGATGAATTAATTTTTAGGATTATGACTTATGAACATATTCCTGAAGAAAAAGGACGTAAAAAGAATCCTAAAACAGAGGCAGATAAAAGAGTCAAGTTAAACTTTCCTCCATTTCAACATTTTAAATTTGATGACAACGACAATTTAATATGCGTGGGTAAAAGTCATTGGCAAGGTGGAATGGAAAACGGATACTTTGAACTAAGTGGTGGCAATGCCACAGAAAAACTTGCTCGTATGTGGATGAAACTGTGCGATCGTTATGCTACTCGTGGTAATGTTCGTGGTTACACATACAACGATGAGATGCGTGGACAGGCAATTCTACAACTTGCACAGATTGGTTTACAATTTGACGAGTCTAAAAGTCAAAACCCATTTGCATATTATACTGCCGCAGTTACTAACTCATTTGTACGTGTGATTAATATTGAAAAACGCAATCAAAATATTAGAGATGATATCCTTGAAATGAACGATATGACTCCAAGTTATACAAGACAGAGTCAGGGAGAATGGGAACGTCAAGTCGAAGAGCAAAGAGCAAAAATGGCAAAAGGTGAATAAGTTCTTGACTTATAAAACTTTTTGTTGTACAATTATGAATAGAATTACATCGAGGTATTGTTTTGTTTAAAAAATGTGCAGTATTCACAGACATTCACTTTGGATTAAAATCTAATTCAAAAGTCCATAATGAAGACTGTGAAGAATTTATTGATTGGTATATAGAGCAAGCCAAAGCAAATGGTTGTGAAACAGGCATCTTTATGGGTGACTGGCATCATAATAGAAATAATCTAAATGTTGTTACAATGGATTATTCAATTCGTTGTCTTGAAAAACTTGGAAAATCATTTGAACAGTTCTTTTACTTTCCTGGCAACCACGATTTATATTACAAAGACAAAAGAGATATTCATTCAGTAGAATATGCAAAACATATCGACGGTATTACAGTAGTAAATGAAATTACAACAATCGGTGACAGCACTATGATTCCGTGGCTTGTAGGAGAAGAATGGAAACAAATTCCAAAAATTAAAAGCAAATATATGTTTGGGCACTTTGAATTGCCAAACTTTTATATGAACGCTATGGTACAAATGCCAGAAACTGGAGAGTTAGATTCAAAACATTTTGTACATCAAGAGTATGTGTTCAGCGGACATTTCCATAAACGCCAAACACAAGGTAATGTAACCTATATCGGTAATGCATTTCCTCACAACTATGCAGATGCTTGGGACGATAAAAGGGGAATGATGATTCTCGAACACGGAGGAGATCCTCAATATCTTGACTGGGAAAACTGTCCTAAGTATAGGACTGTAAAATTAAGTCAACTAATTGATCAAAAAGATACATTGATGAAAGATAAAATGTATCTTCGTGTAACACTTGATATTAATATTAGTTACGAAGAAGCAAGTTTTATCAAAGAAGAATTTATGCGTCAGTACAACTGTAGGGAAATTACGCTTATTCCAAGTTTACAAGACGATCAAATTAATACCGACATTGACATTACCAAGTTTGAAAGTGTTGACCAGATTGTAGCAGAAGAAATCAACGCAATCGAAAGTGAAAACTATAACAAACAAACACTGCTAAACATTTATAACGAGTTATAAGATATGCTGATTAAAGATCTAACTGTAAAAAACTTTATGAGCGTTGGTAATCAAACGCAAGCCGTGGATTTTAGCAATAGACAACTCACACTTGTCCTTGGAGAGAATCTTGACCAAGGAGGCGATGATAGTGGCTCCCGAAACGGAACAGGTAAGACCACTATCATTAATGCCCTTTCTTATGCATTATATGGTCAAGCACTAACAAACATTCGTAAAAACAATCTTATTAACAAAACTAATAGCAAAGGTATGTTAGTTACGTTAAATTTTGAAAAGAATGGAACAAAATACAGAATTGAAAGAGGTCGTGGTCCTAATGTTCTTAAGTTTTTTATAAACGAAGAAGAAAAGGAAATCACAGACGAATCACAAGGTGACTCGAGAGAAACTCAAAAAGAAATTGATGACTTATTACAAATGAGTCACGAGATGTTTAAACATCTTGTTGCACTAAACACATATACTGAACCTTTCTTAAGTTTAAAACCTAACGATCAACGTGCTATCATTGAACAACTTTTAGGTATTACTATTCTATCTGAAAAGGCAGAGCAACTTAAAGTTAAGCAAAAAGAAGTTCGTGACGGTATTACTGAAGAAACTGCAAGAATAAACGGAATTCAAACTGCAAACGAAAAAGTAACAGAAACTATTGAAAGTCTAAAAGTAAAATCCAGTGCATGGAAACAACAAAATGCCAAAGACTGTGAACGTTTACAGAATGGTATTGATGAATTAGAACACTTAGATATTGAAACAGAACTTGCTAATCACGAATTACTATCTAAGTGGGAAGAAAACGACAAACATAAACGCAACTTAGAAAAAGAACGTGCTACACTTGAAAGTGCCTTAAGTCAAACAGATAGACAAATTGCAAAATTAAGCAAAGACTTAGAAGGTCTTATAGATGCCAAGTGTCATACTTGCGGACAAGACTTACACGAAGATAAAAAACACGAAATTGAAAAAAATCTACAAGAAGAATATGGCGAGACAATGACATATTTGATGGAGATTAATACCAAGTTTGAAAAAGTACAAAATAAACTTGAAGGATTAGGAGACATAGATAGTAAACCTGCAACATTTTATGAAACTGCAAAAGAAGCATATGATCATAGAAGCAATGTAGAAAACTTAAAACAGGCATTAAAGTCAAAAGAAACAGAAAACGATCCGTATGTGGATCAAATTGAAGAACTTGAAAATACTGCTATTCAAGAAGTAAATTGGGATAAGGTAAATGAATTAACTTCTATGCAAGAACATCAAGCATTCTTATATAAATTGTTGACAAACAAAGATTCGTTTATTCGTAAGAAAATTATCGAGCAAAATCTTGCTTATCTAAACAATAGACTTACATATTATTTGGATAAAATTGGTTTGCCACACACTGTTGTATTCCAAAATGATCTTTCTGTAATGATTACACAATTAGGACAAGATCTCGACTTTGATAATTTGAGTAGAGGGGAGCGTAATAGACTTATACTTGGTTTAAGTTTTGCATTCCGTGATGTTTGGGAAAGTTTATATCAAAATATTAATCTATTATTTGTAGATGAACTTATTGATAGTGGTATGGATACTGCTGGTGTTGAACACAGTTTGGCTATTCTTAAGAAAATGGGTAGAGAACGCAAAAAGAACATTTACTTAATTTCACACAAAGACGAACTGCAAGGTCGTGTTAATAATGTACTAAAGGTTGTAAAAGAAAACGGCTTTACCAGTTACGCAAACGACATTGATATTGTAGAATGAGCATAGAAGACGATACACACGACAAATTAACCAAAGCATATTTGGATTATTTTAAAGCAAACGACAAATTTGACAGGTTTGGCGGGGAACGTACCATGCAAGAATCTCGAAAGTGGCTCAGAACTATTCGCACTCTTGCTAAAATACGTATGGACGAGATAAAAAATATCTACGATTCCAAAAAAGGCACCAAGGAAGAATAGGCTCGGGTAAGTATCCATATGCAATGGACTTATCAAGGACAAGAAGTAACAGAAATCCCAGAAGGCATAGAAGGCTTTGTCTACTTAATAACCAATACAACCAATAATCGCAAGTATGTAGGCAAGAAACTCGCAAAATTCAAAAAAACACGCCCACCACTTAAAGGCAAGAAAAACAAAAGAAGAAGCAAAGTTGAAAGTGATTGGAGAGACTATTGGGGATCTTCGGATCATTTACTTGAAGATGTACAAAAATTAGGCCCAGAAAAGTTTACAAGGGAAATTTTACACTATTGTGAAAGCAAAGGCGTACTAAGTTATCTTGAAGCCAAAGAACAATTCGACAGACGTGTCTTAGAAACAGATGAATATTACAACGGTATTATAAATGTCCGAGTAGGAAGTTCAAAAGTTTTGATAGAAGCGTTAAAAAAAATAAAATAGGCAAAAATATAGCAACATTGTTTGGTCGGGGATGCTCGACTCATCTTGAGGATATGTGCGATACCATATTCAGATACTGGTGCGTTGCAAGGAAAATGCTAACTTAAGGCATAAAAGATGTATGCTCTGTGAAAAAGATACAACATACGCGGCAAGTGTTTTTGCACTGTTAAGGAACAACTGCCGTCCGTGGATACTGCGAATGCTGAAGTAAGGGGTTGACGATCTACCGCCTCTGTACATATTATATGTAATCTTCTTTAACAGTGTGGTGATGCTAACTCACATGATGTGAAACCACTCAGTTCGTCCGGCAACGGGCGAATTGTGGCTCAACTATCTACATGATGCTAAATTGCTTCGCAATTATTGTTTTTAATCAAAAAGAAATTAAGTGTTTGAGCGATAGCGAAAACAAGATGTGCTTTAGCACATCTACTAAAAGTTTTTACTTGCTACATCTTTAAGATAATCATTAGGTCTAAGTCTTACTTCGGTATTAACCTGATTCTCAGTACCTGTATTATGTTTAGCAGTTAATTCACTTGAGTTTGTAAAATAAAATCCTAATGATTCTGCTTGTTCCATAAATTTTAGAAACGCCGACTCTAATTCAACAACTTCTTTTTTATTCATGATCAATCATACAAGTCTGGATCTCTGCCTAAACCTTTTGGTCTCGGAGGGTGTACTTCCAGTACTTCGTATTCCTCGTGTGGGTTAATGTTTTGAAGGTTGCTGACGATTTCGAATGCTTCTGCTTCTGTAGAGCATCTGTTTACTTCTCGTTTCGCAACCACTATATAAGAGTTTGTACTCATCGTAGAAATATTTAATATTAGTTATCAGGAATAAATAGTAATACATAAAGAACAAGGACTTTATAATGAAAATATCGCAAATTGTAGTGGAATCCAAAAAACAAACCACAAATGAAGCACCTGTAGGCAAAATTAAACAGGGTTTAACCAAGTTTGGCGCTAAAGCGGCGGCTAAATTGGGTGCCAAAGACACTGCACTGGGACTTGCCGGTAAAGCAGATACTGGTGATGAAGCAAACAAATTGCGTGGAGAATTCCAAAATTACATGGGATCTACAGGTCAAGCAATGAAAAACATTGAAGCAAGTGAACTAAGTGCTTGGCTTAAGAGTAAAGGATATCCAGATAATGCAGTTCCGCCACAAGGGCAACTGAATAAAAAAACTTTGGACACAATTCTATTAAAAACTGTACAGGCTAAAAAAAGAGTAAGCGGTGGAGCAGGAGCAACTGCACAACCTGCGGCAGGCGCTAAAGGTGCAGATGCTAATGCAAAACAAGGAACTACTAACACAGGAGCAGTTGATAAAGCAACTGCAACAGGAAGTTCAACAGCACCAGATGGCAAAGCACCTCCAACCCAAAACGGAAGTGCCGGCGGTCCGGCATCTGAGATTCCACCAAATATTCAAGCACAACTTGATTTGTTAAATGATCCTGATAAAAAACGATTGGCGGCTTTACTATAATGAAACTTAACGAACTTAACACACCAAACAATAGAACTTCACAGATTTTAACAGAAGGGTATCAAACCCTTACTGAAACACAGAAGATTTATCTTAACAGATGGGAACGTGAACTTTGGCCATTACTTGAAGAATACGTAAGACTTGCAGAAGCAGAATTAACTGCTGATCAAATTCAAGATATATTTAAGGGTGCTGAAGAACGTGCAATGGCAAGTGGCGACAATAAAACTATTGCAGGTAAAGTAGGAGCAGGTGTGGCGGCGGCCGCAAAACTTCCAGTTGACGTTGCTAAGAAAATTGATGCTAAGATTAATGAACTTGGTAGAATGGCACAAAACGCAGGTCCAGTTAAAAACGCAGATGCCAAGTTTGAAGAACTTAAAAAGAAAATTAGTGCAGAAAATTCAGATTCTAAAATTGTACAAGGTATACAAAAAGTAAGTGATTGGGCAAAAGAAAATCCAGGTAAAGCAAGTTTAGCAGTTGGTATTCTAACAACCATTGCGGCTTTTGCAGGCGGACCATTAGGTGGTGCGGCCGCAGGTTTAATACTACGTTCAACAAAAGATTTATTACAAGGTGAAAAATTATCAACAGCAGTTGGTAAGTCAGTTAAAACAGCGGCATATGGTGCTCTTGCTGGTATGGCAATCCAAGGCTTAACTGACGGAATGGTTGATAACATTGCAACAGGTAGTGAAGCAGAAGCCAACGCTATGCTGGATAGTTTTGAAAAAGCCAACTTTGATGCGGCGGTATCTGATGCGGCGGCCGAAGCAGGACTTGATGCTGGTGTACTTGACGGTGCTATGAATTATTCATCATCAGGTAACATCAACGGCTTTACTTACAATTACAACTTTACAATGACACCAGAACAGGTTGCAGAATACAAACAATTATTTAACGCAACAACCAATGCAAAAGTTTTTAGTCCTGAATATTACGAAGCGGCAGGTAAACTACATGGATTTTTATCAACAACACAACAGGCAAACGCAGACCTAACAGCACTTGCACGAACAGTAGCAAACATTCCTAAAGATATGCTAACAGGTGATCAACTGGATGCGGCTATCGCTGTGCTTGACAATGCAGATGCGGCAATTGAAAAAGTTATGGATATTGGAGGCGGTGCGGCCGCGGCGGCTCAAGGTGCTTTACAAACTGTTGATGACAACAACAAAAATATGCACAAGATCAAGCCAATTGATCCGGAAGAAAAGAAACAACTTGAATTAAGTTTAAAAGGCGGCGGCGAAGGTGAAGCAAAAGCAGAATCAATTGATTACGAAACATCATACAAGTATTTGTTAGAGCAATATATTGCAGAAGCAGATCCAGCACAACAAGAATTACCATTAGATAATCCTAATACAGCAGGTGCAAAAATTAAAAAAGGATTAGGAAATCTTGCAAGTAAAGTGGGCGGAGCAGTTAAAGGTGCGGCAGGCAAAGCGGCCGCAGGTGTTAAACAAGCCGCTAAGGATATTGGAAACAAGGTAACTGCAAACAAACTTAATAAAAAATGGAAAGAAATGAACGAGCCTACAGATGCAGGTACTATTGCATTTATTCTACAAGATGCAGGTATGAGCAATGACGACATTTCAGCACTTGCTCAAGAAAAACAAATTGATTTACCAGCACCTACAGCACCTAAAGATGGTGATAAAAATGCAGATACAGCGTCAACAGGGGGTACTAAAGATACTACTGGTGCTACTGCTAATACAGGTAATAAAGACTCATCTACAGATAATACAGCAGGCGGTGATACAGCACAAGCAGATGGTGGTTCTAACGCTGATACAGCGTCAACAAGCGGTGGTCAAGGTGGTGGTGCTACTGCGACAGCATCTAAAGGCGAAAGACGTGCTACAAAAGACGAAATTGCAAAATGGGTTAAAAAAGATGCCGGCTTAGTTGATCCTAAGAATCCTGCACTTGATGGTGCTATTGAACCAGACAGAGATGGTCGTAATATTGGACTTGTTAGACAAGCAGACGGTGTAGATCATATTTGGGTAGGTCAGACATGGACAAACATGACGACTGGTGCCGCAACAAGTGCTGACACACCAGGTTTAGGAAGACCAGACCTTGAAGAACTTGCTAAAGAAATTCAAAAAGCAAATGTTGCTAAACTTGTAAAAGATCAATTAACATCGCCAGGTGTTAAAGCAGGTACAAAACAAGCACAAGTTACTAAGCAAATGACTTCTAAAGCGGCGGCAACAACACCACCACCGGGCGGTCCAAAAGCAGGAACTAAATTCCAAGACACTTCAAAACAAGGTAATACCATTCAATAATTAAAAGAATGGTAATCCGGACTTCTTAGTAGTTTCTAAGTTTTCGTCAATAACTTTTTTTACAATTTCACGATCTTCAGGACCGAAGTCGTATGCTTCTGATAACGAAACGCCTCCACGCATATACCAAACAATTTTCAACGTGTCGTGTTTTAGTTGTTTAGCATCACCTTCAAGGCGTTTCGTTTCTTTGATAATTTCGTCAAGAGGCAGACGTGCTATTTTCGAGCGAAAAAATTTGATTGATCAAACGCGATCGGCACTTCAAATTTTTCAGGTGCTCCTGCTTTACGTTCCTCTTCTTCTGTTACAACAGTTAACGGTTTAATATTAAACTCATCTTTCATTTTTTCAAGATGTCCTTTTACAGAATCAAAGATGTTTCCATCTGTTCCTGCAAAAAACTCTCTAATATGATTTCTGTCTGTAACTGGTTCTTCGTTTTGAAATTGAACACTTACAATTTGTTGAACAACCATGTCTAAGTTATACTCCGTAAGTTTTTTGAAACTTACATTAAACCTTGCTAACTTTTCTTCT
>Ga0255770_10003439_pt1 | contig 13634 bp, 11 predicted proteins | sample 071ome_22_FD_179968 | JGI IMG/M metagenome (GOLD analysis project Ga0255770, IMG submission 179968) | Coastal salt marsh microbial communities from the Groves Creek Marsh, Skidaway Island, Georgia - 071404AT metaG (version 2) | ecosystem: Environmental > Aquatic > Marine > Intertidal zone >... | reverse complement strand
CGACATCCCAGAAGCGAATATTAGTCTTCCTCCACGCGCTGACGTCGTCGTCGTCGTCGTCTTCACGACGGGTGACGATAACGACGGCGGCGATCTAATCCGTCGCGCCATCCACGACGACGACGACGACGACGATCCCCGCATCGTCGTCGGTCCGCGTCCGAAACCACCGCGCGCGCGTCTGTGTGTGCACGCGGTCGGTCGTCCTCCGACCCCCGCGCATCTTTAGAGAGTCCCCACACAACTGACGAGTCATGAACCATACAAGTACAAGTACGAGTATCATTACTTTTCACAGCGAGGGAGGTTAGTACTTTATAAATTTTTCCTGATCGCCAAATCATCGATACGATACGTTTTCGGGGGGGATCGGACGGACCGACGGGCGGACCGACGGACGGACGGACGGACTGACGGACGGACGCGGCGCGGCGCGGCGCGGCTCGACGTCACACCGAGGAAGTGAACCATGCACGCCGCGCTCTCTTTCGTCAACACCGTCGGGCCGAGCGCCGTCAAGGTAGGGATCGATCGATGAAGTTTGTTTTCTCGCGTGCGCGCGCGCGTGGATGCGTGCCGGGCGTCGACGGTTCGTCGACCCGGACGTTCGGACGGATGGTTGGGACGCGCGCGCGCGGCGCCGCGCCGGCGGATGCGCGCAGAGGGGTGCGGGCGGGTTCGCGGGACCGCGCCGGATTGGGGGGGGTGCGCCGGGGGAGGGGACCGCGGACGCGCGGGGGACGCGCCGTTTATTTTTAATTGTAGTCCCTCGCGTGGGTTCCGTCCGGCGCTCGTCGACGGTATCGGCGTCGCGCGTTCGTGGATGGACGCCGGCGGGCGAGAAGCGAAACCCTGGAAAAAAGGGTGGGGTGCTGCCGTGAGAGGGGAGGGAAGGGGAGCGGCGCGTAGATTCGGATGTGCGACTGGGAAGAGGCGATAGACGACGCGAACGAGATGATTGACGAATGCGCGACTGCTTTCTTCGCACACAGCTTTCCGCGCCGACTGCGCGCACGCAAAAGCGCGCCTCCGTCGTGGTGCGCGCCGAGGGCGACGCCGCCGCCGCGGATGAGTTTACCGCGCTCAAGCCGACCAAGGTTAAGGATTTCAAGGATTTGTCCAACGAAGCGCTCTTGGAGGAAGTGACCAAGTGCAAGAAGATGTTGTTCCAGTTGCGCATGCGCCAATCCACGCGCAAGGAGTTCAAGCCGCATCACTTTGGCATCTTGAAGACCAAGGTTGCGCAGTTGTACACTGTCAAGCGCGAGAGGGAAGTGGCTGAGGGTGTGTCGATGCGCGAATCCCGCGAATTGAAGTTCAAGGAGCGCGCGGCGAACATTTACCTTTAAAAATGTTTCCCTCCTATATTCTTTAGCCTTAATTCTTTAGACTTGAAATGCGAAAAACAAGCAACTGCGTTTGACCCTTTTGGCTCGTCGAGCCAGCAGCCACTCACTCGAAAACTTCTACGCAGTACATTTATTAAAACATAACACCTACAGTAATGAATGCAAACTAATGTGGAAGCAGATTAATCGTATCGCGAAGAATCAAGGATGCCCCAGAGATGAAGAGGAAGAGCACACCGGCACCGGTGATGCTTTGCTCAACCTCGACTGGGAGCTTTTTGCCGCCTCGGAGCGCCTCGATGGCAATGAGAAGAAGGAAACCACCATCCAAAGCGGGTAAAGGAAGAATGTTAACGATGGCGAGGTTGATGTTGATGACTGCGGCGAATTGGTACAGGCCGCTGATGTCGTTACGCATCACCTCAGCCCCAGTGGCGACAATCGCAATCGGGCCGCTCACCTGAGACTTGCTCTCGCCAAAGTTTGTGAACAGACCCGTCAGGCTGTTCCAAACCATGGACGAGAGTCTAGCGAACTCCTTCGTGGAGAGTAGGGCGGCTTCGAAAGGGTTTTGCGCCACGTGTCTATTGATGCTCGAATTGGACTCGAGTTTAACCCCAACTTTTCCTTCGCCGCCGACGCCGTTTGGACGCACTTGCACCGTCTTCACCTCAGGCGCGCCATCCACGCCGAGATGCATAATTTCAAACTTCATCAGCGCGTTCGGGGAATCCTTCACCATGGAGACAACCTTTGAAACAGATTTGCGAGCCGCCGGTAACTTTTCACCGTCGACGGACAATATGATATCACCCGCCTCGATGCCGGCTTCGCGCGCGACGGAGCCATTCGTAAACGCCCGAACCACGACGCCTGGCTCAAACTTTTGTTCATTAAACCCAACCGTCGTCACCTGATTGTACAAGATTCCGAACGCAAAAATCACATTCGCAATTATCCCCGCCGACACCACGATGGCTCGGTCTCGCACCGGCCTATTCCTCAAAAGATCCGGGTCATCCTCCGGGTACGGGCAGTCCTCGTCGTCATCCGGAAACGCCACGAACCCCCCGAGCGGAACCGCCTTGAGGCTGTACTCCACCTCTGGCCCGCGATACGTGAATAAATTCGGTCCAAAGCCAACAGAAAACTGACTCACGTGTATCCCTTGCGATCTCGCCGCGAAAAAGTGCCCGCACTCGTGCACGGTGATGATCACAGCCAAGACGGCCACCGCCGTGAACACGCTCCCGGGTCCGGCGAGGTCGAAATCCGTCCCAATCAATCCCGGCACCGCCGTCGTCCCGGCGAGCGCCGCGAACGACCCGACCCGTTCGATCCCCGCGTTCGTTTTCCTCGACCGGCGCGTCTCCGCCGCGCCCCCTCGAGGCTCGGCCGCTTCGATGACCCCGTCGTCCGCGTCGTTAGCCACCAAAAGATTACAGTGACGATTACGCCCATCCTTCACCGACGACGACGACGACGGCGACGACGACGGCGACGACACCGCGGTTACCGACCATCGACCGCGATGCGTCCTCCTCTTTTCCTTCCCGCGAACGACGGAGGGCGATGCGAACCGGGGACGACCGGTCCCGACGCCGCGCATCGTCGACGTCGTCGTCGTCGTCGCGCGCATCTTTGACGTCCATGCTACTCGAGCGGGATTTTAGCCATCAAAAATATGAAATAGAGTTTATTTAGATTTAAAACATATACAGTACATGAAACAGGCGGCACCTGGTGTCTTTGAACTGTCTGTACACACGCACAGCACGCATCAATCGGAACGGAACGGAACGGAACGACTTCCCCCCCCCCGCGTGTGTAAATTTTGAGTCATGAATCGTCAACGTATCGAACGGCACCCCGAATGGTCGTTGAAAAGATGCTTGCCGCGTCACGCGCGTCGTTTCAAAGCGAACGACGACACTTCGAGTCGCGCGCCGACGACGGCGACGGGAACGGGAACGGAAACGCGGGGTGGCTCGCGACGACGGAGGACGGGTGCGCGCCCGCGCCTTGGTCTCGTTCCGTCGTTCGTTCGTCGGTGGCGCGGTCGATTCGATTCGACTCGTTCGAAGTCTTTTTTTGATTTTTTTGCATCGCTCTTGTGCGACTAGATTGTTTTAGAGGGGGGGCGCGCGCGGGCGACGGACGGACGGACGGACGGACGGTGAAGAGGAAGACGAGATGATGTCGCCGACGGCGTGGTTGACGAAGAACGTCCGGGAAAAGGTCACTGGGTTGGCTCGCGGTGGGGAGGCGATGAAGCGAGACGCGCGGGAGAGGGGGAGAACCGACGGGGAGGATGTTGGTCGAGAAGGAAACGGGGAGACGCGCCGCGTCGTCGGAGAACGGTGGGTTCTCGGTGAAAGACTAGGGCGAGGGTCTTTTGCGACGGTTTGGCGCGGGAGCTGCGCGAAGACGGGACAGTGCGTGGCGGTGAAGGAGATTGCGTGCGAGAGATTATCCAAAAAACTCAAGGAGAGTCTCAAGCTCGAGGTTGAGGTGATGCGCAGGATGAGAGACGAGAACATTTTGCGATTCATCGACATGGAGACGAGTGGAGAAACGGTTTACATCGTCTTGGAGTACTGCGGAGGGGGGGATTTGAGCCAGTTTATCAAGAAGCACGGACGCATGGACGAAGCCTCAGCGAGACGTTTCATGAAGCAGCTCGCCGAGGGGCTTAGGGCGATGCGCAAGGCTCAACTCATCCATCGAGATCTCAAACCACAGAATTTGTTGCTCAGTTCGGATGGTTTGGACGCGGAGCTTAAGATTGCAGATTTCGGGTTCGCCAGGTACATCAGAGATAGCGAAGGAATGGCGGACACCGTGTGCGGTAGTCCTCTTTACATGGCTCCAGAAGTTCTAAACTATCAAAAGTACGACGCCAAGGCAGATTTGTGGAGCGTTGGGACGATTTTGTTTGAAATGTTGGTCGGCACGGTTCCGTTCACGGGACAAAACCAAGTGCAACTTTTGCGAAACATTCAAAAGACTGAATTCAAAATTCCCATGGAAATCGCGAAGGAGTTATCTCCAGAATGCATCAATCTCTTGAGAGGTTTGCTGCACAGAAACGCTGCGGACCGAATATCGTTTGACAAGTTTTTCAATCATCCGTTTTTCAAAACTGAGGTCGGTCTCGGTATCCCAAAGACTCCGTCGAACGCTGAAAAGCAACACGACGGCTCTTCGGGAAGTGGGCACAGCGACGAAAGCGAGACGATGACATTTGACATGGATATTGAAAGTAATAGTGTATCACCACCGAATGAAATGGATACGACGGCGGCGAGGACGGCGGCGAGGACGACGACGACACCAAGTTCAAAATCTTGGAATCGTCCGAGTTATCCCATCTCTGCGTCAAAGGCGCGAATGGATAGCTCTGAACGAGTGAACATTGGCTCTGACTATGTTTTGGTTTCATCTCCAGGTTCAATGCGACCCTCTTCGTTTCGCCCTTCCTCTTTGGGCTCGTCTCCTCTCTCTCGAATGTCGCCGAGTCCAAGTGATGGCCCAGTGGCGACATTTGGTGGCCGAGCGCGCGGCTCTCGCGACAGCTCTCCCGGAGAACAAGGGGTGTTGATGCCGCCGGCGAGATGCCAAACGCAGTCGCAAATACAAGCTATGCATCTTGGAGTGCGCGTCGGCGTACTCGAGAAGGCATCCGCTGTTTTGCGCGATACATCGATGGAGCAATGGAACCTCGGCAATAAACTTGAAGCCTTGGCGCTCGGGCTCGTATCACTCGAAGCTCTGCGCTCGGCGCACAAATTCGCATCTGAAATCTTCTCCATGGAAAGGAAGAACTCAATTGCCATGAGCGGCACGAGCGCGAGCACGAGTACTTCATCGAGTAACCACTCACCCAGTAATAGTTCGATGGCTGTGAGCGCCAAAAGGGCAACTGTAAGAATCAGGGAAGCGTTCTGCGCCGCGCATACTCGCGCGGAGAAGGCGGCGGCGGCTTGCCGCGCCGCCGGTTTCGATACGGATGCAACGCTTCCAGATGGAATGGAATTAGTGTACGAAAAAATATGCCGGCTCGCGAAAGAGGGCGTTCGCGAGGAGTTGTCGGAAAACAAACAAATTGCCTTGGACATTTACGGACGGGCGCAGACTCTTTTGCAGTTTTTGATCGGCGAGGCGCCGAGTTTACACATCACACCGCCGCTCGTCATCGATGGCAGCACGCACGCCCGACTCTCACAACTTTCAGCGACGCTCGCCTCGCGGCAGTCCGCGCTGAACCGCGATGAGTCAGCGATGATATGAATGTAGTTTAAGCAGATACATCGACGAAGCGCGCAAGCATGACGCAGACATCCTGTTGTAATATCATCACACATTTGTGTTCGGAGTCCGAAACACACTCGCGCACTCGCTCGTGGCTCGCAAGCCACTCTTTCCAAGCTCCCGCCAGTGTTCGCCTCATCGACCCTCTTCTCACGCGCTGGACTCGCTTGGAGACGATAAAGACACCTTCAGTGGGCGTTTCAGAGCCTTGAACGCTCGGCTTTCTCCAGAAGACGAAAGCGAACACGAAAGCGCGTCGTCCCTCAGCCGCCGCCGCCAGTCATGAAGTTTGACGTCAACGTTCTGCGCTACCTCGAGAAGGACACATGGCGCGTGCTCGTCGCGACAGAGATGGGCATGAAGAACCACGAGATTGTGCCCGTGCAGCTCATCAACGCCATCGCCGGACTCAAACGCGGTGGTGGCTTCAAGCACATCAAGGAGCTCCTCAAGCACAAGTTGGTGCATCACGAAAACAAAGAGTACGATGGGTATCGATTGACACCGCTCGGGTACGATTTCTTGGCTTTGAAATCGTTCGTTAATCGAGGAGTCATCTCGGGGGTGGGTAGGAAGATTGGTGTCGGTAAAGAGTCCGATGTGTACGAGGTCATCGACGGCGACGGGAGACAGATGGCACTCAAGCTCCACCGCTTGGGGAGAACGTCTTTCCGGGACGTCAAGAGTAAGCGAGACTACCTCGGTAAGCGAACTCAGTACAATTGGTTGTATTTGTCCAGGCTTGCGGCTCTGAAAGAACACCAATTTATGGTTGCTTTGCACGAGTACGGCTTTCCCGTTCCGGAACCCATTGACTTGAACAGACACGCAGTGCTCATGTCTATCGTCCGTGGCGCCCCCTTGAGACAGATTCGGAACCCGGAAAGAACTGGTGATATTTACCGCGACTGTATGCAAAACATCGTCAAGCTCGCGAAGCATGGTTTGGTTCACTGCGATTACAACGAGTTCAACTTGATGCTCGACGACAAGCAAAGGCTCGTCATCATCGATTTCCCTCAAATGATCTCCACGAACCACCCCAACGCCGAAGAGCTCTTCTGGCGCGATGTCAAGTGTTTACACAAGTTTTTCCTTCGGCACTGGGACTATCGCGCGGAGGAGGATCCTCTCGGCGAGCCTGATCCCGATTTCAAGGAGATCACATCATGCATAGATCCCAGTCAAGCGATTGATGTGCAGTTGCGCGCCAGTGGTTTCACAAGAAACCAAGTGCAACAGCTCGAGGAATACACTCAAGCGATTCATGAAAAAGGAAGAGAGTCTGACGATTCGGATGAAGACTTTGATTCAGAAGACGAGTCGGAGGAAGAAGAGGACGACGAGATTGATGAAGAGGGCGAAGAGATTGATGAAGAGGACACGCAACAGTACGACATGAAGCTCAATGACGATGAGATTGCGGAACTAGCGGCGCAAGTCCAGGCGGCGATAAATGATGAGGGTGATTTCAATCGACGAGGAACTTACGACGAGGAAGTTGTCCCGATGCAAAAGTTTAATCATAGAAAATACGATGAACCGTCGGCAAGCGGCTCGGAAAGCGCTGAGGACAAGAGACCCAAAAGTCCCGCAACAGCACCGACGAAAGCGGAGCTCAGAAAAGAACGCAAAGAAGCCGAAAGGAGACTCAAGATGGAGACGGCTTCAATGTTCTCTGTCGATCCAGTCGCGGCTGCTGAGGCGATTCGTCAGCGCTTAAAGCTGGAAAAGCAACGGAAAAGTGCGAGAAACAGCAATTACGTGTCAAAGGTGAATCACTCAAAGGAGAGGCACGGACGCGGTCACAAGGAGAAAATCTCAAAGACTGTCGATTCGTTCTGGGGCTAGAGGCGTTGTTGTGTACTCTCTACGCAAACATATATTTACACTTGTAATAAAGACTCCATAGAATTAGTCTATTCGGATGAAGCTGCCTTCCATCGCAGGTATGAATTCATGTACTCATCCAATGAACCCCCTAACACTTTTGCCACGTCGCTCGTCTCCTCACCGGTACGCACATCTTTTACGAGCTTGTACGGGTGTAGTACGTAGTTGCGTATTTGCTGTCCCCATTCCGCCTTGACGACATCGCCACGAAGAGCAGCGATGTCCGCCACGCGCGCCTCTTCAGCGACTGCGATGAGCTTCGCCTTGAGACGGAGCATCGCCGCTTGCTTGTTAGCCTGTTGCGTCCTATGCTCATCACACTTAACGGAAATACCAGTCGGAACGTGTTTAATTCGCACGGCAGTCTCGAGTTTGTTGACATTTTGCCCGCCAGGACCTCCGCTTCGCATTGTCGATACTTCCAAGTCACTATCCGGCAGACTCACCACCTCATCCATGTCATCCTCAAACAGGGGTATGACGTCCACCGCCGCGAAACTGGTCTGCCTCGTCGCGTCTTTGTTGAACGGACTCTGTCTGACGAGTCTGTGTGTACCCTTTTCGGCGCTCAGGTAACCGTACGCATAGCGTCCGTCCACCTCCAACGTCGCCGTCTTCAAGCCCCCGCCTTCACCCTCGAGTCGCTCCGTCACGCGCACACCGAACCCTCGTTTCTCGCACCAACCCAAATACATCTTTTCGAGCATCTCCGTCCAATCCTGCGCGTCCAATCCGCCAGCCCCGGCGTAAATTTGCACCACGGCGCCAAATGCGTCGTACTTACCGCCCAATAGCCGTCTCAGTTCCCACGCGTCCAACGCGCTATCCAACGCATCCACGCTCGCCACCGCTTCTTTCAACATCTCATCCATCTCACTCTCCACCTCTCCAGCCTCTGCTAGCTCCAACGCCGTCCTCGCATCGTCCACGTGCGTCTCAAACGCCCTCGCCGCTTCCAACTCTTCCCTAGTCTCCGCCAACTCCGCCATCACCGTCCTCGCCCTTTTCGGCTCATCCCACAAATCCCCCGCCCCGCTCGCCGCATCCAACTCTTCGTACCTCGACCGAAGTCCCGCGACGTCCGCGATCGCCAGCGCCGCTTCCACGCGCGTCTCCAGTTCACGCAGTCTCCTTCGAACGACCCCGACCGTCTCAAACTCAACTTTTCCAGAAGAAGACGACGACCCACCACCGCTCCCACCGGCCGACGCCGCGCTCGACATCCTCGTCGATACCCCCGTCGTCGTCGTCGTCGTCGTCGCCCCTCGCCCCCGGGTTCGTCGAAGGAACACCGCTCCACCGCGAAGCGCAAACATCATCATCGTTCGTTGCGTGCGCGAGTGCGCGAGTGCGCGAGTGCGAGTCCCATGTCTAACAACGACGAGTCCCGAACCAAGAGATGGAATTTCCACAACCGTGTTGAACCGCACGCGCGCGTGGTCGACTGAGAGACTGAATCGATCCTTTCGCGACGCGGTCCACTCCTCAGTCGTCGAACGTCCCGACGTGGACGATGCGAAGGATGACGACGACGCCGAGTTCGTTATCGACGCGAGGACGAATCGTCGTGCGACGAATCGTCGAACGACGAACGACGACGACGACGACGACGACGACGACGACGAAGAGAACACCGCGGGTCGGTGGGAATGGGAATTGGGAACAAGATTACGCGCGTCGGCAACGTCGAACGCGCGTCGGCGGCGGCGGCTGCCGAGCGTTGGGAGCGACGACGGGTGAAGGGGATAAAGAGAATGAATGTCGTCGTCGTCACGAGGAGCGACGAAGGGTGAGGACGTCGGAACGCGCGATGTTGGTGATGCGCGGGGAGAGTGTCGTCGAGGACGCGGGTACGAAGAAGAGTGGTTGGGAATCGCCGTCGCTGAGGTTGAGCGCTGTCGGAAGCGCGTGCGTCGCGGTGTTCGCGCTCGGGGGTGGATGGGCGATGCGACCGCAAGCTGTGGTGGCGTCCAACGGACGGTCGAGCCTGGCGAGGAAGATTGATGACGTTAAGAATAACGGGGTGTACGTCGCGCAACGGGTGTTTGAGTGGCCGCTGTACGGTAAGATACTGGTGATCATGACGGCGATGGTGCCGCTCGTGCTCGGTGCGGCGGCGATATATAAACACGTGAGCGAAGAAGAGTGGGGGGAATCCATCGCAAAGACGTTTTACTGGATGAATGACGTTCCAGGTGCCGATAGTACCGCGGAAGAGAGCCTGAAGACCATCATCGTCGCGCAACTCATCGTCTTCATCGGCATGTTTACCTTTGCCATTCTCATCGGTGTCGTCTCTGACGAAATCGCGAGCAAGGTTGACGAGGTGAAGAATGGAAACAGCAAGGTTTACGAGAAGGATCACACCGTGATTGTCAACTGGAACAAGCAATTGATTCCGTTGCTCAAGCAAATTGCCGTGGCGAAGAGCGAAGGCATTGGTTTCCAAAAGCCCGTCGTGCTACTCGCCGCTAGAGACAAGGGGGAGATGGATAATATCATCGCTGATGAGCTCTCTGAGTTCCCTGAAATCACAATCGTGACTCGACAGGGTCAAGGTTACGACGCAGAAGATTTGGATCGCGTCAACGCGTGGAACGCCGAACGCATAGTCGTCTTGCACGAGGACGGAGACGACACAGGCACGATTGAAAGCAACAAGGCTGCGACCGTGCTCAACGTGAGGTCAGACGTGAACACGAGCGGCAAGCAACCCGACATCATCGTTCAAGTGCCTCATCGTTTGAGTGATCACGAAAGCCACGTGACTTTAGCGGTTGACTTGACGAACAGATCAGACAAGAACGCCGGCAAGGTGGCGTTTGTAAACGGGACCTCTGAGCTCTCTAAACTCAAGGCATTTTCAGTCATGCAACCAGGAGGATGTCGACTCTTCGAAGATCTCATGCTTCAGTCTGACGAAAGCTGTGAGTTTTACACCTTCTCCCATCCTTCTCTCGCTGGGAAAACCTTCAGAGAGGCGTGGAGAATGTTTAACAGCGCCACGCTCGTCGGGCTCACCTCTGATAGCGGTGACTTCATCTTGGGCCCGGGCGACGACCATCTCATCTCCTCGAGAGGCGAAGTCGTGGTGATTGCGGAGAACAAGTCTGTCATTGAAAAGGAATTCCGCAAGAGAAAAGACGGAGTGGAAGACGTCTTCATACCGCAGTCTGGTAGTCAATCGGTCATCATGAAGAGGTGTCCGATCAAACTTCCCGCGGCTCGTAATATTTTCATGTTGGGATGGAACTCTGACAGCTCAGATTGCCTGCAAGACATGCTCACTTTGGCGCCTCCGGGATCGAAAATCACCGTTGTTTCGAACGCTGACATTCCCGGACGAGAGTTGAAGGGCAACCAGTGCTGCGCCGTCAAGCACATCAAGGCGGACGCCATGGAACGAGCGACTCTTGAAAAGCTCAAGATTCAAGAGGCGGGCTCCGTCTTGATTATGCCTCCAGATGGTCCGAATGATCCCACTAGCAGCTACGCCCTGGCATCGGTCATGCAAATCGCTCACTTAGCAAAGACCGCGAACACGGGTCACGCTCCACACATCGTGGCGGAATTAGACGAAGAAGTGACCAAGAGAGTGGCGGAGGATGTTTACGCAAACATTGGCACGCTCGACATCATCTTGCACGACAACTTGATCGGCGGTGCTCTCCTTCAGGTTTCGGCAAACCCAAAGTTGGCCGGTTTGTTTGACTTTTTGCTCGAAAAGGATGGTAAGGAGCTTTATATTCGTCCGTACGACGAATTCAGCGTCGAGGAAGACGGCGAGTTGACATGGGGCGTGCTCTGCGAACGCGCGCGAGAGCGCGACGAAATCGCTGTCGGCGTCTTGCTTTCAAACGGCATGCTGAAAATTTCCCCGAGAAAGGACACCGCGCTTCGGTTGTGGAAGGGTGATAAGATTGTCGTTCTCGCCGAGGATTGGTGGACGAATAAGAGCGTCAAGGTGAAGCAGCGTTGATAGGTTGAGTCTTCTTCTCGCGAACAATTTTACAACAGGTAATACACAACGCAACTAAAACGCTCTAAAAGTTTTTCCTCAGCATCCATCAACCCGGCCATCCGCGCTCTTCCTCTCCGGCAAACCCAACGCGTGACGCACGAGCGGTGACCGCGCCTCTTTCCTGTCCTCCGCATGCGTCCGAACGTACGCCACACCGACGAGCACCGCAACGGTTGCAAAGACGAAACCGTGAAAGTGCCTCGGTAGTTTATTCTCACTCGCCCGCCTCGCCGCCGTCTCAGCCGCCGTGAACCCGCCCCAAGACGACGAAGACGACGAACGTAAGAGTATTTCTTTCGCGCGAACGATCGCCCGAAACCTCTCCCGATCCCCAGACACCGCATCCGGGTGCGTCGTTAACGCCAACGCTCGAAACTTTGCTTTGATTTCAGACGCATCCGCGCCTCGCCGCAGCCCCAACGCATCGTACGCCTCCGATTCCGTCGTCGGCGTCGGCGTCGGCGTCGACGTCGTCGTCGTCATGCCGACGCGTCCGGGTGGACGACCGAACGGGGCCCACGGAGCGCGGGGTGGCGGTGTGCAGAGCAGAGCTGTTGGTTGCGCGCGACGAACGCTTCGTCGGAAGTCAGAAATCATCCATCAGAGTGAAAATTGACGGTTCGTGAACCGTAAAAAATTCGAGGGGTGACTGACTGCGGCGGCGGCTCGAGACGCACGCGCGCGCCGGTGGCACCAGAACGCGACCCGACGACGCGAACACGAATAGGAATTCGACGCCGAAAGCGCGCGCGATAGATAAAACTGAAAGCGGCGCGCAATGTCGAGCGCGCTTCGAAACGCGGTGAAACGCAAGACGCACAAGGAGCGGTCGCAACCGAGTGAACGCAAACGCTTGGGTCTGCTGGAAAAGAAGAAGGACTACGTGCTTCGAGCGAGGGATTACCACAAAAAGGAGGATGCGATCAACGCGTTGAAACGCAAGGCAGCGTATAGAAACCCGGATGAGTTTTACTTTGCGATGCAGCGGTCGAAAACGGAGGATGGCGTGCACGTGGCGAGAAGCTCTGAGCAGAACAAGTACACAGAGGAGGAGTTGCGAGTGATGAAGACGCAAGACGTCAAGTACGTGCAGTTGAAGGCTGGTGTGGAGGCGAAAAGGGTGGAAAAGATGAAGAAGAATTTGCACGGTATCGGCATAGGGGATAAACGGCGCAAGCACACCGTGTTTGTGGATACGGAGGAGGAGGCGAAGAATTTTGACGCGGCGGAGCACTTTGACACGGCGCCGGAACTCGTCGGTCGATCCTTCAATCGCCCGCGAAAATCGCAGTTGGAGGCAGAAGACGCCGTCGTGGGCGTGAGAAATCAAGACGGCGGCGTCGGCACGAGCGCCGGCATCGTTCCTGAGATTTCCGTCAAAAAACTCGCCAGAATGCAACGCGGCGCGTACAAGACGCTCAGCGCGTACGACGAACGCGCCAAAAAGCTCAAGCAAATGTCTCAAGATTTAGCCATGCAAAAGATTGTCTCGCACGCAAAGGGACACAAGGTGAAAATCACCAAGACCAATCCAGACGGGACGACGTCTTCGCACTTTAAGTGGAAAAAGGAGCGTCAAAAGTGATTCTTCCTCCAACTCGTCTCAGTATTCTCGCCCGTCGTCCGCGCGTGGGCCAGCTGTTGTAACACCTTGTAACAACTGTTTTTAGACCCTCGAAAAAAACAGATTGACCGCTCGTGACTCGAACAAACACGATTGGGTAGATGTACCGGCGGTACAGTACCGGCGTCAGTGGCGCGAATCGGCGCGAGAGAGAGAGCGCGACGCACGCCCGACGACTCGCGAGCGAGACGGCCAGGCGCCGGCGCGCGAACGTGCTACGCGGAAACTCGCGGTCGACCGCTGAGCGAACCCCGAGGTCGGATTTCGTCGGTCGAGTGTTCACGTCGAATCCGGATCCTTCTCTTTGGATGTTGGGAACAGGATCGTTCGAACGCGACGCGAGGACGGCAGCGAACGAGCGACTGCGACGAGACGGGACGCACGACCGTGACGAAAGAGGGTCTGAGGGTTTCGTGCTTCGTCGAGCCCGGTGTTG
>Ga0255770_10003411_pt1 | contig 13703 bp, 19 predicted proteins | sample 071ome_22_FD_179968 | JGI IMG/M metagenome (GOLD analysis project Ga0255770, IMG submission 179968) | Coastal salt marsh microbial communities from the Groves Creek Marsh, Skidaway Island, Georgia - 071404AT metaG (version 2) | ecosystem: Environmental > Aquatic > Marine > Intertidal zone >... | reverse complement strand
TAGTTTTCATAGTTTTCCTCCTACAATTCCGTCGTTCATAGTTCTTGTTTCGTATTCAGACCACCCATCTTGCCTACCTTTAAGGTAGAAACGAGTGCCATTGATACATTGTTCTGCCGTCAGAGCAGTGACTAACTCTTCACCATCTTTAGCAGCACTGTGATACACTCCATATCTTGTTTTATAGACACGAAATGTATCATCAATCCATTCAACCTCAGCGATCTCGGGATGCTCAGTTGCGGGGTTCTGTTGCTCCGATTGTGAGTTTGCGTTTGTCAAGTTTGTACCTCTCAATATGTTTGTTCATGTGTGATTCACACTGAAAATAGCAGTTCTTCATGCTACCACCCTCCTTATATTGGAGGTGAAATGGGAACACCATATGAAATGGACCATCACTACAACGAGGAGGATCAATTACAGGTTTAGATGGTGTGCGAGTCTTTTTAGTTGTAGTTACCTCAGTCTTCTTGGGGCGTCCTGGTTTACGCTTTGGAGCAGTGCCATCAGCACCAAGAGTTTGACCTTTGCGATTACGAATTGCCATTATTCAAAAATAGGTTGTACAGATGTGCGGTCCCAGTGTTCTTCACGAACTGCCTTCATTACATGTGTGGGAACACCATAATATCCCATATGCATCCACACACAGTCAATATAGCGCAGATCTTCACGATCCGCATCCACAGTGAAGCGATCACAATACTGGACGATATCATAAGGAACTTCTACTTTTTTCCAAGTGTAAGGTTCTTCAACAAAAAATGGTACGGTCATAATTTTTTCACAACAGCAAGTACTTTTTGTTCAGGATGCATCCCAGCAATGAAAGCACGGGCATCCTCATAATCAATAGCATCTACGACACTATGATAGCGAACACATTTGTGTTCTTCATCCCATGTTTGTACTTCAAATTTCATGTTTCTTCAGTAGGAATGAACCATCGTCATTCTCGATCCATTCTAGCATGGTATCGGGTCCCCAACCAGTCATCTCCATCAATTCATCAGGAAATGTAATAATGTAATCATCCTCACCCGTTTCATCATTATATATGGTTTCCACGGGGAGTTTCCAGAAGGTACGATTGCCTGCTGGAGCAGTCTTCCAGTAATCGCGATAAAGATCAGTCATCGATAATCACCTGATTTCCAGCGACGATACTTTGATAGATTGCGTGGGTCAAAGTCTAACACATCAAAACGAAGTTCAAACTTCCTCCACCTAAATGTGAAACCAATGTCACGAGGACCAATGCCAATGACTCCATATGGATACCATTCAGGAGAAGCAAAATCATCCCACTGAACTACCATATCAATGAGAGCAAACTTGGTAGAGATTGGGAGCAGTTGGAAATACCACTCGTGCCCAAAGTCTTCGTAGTAGACATAATCAAAGAGTTTCATTGGAATAATATACTTTAAGGTTGTCGCCACTAATGTTCATGTGGTAGATTTTACCATCATTGCCGTAGATGCCAATCCATACATGGCGTCCCTCCTCCATAGTTTCGTAGTGAAACATTCTAACATCTTCGAGTACTATTTCGTCTGGATTCTTTACGAAACGACTCATACTACGCCATTAGCAGAATCAAAATCGTTTACCACAACCTCATCCCATGCTTCTTTAAACTTACGATCCCAGTTGTCAGTATAAACGGGAAGGAAAGCATTCAGAGCATGAGCAATGTCATGAGCAGCATCCATACGATTGTTGTCCATTGCCTCAGTCAGTTCTTCTAACATGAAACTGATAGAGTTGATGTTAGAGAATGACTCCTCCAACTTGTTCATTACATCCCAGTGTTTGTTACTTTTCATCATTCTGAATCCCACGCATTATCTTGTTGTAGTTGTACAGTGCCCATAGGACCTTTAGGAACATTCTTTAATTTTGCCCATTCTGCATCACGCTTCATAAACTCCTGGTATTTGTTCTCCAGGTCTTCATCCATAGTCAATTCATACTCTTTACAGACCTTACGCTGCTCTTCTTCTTTAGTATAATCATTGAAGACCAATGACATAGCACCGCTACGAATGGAAACAGGATCCATTCCTACACAGAGGAGAAACTTTTCAAAAAGTTTGAAATACTGTTTGGCGTTAAGGTCTGCTGCTGGTGCAGTGATAAGATAATGTTCCTCAGGGATAAAATCATCACCAGTCCAGGAGGATGACCCATAGGTGGGGGTGAAGGTTGCATCGAACTTAAATTGTACTTCAGCGTTGTAAGTCATTTACCTCCAAGAGTCATTTTTTTGAGTGAACTTTCAGGATGACACCAGATTGGTTCTTCACGCTTATCCAGTGCTTCATTGATTGCTTCTGCTACATTCTCCTTGAATGAACGATAAGGAATAAACATCTCATCATCATCAGTCTTATAATCCTGATGAGTTTCCTTGAACTGACGCTCTACCTCATACACAAGGTTAGACACAATATCATTGATTACTTCCATGTGTTTAGATGATAGTCCATTCCATGATGTATTAGGGAACATATCATCCTTGACACGATTTAGCAGTGCCCGCTTACAATGCCACTGACTATCAAAGATTTGGGTAAATGCTTCCCAATCATGTTGGGATTTGAAATTAGGAATACTCATGATTGAATGTTTTTAATAACGGCAGGAAGGTTCATGTGACCATGAATGTAACCAGCAACGATCGTCACCAACACACACAGTATAAGGACTGATAGCGTGATTGTCAAGGGGATCCTAGTGTCCTGTTGTGGTTTCAGCATAGTCACACATGGCATCAAGTTCTTCATCAGTGTAGCGATTCCTACCACTGAGGTGGTGTGCTACAATGAAGGACTCTTCAAGATCTTTAGCAATACCAGATGAGGTGATACCATCATGATCAACCTCAACATGATACCTTACATCACCCCAGTTAGGATCATCGGTGATTGTAATTTTCAATCGGTTGCCCTCCATTTTGGTTGTGTTCTTCGTGTTTGGAATTGCTCTACGAGCGTAAGAATTTTATGAGACCTTTGTTTTGCTGATTCTTCATCCCATTGTTCTTGCTGGAATGTAGAATAAAGTTCTTGAGAGATAGCGTCGATAACAAGATGGTAGTTGGTCATGAGATGGCAAAGAATACATTATAATTATAACACTATTATAAGTCTTTATCCCTATCCTTAATTATCTCTTCTGCTGCTATACTTGCCCAATCTTTTTTGTTATTTTTTATCGTTCTTTTTATATTCCAGGTGTCCCACATCAGTCGTGGTTTGAATTTTAAAATGAACAAAAATCTACGAAACTGTACCCCTACTAGTTTCCAAAGAAGATCAATGTAGGTCGCAACATTTTGATCAACTGTCATCATGTAAACGATGACTGCGAAAACTATTAGAAGGGAGTAGTAGTAGATCATTGCTCGCTGAGAACCTCCAGACAGGTTACATTGATTTCGTTCCCAGCATCATAATCAAGAAACCACTCGCCAAACTCTTCTACCAGGGCGCGAGCGTTCTCAGGTTCTTCTGCTTCAAGGAAAGAACCGATGAGGGCATCAACATCAGACAGGATGCTCTCGATTTCGTTCATTTTGTTCATGGAGAAGATTTCAAAGGACAATGGAGTTAAACTCCAACGGAAAGGGTGGGATTCGAACCCACGGATGCTTTCACATCGCTGGTTTTCAAGACCAGAGCCATCAACCACTCGACCACCTTTCCAATAAAAGGGGTCCGAAGACCCCAGTTTTTAGTTAGATCAGAAGGAATACTTCAGACCAAGTTTGGTGCCGTATCCACGGTCAACACCAGCAGTGCCCGAACCAACGAACGAAACTTCGCCGTAAGCACCGAGAGCATCGGTAACAGCAACGCCAACGCCTGCCTTACCAGAAGGAACGCTCTTAGTATTGCCACCGTCAGGCATCAGGATAGTAGCACCACCCTGAACATAGTAGGAAGCGGACTCACCGATAGGACCTTCGTAACCAACATGGGTGTCAACAGCAGTGCCACCGTAGTTAGAACCAGACCAACCAGAGTTTGCTTCGACATTCACATAAGGACCTGCCATAGCAGCACCAGCGAAAAGGGGAGCAGCAGCAAGTGCTGCGAAAACAGATTTAATCATTGAAAATACCTCGTAATTTTTACTTGTGGAGTGATTACCCACAGATGTTGGGAGAATTCGACATTTCCCCGCTTGAATAGTGTACAACAAATTCTGGCGCGAGTAGTTGAGGCACCCACCTCTGTTGTAAATCGTAACATTGCGTCACGACCACTTATTTAGTGTATCAGAAACTTTCAGATTTGTCAACCTGGGTTTCTTCGTGGACAGAAGCATCCAGTTTGTCATACAGTTCGATGAACGAGGACTTGGTTTCATCGTCAAAACGATTCACACAAACCTCAATTGCTTTCATACGCTTGCCGAAGATAGCGTAGGCACGAATGATATGAACCAGACGACGAGTAGAAATAACTTCATCGATACCACCATCCTTAAAGGTTTTACGGATGATGTCTGCCCACTGAGCAAGTTTCTCACAGAACTCACGATCTGTCAACCCCAGATCAAGAGAAATACCCTCAAGGATTTTCTGCTCAGTCTTAGGAGTAGGATAATCTTGCTCGAAGGTCAGGGCGAAACGCTCAAGAAATGCCTCATTAAGTACATTAGTACCAATGAAACGACCGTCATCAGAACCCTTACCTTTGGTGTTCGCAGTGGCAATCACATTGAAACCAGCAGCAGGTTTGATGTAACGACCAGTTTTCTTGAGGAACACACCCTTACCTTCAAGAATAGACTGGAGACACATGATCTTGTTAGAGGCAAGATCGATCTCATCCAGCAGCAGAACAGCACCACGCTCCAGTGCTTCAATCACGGGACCATTGTGCCAAACAGTGTTACCATCAACCAGACGGAAACCGCCGACGAGATCATCCTCATCGGTCTCAATCGTGATGTTCACACGAATAAGTTCACGACCGAGCGCAGCACATGCTTGCTCTACACTGAAGGTCTTACCGTTACCAGACAGACCAGTAATGAACACAGGATAGAACACCTTAGAGGAGATGATTTTCTTCACATCAGTGAAGTTCCCGAACGGGACAAAAGTATCATCTTTAGCAGGAATCAGGTTCTGATTTTCCCGAACGGTAACAGCAACAGCAGGAGCAGCAGCAGGAGCATTATAAGTCTGCTCAAGTTTCTCCTGAACAGTCAGGTTCCACTTACCATGACCGACCTTATATTGATCAAGGCGCTTCATGATAGTAGGATATGACACACCGAACTCATCAGCGGCGGAGCGAACAGCATCAGCACCAAACTCATCGCCATAGTTATTGGAGATGTAGTTGGTGAGAGCAATCATATCAATGTTGATCTTGCGGGGCATGGCGGTCATCTCGGTTGCGAACAAAGTAAGTATAGGGCAAAAAAGGGGGTCCGAAGACCCCCCTGTGACAGTTTCAGAACTGGACCTCCCAACCATCAGGAGACTTAATGTGTTTGGCACCTTTGTCTGCCAGAGCACAGATGGTTTGAGCAGTCTCGTTGAGACCAGTTGTAGGAGTCTCCAGTTTGAGAGATTTTTGTTCAAAGAACTCATTCAGTTTAGCATGAGTTTGCTTCTGCTTGCTCTCCTTCTTCTTCAACCTTGTGCTAATAATAGCAGGGAATGTTGAAGCGAAGATGTCCTTAGTAGCATCAAACTGTTCAGGATGCTTGGTAAGGAAATCAGAGCAATCCTGCTCAACTGAGATCACTTCTTTCTCATCAGTGATGAAGGTCTTCAGGTAAGAACGGAAACCGAAAGGCTTCTGAACCTTGTTATCAGGCAGTTTGACTAAACTAGGACCAGTACGAAAGAACTGGCGGTTAGACTGAATCCAACGAGTATAGTTGTTGTAGATCTCGGTGTAATTTTGATTTTCTAGGAGGTCGCGCATCAGTTTAAAAATTAATTGCTTACGAGAATAATTATACAGGAAAAAAAGTCGCCTGTCAAGAGACAAGCGACGCGAAAGAAGAGAGGAGTTTTTTGTTGGTAGATTTCTTCTTGAGAACCTGCTTGAATGCCTTACGGATCTCTGCGGTCGAAGCGTTATCAGATACCTCAAAAGAGGTATCAGCAGACAGTCCAGACGAGGCAAGAACATACAGGGCATTGTACCCCATAGGTTTCATCTCAACGGACTTTTCTTTCCGCCAGACCTTTGCTACAGACTCAGGAACATCAGTGGAGTAATAACGATCCTGACCATGGAGATAGCGATAGAAACGATTGAACTCAGTGCCACCAATAATACGGAATCCAATGAGATTTACTTCAGGAAAACGATCCTGAAGGTTCTCCAACAGAATAGCAGTCAGAGATCCGTTGTAAGTCTCATCGAACTTACGGTACACATTACCAGTAATACGATCGCGTAGAGCACAGTTGCTACCAATGCGATTGCTACCGATACCATAAGGAGCATACTGATTCTCTGTGGTATAAGTAAGACCACCACCTTCACCGTCAGTCAGAATCACAACATTAACCTTTTGAAGTTTGTTGTTGTTCTTGAACTGAGGAATGATCTCATGAAGAGAGATGATGCTCTCATTCAGGGGAGTTCCACTGAGATCGAGACCAGGAGGACAGTGGTAACGAACATAGGAAGACTGCTGACAAGCAAGGCGGAAAATATTTTTTGCCTGCTGATCAAACTGCTTAGAATTTGTACGAGAACTGAGGAAGTTCAGCATATGGAACATACGATGAATGTCAATCTGACCGAACTTACGAGGGAACTTTTCTGGAATTGACTCCATCTCCTCATCAAACATCAGAGGATTCCACTCATAGGTGAAAGCATAGACTTCAAAAGGAATCTGAACTTTCTTACAGAACCAGCAGAGATTCAGCAGTTGCTTGACAGTATCGAGCAACACATTACCCATAGAACCAGACCAATCCAGAACAAAGATCAGACCATGATTCTTACCATCAGGGAGGACAGTTACCTTCCTGAAGATATCATCATTGTACTTATAGGTATGAAGTTTGGTAGTGTCAAGAACACCAGTGCGAGAAGTAGCAGCACGAGCATAAGCATCGGCAGACTTCTTACACTCGAACTCCTTAACCAGATAGTTTACTTCCTTTTGAGCAGATGCTTTATACTTATTGTACTCAGCATCAGCATAATCAAACATATCAGTATAAAGATGCTGACGCTCTGCTTCCAGATTGGTCCAGAACTTATTGATGTAAGCATGAATGAATTCATGATCAACAACAATGTTGCTGAGATCAACCTTAGGAATCTCTACATACTGAGTATCATGATGCCAGGGTTCAGTTTGAGAGAGATTCTCAGAGTTTTGATCGAATGAACGCTGAGTTTTAGACTCTTCTTCATTAGGACCACTAGCGGCACCAGAACCACCACCAGTAGGAGGAGTAGAAGAATCATCAGAATCTTCACTATCACCTTCTTCAGATTCCTCTGATTGACCACCAGAAGACTCTCCATCAGGAGTTTCCTCCTGCTGAGCATTAGAGTTGCTAGAACCCTGCTGAGCGCCACCAGCGTCCTGCTGAGCGTTCTCTAGTGAAATAGTTTCTTGCTGTTGTTCTTTATCCTTCAGATAATCTACAAGATCCTCACAGATAGCGAGAACATCTTCGAAGGTCTCAGCATCAGCAACGCGAACAACAAATTGCTGCTCAGCATCATTGGTGAAAGGAATCATCGCGAAAGCACCAACCTTGAAATGAAGGTTGATACGATCGATCAGAGACAGTTCAGCAAGATTCTCTTCTTTCACACAGAAGAAATCTTCATCATTCAGTTCCTGATAACCACCGTAGAAACTACGGGACAGACCAGGATACTTACGCTTCATCAGTTTCTCAATGCGAGCATCCTCAACAACATTCACATAATCCTTAGGAATGTTGTTACGAACAGACTCACGCCAGTCAACATCAGGCGTGAACAATGCGTGTCCAACTTCATGCCCGACCAGCATATCATATACTGTGGCAGATGCCTTATTCCAGATAGGAAGGGTCAACACACGGCGAAGTGTATCAAACGATGCCGTAGAAACCTTTTTATGCTCTACAATCAGATTCTCGGTGGCGAGCAGTTTGGCGAGATTGCCCTTGATCTCTTGGTTAATCATGCGTCATGCCTCTGAACTGATACAAGTATAGGGGGTCGCCCTGTCATCGGACCACCCCCTGTGCCAGTTTGAGAACTGGACTAGATATATTACGAGTTATTTTATTTCTATGAAGTTTTTACGAGGATCTAACTGGTTTGAGATTCAGTTTGGACGCAAACTACGCAAAGGGTTTTATTCTGGGCCCCTTTATGGTGTAGAAAAGTGTAACAAAGGAAATCAGGGATCTCCTCATCGTCTTCATTTATATTCATTCATGACCAGAAGATTGAAAATAAAACTCCTCAGAGATCGAGAAACCAAACAATGGGAATTTTCATTTGGTGGTTTCTGGTGTAGTAACGGATCGATTAATCAATACATGAACTACAGCATACAACAATCAAAGTTTTTGGATGAAGAACAGTGAGTAATATGGTGGTCTCACATCAAATGTGACACTATGAGTGTGTGTCGTATTTGTGAGTGAAATACTACCACTTACAGAAACTGTGTGAGTGTGCTCAGCAGCAGTAAGATTGGGATAAGGAGATTCACCAAGATCATTGTTGACGCCAGCATCCCATCCATTGCCTTGTCCAGACCAAGCCCCGCCACCAATATTCAAGTTGGCATCAAGTGTATGTTGGTTTTTGGGGAAACTAAGTCCAGTTGTTGATGATCCTGTCAGAGTATTACTAGTATTACTTCCATTATCTCCACCATTTACAGAACTTCCAGCGCCACCAATCTGATTATAAACTTGGTGTGAGTGACCAGGATCAACAGGATTTGTGTGTCCATGGTTAATACCGTGACGGTGTGGTGGAATTTGCTGTCTAGTCAATCTATGACCATTAGCACTCCAAGTTCTAGTGTCACTCAAACTTGGTTCGATACTATTATTTGTGGTAGTTTCTGTTTTACTGTCAGAACCACCAGTATTACCAAGATTATAATTATTTCCAGCACCAACAATGAATCTATCTCTTAAGTCTGGTGTGGTAACATTCTGACCTCTTCTGTTTGTGTAAGTTCCACCATCACAAATAGCATAACCATCAGGTACACTCGCAGCAGAACCATTCCACATGATGATAGAACCATCTCTAAGAGCATACTTTTCAATCATCTTGGCAAAGTTTGCTGTTGCCTCAATATGCTCAACATTACCATCAAATTCTGATCCAGTCCAGTAAGATGAACCAAATGGATTTTCAGTGAGATCATAATTCAGAGACTGAAGATTATCTACTTCCAGAGTTCCTAATGTGCCAGTAATTACTTCTCCAGTATTTGTAGCATCACTGAACATCTTGAACTTGGCAGCATCATTATCCCAACCAATGAATGCTTTTTTCTGTGCCGCAGCACCATTATCATAATATCTCATTTCCAGACCACGATCTTTTCCATCATCCGATGTAAGATCTACAGCACCATCAGCAATACCAAGAGTAATGATTGGGTCAACGATAGTCATTACCTCAGAATCAACCTGAGTAGTAACACCACTAACTGTGAGGTTACCCATGATAACAACATCATGATTAACTCTGGTAACGCCACCAGTTTGAGCACCAATATCAATAAATGTAGCACCGCCAAATGCGCTTACTGTAGCAGCATTGAGATTTACTTGAGATGGATTGGCGAGGAAATTAAATATAGATGCGTTAGTAAAGATCTCAGCAGTTCCGCTCTGTCCATTAATCTGAAGATTACCATCAAAGATTGTCAGTGGATTGTTGATAGTAAATGTACCAGAAGGAGCGCCAACATTAATTGTAGCAGCACTTGTAAATACATCTACTGTTGTAGACTGGTTCAGCAGATTAAATGAAGGTGAAGTCGAAGTAAGATCACCACCATTTACAGCAAGATCTCCTGTGATTACACCGCTTCCAGTTACATTCAGGTCTCCACCAACATCAAGAGTATTTTCAAACAGTACATTACCAGTACCAACATGAAGTGAAGCAGTTGGATTATCTTGGTTGATGCCAAACTTACCAGTTACTTCATAGGGTTCGATGTCAGCACAAGTAGCAGAACCTGATGGAGCATAAGATTCTTCAATTGCTGTAAGGTGACCGACACCAACTAATCCAGCATGTCTCCACCCACCATTCAAGAAATTACCCTGAGCGTCAGAACCAACATAAATGTATCCTTCATGTCTGGTCCCTACACTGATTGTATTCTTGTAATAATGGTCTCCGAGGAATACACCTTCAACACCAGGATTAGGTCTCAGGTTACAGTTCAGAAGAGCAGTCTGCTTAACTGTACCGTTTGAGAATGAAGCAGCAAGAGCAAGACCCTTAGGACGCAAGTTAAGGTCATGCGATGTAAGTGCTCTATTAACTTCTGTTGGTTCTTTAGTAGATACCTGAATACCTTCGTTGAAGAGTGATTCGTTGTTAAATGCGTTGGCAGTCTTATTAGCACCACCAGCAGTTACCAGAGTACCCTCAATATTAACATTCTTTGTTCCAGAAACATAAGGTACATATTCATCGTTACCAACAGCAGTAGATCCAGCAACCTTAAGAATTGGTTTATCAAGAATCTCTACTTCACCAGTAACAGCATTGATCTTCTGGTTACCAACATACAGATCACCGTATGCGTTCAGACCAGAATAGAATACAACACCAGCACGACGACGCTGAGCCTGAGAATAAAGAACTTCTTTGTCAGTTAGAACTCTTTCCTGCTTAGATGGGAAACCAGTTGAATAGTTACCAGATCCAAATCCAGTGTACTCAAATGTCTGGTTACCAGCACGAACCTGTGAAGTTCTTCTAAGTTCAATCTCAACAGTTGGACTTGTGCCACTGAAAGGAATCAATCTATTTTCTTGTCCAGATACTGCCTTACCAGTAAGAGCATTAAGTGATGTTGTATAACCAGAATCTGCTACAAATGCTTCAATACATTCCTTAGTAATAGAAGATCTATCATCGTCCTGATAAACATAACCATGAATAAGGTTATCAGCAACTGATACAGCAGCAGGAGGATCTGCCTTTGGATTATCCTTATCGAGGTCAGGATAAATCTTACCTACATCCTGACTGTACTTAAGGAATGAGAATGTATCTGTTGGTGAATTAAACTGATCTCCTGTTGGAGCAACATCAGCCATCAAGACTGTCAGATAGTAAATACCATCTTGCTCACCAGGAATATGAGTTAGAATTGTATCGATTCTATAAACAAAATAAACTCTATCAAAGTCTGCTGTCTGATTAGACTGAGAGGCAGTATTATAAGGAATGATTGTGTTATTAGCATCAGTTTTTCTTCTGACGACATAACCAATCAGAGGTGGTCTAGCATTAAGTTCGGTCTTAGGAATAACATAACGCAGACGATATGTTCTGTCAGAAAGACCTCTATCATCAGAAAGTCTTTGGAGGAAAGCATTCTCAGTATTGCTCAGAGAAGGATTGCTATAAATGCTAGCAGTATTGCTGCTAGTTAAAATAGGATGAATCGTATTAGTAAGATCTGCTTTTACAGCAACAAACCAGTTAGATTGTGTGGGATCATAACGCAGAGGTGATTTCTGAATATTTCTGTAAACAGTTAGAGTATTTACATCACCATTAGTGTCAATAGGAATAGGAACATTATTATTAGCATTGGACTCACTATCAGCAATTTTAAATGTGTAAGTATCTACAACATATACAAAGTATTCTGTAGTCAGACTGAGGTTAGTAACTGTACCACCAGATTGAATTAATGGCAGGGCACCAGTTTGTGTCTGACCAGATACAATTCTGCGCTTGAAGAATACTTTATCGCCAGTAGTGAAACCATGTGGGAATGTACCAGTAGAGAATGTTTCCTGGTTAGCATTAACATCAACATCAAATCTAGGCAGTTCAGGATTTGTATCAGAAACATATGCCTTAACTGACATCACAGCGCCAGCAGGAACTTGAGAACGAATGTTTACAATACTGTTCGCAGCACCACCAGCACCTGCTCTAGCATCTTCCTCAGAAGGAGCAATCTTGAATGAAGTATTATTTACCTTGATAGCATAGTAAAGTCTGTTGGATTCCATTCCCAATGGAAGATAACCAGTGCTACTGTAAATTCTAATTGGAGTAGCAGTCTCAAAGTTATTTGTGCTCTGAGTTACAAAAGTATCAGTAGCAACATCAACATTAGTGATCAGGTGTTCTTCAATACCACTAGGATCAATAGATGCTTGATATTCTTGAATTCTACTTGTAGCAGGATCGGTAAGATTTACATAAATTTTATCTGAAATTCTACCACCAACTTTATATAAGTTGATATCAAATACTGGTGTGGAGTTAGGATCGGTTTGCTCAAACAGATATAATTTGCTACCTACGCTATCTACCTGAAGATTTGCTCTACTCTTTTGTACATCCAGGGGATAGTATGGAACTTCAGTTTCCTGTGTACCTAATGCTTGAGGAGGAACAATGTGTGACAGATAACCTTTCTTATCAAGCGTGAATGCGTCAGGTCTGAAACCATCAGCAATCAGAGCCATTGTACCAAAGTTTGAGTTGGAGTTGGTGATAGAATAGTCACCACCATTCTCAATCAAGTGCTGTTCGGCGTAACCAACCGCGAACACCGAAACTGACTGAATGAAGGCATTGTTGGAAACACGAATGTGATAGTGTCTCCAACCTGTTGTAGCATCACCACGATAGTAAACATAACCAGCAGAATCCTGGTGAAGTGCTACTGAATCAGAAGCACCGCCTTCGAGTACGAAACTGGGGTTAGGTGAAGTGGTTTCTGTGAACTTAACAAACGCACGGTCATCCTTCTGGAGAGATACACCAGTAAACTGGGCAACAACCATGGATTTAAATCCACTAACCTTATCACCATCTGCCCACAGACCACAAAGACCGTAGGTAGAACGCAGTGAACAGTTAAAGATATAAGGTGAGGATGAGTCTACAGTATCGATCTCAGCCTTTACAATGGCATTTGTGAGATTTTGAGCTGGGATAGCACCAGATGGATAACCTGGAGCAGTAATTGTAAACTCACTATCATTATTAACCTTAGTTACATAGTAAGTTCCATTCAAAGAACTAGCTGTACCAGTGATATCTTCAATGGTGATCTGCTGACCCTCAAATACCTCGTGAGGACCATTAGTTACAATGGTGACAATAGAACCAGTAATTACTACAGTGGAAATTTCTTTCTGACCTGCCTGTTGGAGAGGTCCAACAATTCTAGTTTCTTGTGTTCTCGATTCCAGTTCACCAGCAGTTGTAGGAATGGAGGCAAATGCTCTCGCTGCTTTAGCATAGAACAGGTCGAGATCAGTCTGATCAGAATATGTGAAGCAAGTAACTTTATGGTGAGAGTAGTTAGCGTTTACAATCGCAGTGCTGCTAGGATTGTTGTAAACACCACCCTGTCCAGAAGAATCAGATGTAGGGAGAGCATCAAACAGTGAGAACTGCCAGAAATAACAAGCACCAGTTACTTTAAAGATTGAAGTCTTGCCGAGTGAACTGCTA
>Ga0255770_10003392_pt1 | contig 13754 bp, 13 predicted proteins | sample 071ome_22_FD_179968 | JGI IMG/M metagenome (GOLD analysis project Ga0255770, IMG submission 179968) | Coastal salt marsh microbial communities from the Groves Creek Marsh, Skidaway Island, Georgia - 071404AT metaG (version 2) | ecosystem: Environmental > Aquatic > Marine > Intertidal zone >... | reverse complement strand
GATACAGGACCCGCTCATATTTGTGCGCACATGAATAAATCAGGTTTGGTTTTATTTGGCAGTCATACCTCTGCAGAAAAAGTTAGCATCGAGACAAGTAAATTCAAACCAATTTCAGTTACTGAATTAAGTTTACTTAAAACAGAAACAGTGATGGAAGAAATTAAGAAGGTTTTAAATTAAAGAAAAATATTGTTTTACAATATTCTCCCATTTAAATTTTTTAGAAAATTCTTTAGCTTGAAGACCTAGAACTTTGTATTGATCATTTTGAAAGAATTTAAGAATAGTTTCATAAATTGAATTTAAATCATTGCCATCACACAAAAAACCAGACCGACCATCATCTATGGCATCAGCTTGGCCACCAACTTTTCCTCCTATGGAAGCTACACCATAGCTAGCAGCTTCAATGAAAGAAATACCAAAACCTTCAACAGATTTTTTATGCATAACAGAGGGCATTAAAAATAAATCTGCTTCATTCAGCAACGCATTCTTCATTCCTTGATCTAATCTTGGTAAAAAAGTTACTTGTTTTTCAATATCTAATTGTTTGGCCAGGCTCAATAAATTAGATTTTTCCTCACCATCACCAACACAGACATATTTAATGTCAGGGTAGGTAGGGATTAGGTTTTTAATGGTCATTAATATATTTTGATGGCTCTTTCTTTTATCTAATCTAGCAACAGTTATGATTTTTGGAAAAGCATTACCAAATATAGATTTAGCGTTAGCTTTATCAGACTGTAAAACAGCAATTGGATAATCTGTGCCTGGATTAATTACATGGATTTTGTTTTGGTCTAAGCCAAGATCTATCCCTAATGATTTTGTATATTTAGAATTAGCAATGATAAATTTAACTTTTTTGAATACTTTATTCATTCTTGTATTCAAGGATGTACCCATTGGATGATTTATTTCCTTTGAATGAATTAAGCAAAAATTTGGAATGACATCTAAAAATTCTTTTTGAATGTGCTCAACACTTTTCCAATGATCAAAGAAAATAGCACTCACTTTATTTTGTTTTAAAAAATCATTTACGACATAAGCTTTTCTAAATTTTCTAAATAATTTAATTCCACTTACTCTTTGAATATCTAATTTAGATTTTTCATCAAAAGACTTACTGTTATCAAACTCATCAGCAAAAACCTTTACTTTTCCGTGATTAAGCAATCCTCTGGATAGTCCATCCATAAGACTTTGAATACCTCCAACATCAGGTGGAAAATTTCTAGTGATAACTACAAACATTCGATAAGTTTTGTCCTTGGATTAATATTATAAATATTTTAGTATCGAATTACAGCAATTATATGATTTACGATTTTGAAAATAATACACCTGAATTACATAAAGACTCTTGGGTGGCAAGCAACGCAGTTTTAGTTGGAAAAGTTATTTTAAAAAAAGATGCTAACGTTTGGTTTAATGTGGTTCTAAGGGGAGACATCGAATCTATTACAATTGGTGAGGGTTCGAATGTTCAAGACGGAAGCGTATTTCATACTGATCCTGGTTGCCCTCTAGTTTTAGGAAAAAATGTTACCGTTGGTCATTTAGTTATGCTTCATGGCTGTGAAGTAGCAGATGATACCTTAATTGGTATTGGCAGCATTATTTTAAATAAAGCAAAGATTGGAAAAAATTGCATCATTGGTGCCAACACTTTAATTCCTGAAAACAAAGTTATTCCAGATAGATCATTAGTTCTAGGAAGCCCAGGTAAAATTATAAGACAAGTAACCGATAAAGAAATCGAAGAGATCAAGGAAAATGCTAAACACTACGTTGAAAATTATAAAAGGTATAAGAAATAGTTTATTAATTTTAATTGCAATATTCTTTACCAATAATCTTTTAGCCGAAACTTTTTTTGGAAAACTTGAAACTCCTTTAAGTCCATTAGTTACAAAAAAAGGTCAAAAAACATCAGAACTATCAAAAGATTTTGCATTTGAGGGTGAGTACTCAGAAAAATTCACTTTAGGCCATGGTGATTGTGGAAGTGATGGTTCTTATAGTGATTGTATAAACGACAGAGGAAGAGTTGAAAGAAAAATAGACTACAGAAAAGGAAATGAATATTACTATTCCTTTTCTTTATACGTTCCAGAAGATTTTAATTCCGGTGGAGGAAATTCAATAGCGCAATCAAAAATACAGAAGCTAAGACCTCCTGCCTGGATGCTTAGATTCAGGGATGATTTTTATGCATTAAAATTTGATGCTGGTCAAAAAATGGGCAAAGAATGTTTGCTAGATAAGATTGATGCAATAAAGGGCAAATGGACTAGTTTTGTTGTTTATGCAAACTATGGAAAAAAAGCTAATGAAGATTTTAGTTACAATGGAAGAGAATTTTTAGGTGGATTATGGGTCGATGGAAAAAGAATTCTACTTCCATGTGCTGATAAAATTCAATTAGATGAAAACAGATTAGTACCTAAAGAGGGTTTAAGTAGTTTTTCATCAAAAGGAACAAATTTTAAATATGGGATTTATAATTCTTATGTTAGCAGATGGCTTTATAAAGAAAGTGTAGCAAAAGGCTTTAAACCTAATGTAACTGAGTGGGTAGACAAAGGTTCTGTTGGAAAAGGAACAAGCTCTACATCATATTCGAAAGACCCGTGGAATGTTGATTGGGGAATCGAATATCCTACTAAGGTTTTATATTATGATGCTATTTCTATTTCAAAAAAAAGACCTGAAGGATTAGATGACCAATACACTTTTACTAATTGCCAATTCTTTAAATATTTGATGCAGAAATGTTGAATAAAACAAAAATATTACTTAAGTTAATTTTATTTTTAATAATTTGTACTAATTCGTTTGCAGAAAATAAATTAACAACTTCACCAAAAAAAATAAACGCCAAAGGCCTGACCAAAGCTGGCACGGGAGAAAAAGTTTATAGTTATGATTATAATCTTAAAATTGAAGGTGAATATTCTGAAAAATTTGTATTAGGTCATGGTGATTGTGGAAGCAGTGGTTCTTTTAACGACTGTAAGATGGACCGTGGCCGAGTTGAAAGACAAATGGAATATGTAAGAGATAGGCATCAGTGGTACAAATTTAGTTTTTATCTTGATGAAGGATGGGACAAAGATACAACAGTCAGTTTTGCTCAAGCTAAAGTACATAATGTAAGGCCACCAGTATGGATGCTAAGAGTTGATTATGGTGTCTTAAAATTAACAATGGATATTCTCGGAGCATGGGACTCAACTTGCAATTATTTATTATCTTTCGAAGAAATGAAAGGAAAGTGGAATGAAGTTATAATATTTGCAAATTATTCAAATAAACCTACACCTTGGTTAAAAGATCGTTATTTAGGTCTTTGGATAAATGGCAAACAAAAACAAATTGATAATTGTGATAAATGGAATTTATTCGGAAAAGAAAAATCTGCCTTTTCTAGAAAAGGAAGCACATTTAGTTATGGGCTATATCACAGTTATGTCTCCAATGAATTAAATGGAAAAGCTATTAAAGCAGGAGTAGATATGAAGCTTAAGGGATGGCGAGACAAGGGAGCAGGAGCAGCAGGAGCAGTTTCTTCTCTAACAAATAAACCCTGGGAAGTAGATTGGCCAGTAAAACTTCAAACAAAAAGAATGTGGTTTGATAATATGGAAAATATAAAATCTGAAGAAAATATTTGGAATTTAGAAGTAAAGTAAGAGACCAATTATTTATGGAACCAACCAAGTAAATTTTTTAGAATTTTCTAGATCAAAAATACCTCTACGGTGCCCTTTAGCAGCTAAATACAACCATTCTATGCTTTTGATTTTACATCTAACGACACAGAAGTTTTTATAACCATTTTCACTTTCTTCTTTTGTGTAATCAAAACTATCATATTTTTTTTCTAAGCCAGAAGTAGGTGTTTCAGATAAAGTTCCAGGGCCATCTTTTACTAAGTAGCATTTTCGACTTATATGCTGTGTTTTAGACCAAGCTTCTTTAGTTATCTCATCATTTTGATGAATGGTGCACGTAGACTTAATTCTAACCTGTATTTTTTCTTCCTTATCATAAAATAAAAAAGCACAGTTTGGATTAGATTTAACTTTTGGAATTTTTGCTGATCTTAAGTCGCTATGGAATTGAATAAAGCTATTTTGTTGATCTGCTTTTCTTAAAACAACGACGCGACCATCAATATTTTCTGCATTACCACAAATAAAGACAGGTGTTCTAAAGTTAGACGTACGGCTAGTTACAGCTTGAGTTAAAAGCTCCCAGATCTTTTTTTCAATCTCTTTAGGATCTTCGTAGTAACTTACCTGTTCGGCCACTAATTTATTTTTTCTTTTTTAAAAGTGCTATTAAGCTAGAGCTGTCCCAACGGTTTCCACCCATTTTTTGAACTTCAGCATAAAAACCATCAATCATAGTCGTGATTGGCACTGGCGAGCCATTTCTTTTAGCTTCTTCCATTGCAATCTTCAGATCTTTTCTCATCCAATCAACAGCAAAACCATAATCGAATTTATCAATCACCATTGTTTTTGATCGATTATCCATTTGCCAAGATTGAGCAGCACCTTTTGAAATTGTTTCAACAACATCATCAATGTTTAAACCAGCATTAATTCCAAAGTTTAATGCCTCAGCTAAGCCTTGTACTGCTCCTGCAATACACATTTGGTTCATCATTTTTGTTAATTGACCACTACCAGGTCCGCCTAATAATTTTGCTTTTTGACTGTAGCAAGCAATGATTGGCTCTGCTTTTTTAAATGCAGCGTCATCACCACCAAGCATCACTGTTAGTTTTCCGCTTTCAGCTCCAGCTTGACCACCAGAAACAGGGCCATCTAAAAAATCAAATCCTTTATCTTTCGCTGCTTTATAAAGTTCTCTAGCAACTAAAGCTGATGCAGTTGTGTTGTCTACATACACAGCTCCTTTTTTCGCTGTGTTGTATAATCCGTTTTTACCAATTGAAACTTCTCTAAGATCATCATCGTTACCCACACAAGTAAAAATGAAATCACAATCTTTTGCAGCTTCAGCAGGAGTGTCTGCTGCTTTACCTTTGTACTCAGAAACCCATTTTTCTGCTTTTGCTTTTGTACGATTAAAGACAGTTACATCGTGACCTGCTTTTGATATAAAACCTGCCATAGGGTAGCCCATGACACCTAATCCAATGAAAGAAACTTTATAGCTCATAATAATGATTTACCTCGGTTTAAATAAAAAAGTTATTTTGTTTGGCTTTATATTTACATTTTTTTCTTGTTTTGGACAGAGTTTTTTTATTGGGATGTTCAACCCAAGTATCAGAGGTGAATTAAATATAAGCCAAGGTCAATTTGGCACAATTTATGCCATAGCGACACTTTGTTCGAGTTTAATTTTAATTTGGTTTGGGAAAAAAATAGACGAATACAGATTATTTTTTTATGCGTTTACTGTTATTCTTTTATTATTCATTTCAACTTTATTTTTCTCAAGTATCAGTAATATTTATTTTTTAGTCATCGGTATTTTTTTAATGAGGTTTTCGGGTCAAGGGTTGATGATCCATACCGCTTCAACAGCAATTTCAAGATACTTTGAGCAATCCAGGGGCAAAGCTTTAAGCACGATTTGGTTCGGTCTTTCTACAGCAGAATTTATTATGCCAGTCTTTATTACTTTTATGCTTTCAATTTATTCTTGGAGGTTATTATGGCAAGGTATTTCAGCTTTAGTCATTATACTTTTACCTTTGGTAATTTATTTTACTATTAGATCAATTAATTTTGATTCAAGAGAGGAGAATAAAAAGGAAGTTCAAACAAAACAAATCAAAATAAAAGACTGGACAAGGAAAGAAGTTATTTTTGATTTTAAATTTTATATTATTACTTTAACCATGCAGGTGATGCCTATGGTTGCAACAGGCACTTTTGTTTATCAATCTTTTATTTCAGAGTCTAAAAGTTGGGGTGCTTATATTTTTGCTCAATCATTTATGTTTTATTCTATAGCTTCACTAATTACATTAGTTGTTTCAGGTTTTTTAGTTGATAAATTTTCAAGTAGGAAACTATTACCATTCATTAACCTTCCTTTAATTGGAGCTTTGTTTTTGCTAACTTTTTTTGAGCATAACTATACTGCTTTTATTTTTTTAGGTTTGGTTGGTATTTCAAATGGACTTGCTAACGTTTTAGGATCTTCAACCTGGGCAGAGATTTATGGCGTAAGATACATTGGTAGTATTAAAGCCTTAACAACAGCCATCATGGTTTTTTCAACTGCTTTAGGGACGGCAATTTTTGGCTATCTGATTGACCATCAATTTACAGTAGAGGATATTGCCTTTACTTGTGCCTGCTACATTATTATCGTTACTATATTGCTCTTGTTATTTAGGAAAAAATTTGAGCCTATTCTTTTGCCAAATTAAACTTGATTTATTGAGTTCAATTGAATAAATAACCCTCACCATGGCAAGAATTACTGTAGAAGACTGTTTAACTAAAGTTGATAATCAATACGATCTAGTCTTATTAGCAAAAGAGCGAACTACACAATTAAACGCGGGTGCTGAAATGTTAGTACCAGAAGATAATGACAAAAAAACAATTATTGCTTTAAGAGAAATTGCTGAAGACAAAGTTTCAATTCCAGATTTGGAAAAAAGTGCTGTTCTTAGACTTAGAAAAGAACCAGATGAAAATTTAGAACAAGAAGATGTTGAAGAAGAAGAGAATGATGATTTTGAAAATTTATACAAAGGTCAGATTTCGAAAAGTGGTATTGCAATTCTTCCATCAAAAAGAACTAGAAAAATTCCAGAAGTAAAAAAAGAAATTCCAGTTGCTGCAGCTGAAGAAACAACTGAAGCTCCGGTTCAAGAAGAAGCTGCTCCAGCAGATGAACCTTTAGAACTTAAAGAAGAAGTTACCGAATAATTCAAATGAAAAAGACTATATCTGTAGCTCCAATGATGGACTGCACAGATAGACATGAAAGATATTTTCTAAGTTTAATAAGCAAAAACCTTCATCTTTACTCTGAAATGATTGTATCAAACGCAATCATCAAAGGAGATAGGGATAAATTATTATCATTTAAAAAAGTATCTAATCCAACCATTCTTCAATTAGGAGGATCTGATCCAAAGGAATTAGGAGAAGCTTGTAAAATTTCAGAAGGCTATGGCTATAATGAAATTAATCTTAATTTAGGATGTCCAAGTAAAAAGGTACAAAAAAATAAATTTGGTGCTTGTTTAATGAAAGAGCCTGAACTTGTTGCTGAATGTGTGGGCTCTATGATCAAATCTACAAAACTACCTATATCAGTAAAAACTAGAATTGGTTATGACCATGTAGAAGATTATGAATTTTTAAAAAGTTTTATTCTTAAATTAAAAAAAGAAGGCGTAACTAAATTTATTATACACGCTAGAAAAGCTTTACTTAGAAAATTAACTCCAAAACAAAATTTAAGTGTACCACCTTTAAATTATGATTTTGTTTACAAACTAAAAAAAGATTTTGCTAATGATGAAATTATCATTAATGGTGGAATAACTGATACTGTTCAAATTAAAGGTCATTTAGAAAAAGTAGATGGTGTTATGATTGGTAGAGCTATTTATCATTCACCTTATTTTCTAGCAGATATTGAAAAAGATATTTTTAATAATGAGGATGTACCTTCAAGATCAGAAGTAATGGAAATGCTTATTCCCTACATTCAAGAAGAAACAAAAAAAGGTGTTCAATTAAATCACATAATGAGACACACTGTAGGTTTATTTCATGGACAAACAGGCTCAAGACAATGGAAACAATACTTGTCTAAGAATATGTGTATTAGAGATGCCGATATTCAAAAAGTTGATCACATAATGGATCAAATTAAATTAAATAATTTATCAAATTCTATAGGAAGATAATTTGGAAACGCTTACACAAAGTGAAATTATATTTTTCGTAGGCCAGATGATCCTGATCGCGATCCCCGTAGGTTTTTTTGCGGGGTTATTTGGGATTGGAGGTGGTTTAATATCTGTTCCTTTTCTTTATTATTTATTTAACAAGTTTGGTATGGATCCAGCTTATGTGATGCACTTAGCGGTCGGAACATCTTTTTCAATTATTATTCCAACATCAATTGTTTCTGTTTTAACTCATCATAAGTACAAAGCAGTCGATTTTAATATAGTTAAAAGTTACGGCATGTTTGTTGTAATTGGAGTAGTTTTTGGCACTATCTTTGCAGCTAGTTTAAAAACAAAGCCATTAGTTTTATTCTTTTCAATAGTCGTTTTCATTCTTGCTTTTTATTTGCTGTATTTGAAAGAGAAAGAAACCAACATTAAATTAGAAATAAAATTAGCTTCAAAAATTTTCTTTGGCTTCATTGCCGGGTTTGTTTCAGCCCCTATGGGAATAGGTGGAGCTGTTATGAATGTTCCTATTTTAAAATTCTTTGGATATTCAATTAATAATGCGATTGGTAGTGCAGCAGCGATTGGTTTTTTAATTGCTTTATTTGGTGCTTCAGGGTTCTTAATTTCAGGAAGTTATCTTGATGCCAACTTACCTTTAAGTATTGGGTTTTTAAACATACCAGCTTTCTTAATTTTTATACCTATTACTACTTTTATGGCTCGAATAGGCGCAAGAACAGTTCACAAAATTGATAAACAAAGAATAAGTAAGTATTTTGGTTTCTTTTTAATCGTAGTAGGATCTAAGTTTTTATACGAATACTTTAAGCTTTAATGGAAAAAGTTAGCAAAAACTTCTTAAAAGACTCTCACCTTATTACTGAATTAAAACTTAGTAGCGTTCGTTTAATTGACAATGCCTTGTTCCCTTGGGTTATTTTAATTCCTAAAAGAAAAAGAGTTACAGACATTCATCTTTTAAATTCAAAAGACCAAAAAACACTAATAGCTGAAATTGTTTATGTGTCTAAGATAATGAAAAAAACTTTTAAAGCTTTCAACATAAATGTAGAGAAAATTGGAAATATTGTTCCTCAGCTACATATTCACGTCATAGCTAGAACTAAAAAAGACAAATCTTGGCCTCTTTCTGTTTGGGTTGTTAAAAAAAAATCATACTCAAACAAAAAATTAGCAGAAACAATTAATAAATTAAAAAAAGCTTTTAAAGTTTAGCGTTTATGCAAATTGCTAACGATCAATCTTGTTCATGGATACAAGATCTAGAACCAAGAAATAATATTAGATCATTAAATTCAAATGAGACCTGTGATTTTATTATTATAGGAGCAGGTTACACAGGTTTATCAGCTGCAAGAACGCTTGGTAAAACAAATCCTAATAGTAGAATTATAATTGTAGATGCACAGTTAGCTGGAGAGGGTGCAAGCGGGAGAAACTCAGGTTATTTAGTTGATACAACGCTTAATGAAGGTTTTGTTTCAACAAAAGATTTAAGTATCTATAAAAATAAAACAAAACTTTATCAGCAAGGAATTAAAACAGTAAAAAAGTTCGTTGAGGAATATCAAGTTGATTGTGATTGGAATGAATGCGGTAAATATTACGCATCATCTAATCTTAAAGATAAAACTAAATTAGAAAATTTTAGCAAAATACTAAATTCACAAAATATAAAGCATAAGATTTTAAATGCAGACGAATTAAAAAAAACTTTAGGGACCAGCTTTTATAAAGTTGCTCTCTACACTAATTCAGGAGTTCTAATACACCCCGGCAAACTTGCTAGAGCTATGGTTAACAATTTGCCATCTAATGTTCAGCTTTATGAAAACTCTCAATTATTAAGTTGGGATGCATTAAATGGAAAAGTTATCTGTAAATTTGAAAAAGGAGAAATCGTTAGTGATAAAATTATATTTTGTACCAATGGATTTCTATCTTCATTAGGTATTAAGGAAAGATATAGTTTTCCTATTACTTTAACAGCAAGCACTACAAGAGTTTTAACAAGTGATGAACTAAATTTAATGGGTAATCCAAGTGAGTGGGGTGTTTTATCGGTGAGACCCATGGGAGCAACCATAAGGATGACAAAAGACAAAAGATTATCAATTAGAAATACAGCTGAAGTAAAAAATCCATTTGAAAACAACACAAGTAATTTATCAAATAAAAAAAATATTCATTTAGAAGGTTTAAAAAAAAGATTTCCTTTTTTACCAGACGATGTCATCGAATTTACTTGGTCAGGTATTGCTTGTAGAAGTGCAAACGGAACTCAAATATTTGAACAATTGAATAAAAATATTTTTGTCGCTGGCTGTTTTAACGGCGCCGGTATTGGATTAGGAACTTTGTTTGGAGAACAAATAGCACTTAAAGCCTTAGGTCAACAAACTAAAGAAATTGACTTAATTAATTTAAAAGCAGACCCTAAATGGCTACCCCCAGAACCTTTCTTAAGCATAGGCATTAAAACAAGATTAATGTTTGAGAGAATAAAAGCTAAGAGTGAGTTATAGCTGTTTTAAATCTTTTGATCGTATTCGCCAATTTTGCCAGTTTTTTGAAGTAAACCGTCAATAAAGTCAAAGATTTTTTTCTTTCTATTATCTGACGTTGGACTTTCAGTAACTACTACCAAAGAAGGTTTATTTGATGAAGCTCGAATTAGACCCCACGAACCATCAGATAGACTAAACCTTACCCCATTTACTGTAAGAATATTTTCTATATCAAGGCCATCTACTTTTGTTTTTTTCTTTTTAAGATTTTCGATTTCTTTAGTTATATCATCCACTACCTTGTATTTTTCTTCATCTTTACAAAAAGGAGCCATGGTTGGAGATTGAAATGTTTTAGGTAAATCTTTTATCAACTCATTCATTTTTTTATTTTCATTATCTAATAAGTGACAAACCTGAATTGCTGAGTTAATTCCATCATCATAACCAAAACCAATAGGTTGATTAAAGAAAAAGTGCCCACTTTTCTCAAATCCGGCAAGTGCTTTTTCTAAATTAACTTTTCTTTTGATATGAGAATGACCTGTTTTCCAATAAATAGTTTTGCATTGATTTTTTAAAAGAACTTCATCTTTTTCAAAAAGCCCTGTTGATTTAACATCAATAACAAATTTTGAGTTTTTATGAGTCTTAGAAAGATTTCTTGCAATTAATAATCCTATTTTGTCTGAAAATATTTCTTCGCCATTATTATCAATTACTCCTACTCGGTCCCCATCGCCATCAAAACCAAAACCAATATCTGCATTGTTTTCCTTAACTGTTTTAGCAATTTCATGAAGCATTTTTAAATCTTCTGGATTAGGATTATATTTTGGAAAAGTAAAATCTAGGTTACAATCTAATTCAATAACTTCACATCCTATACCTCTTAAGATTTCAGGTGCAAAAATACCTGCTGTTCCATTTCCACACGCAACAACAGCTTTTATTTTTTTCTTAATTTTATTTTTTGATATTAAATCGTTAATATATATTTTTTTAAAACCTTTAATTTGTTTTTCATCACCATTTCCAGTTTTAAATTTTTTATTTAGAGTTAGATCTTTTAATTCTTTCATTTCTTCAGGAGCATGAGTTAATCCTTTTTGAATTCCCATCTTAACTCCTGTCCAGCCATTTTCATTATGACTTGCAGTAACCATAGCAATCGCATCTGCGTTTAAATTAAATTGTGCAAAGTAAACAGTAGGGGATAAAGCTAAGCCAATATCTTCAACTAAACAGCCCGTTGATAGCAATCCTTTTTTTAAATTACTTTTAATGTCTTCACTGTAAGACCTATAATCATGACCAACGATAACTCTTGGATTTGTTTTTTTAGTATGCTCAATAATTTGTGTTCCAAGACCTTTACCTAGTGATTCTATGCCTTCAAGGTCTATATCGTCAGGATATAACCATCTGGCATCATACTCTCTAAATCCACTAGGGCTGATTTTCATAATTTTTTAAGTATTGCTTATTAACAAAATTTTCCACTTGAAAAAAAAAATTAAATGTTCTACTAATGTTCTGTTGATGTTGTTTGTATCATAGTATACTAACCATATTGGACACAACATATAGTTGTTTACATAACAAAAGCCACTAAATAATGAATAAAAACGTATCTTTAGCCATAGAAAAAGCTGTCAGCACTATAAGCTCTAAGAATCTAGGTCAAATCCAGGATAATACACCTAAAAAACCTGATCTTTTCTCATTATCTGGTGAAACAGAATTATTTCAGAATGAAAAGGGCATTACTATCAAAATCGATAGATCAAGAGATGCTAACTTAACGAATTTTGGTAAAGCTACTTTAGACGACAGATATTTAGGTCAGAACGAGTCCTACCAAGATCTTTTTGCAAGAGTTGCCAGTACTTATGCTGACGATAATTTGCACGCTCAAAGAATTTATAACTACATCAGCAACTTATGGTTCATGCCAGCTACACCAGTTTTATCTAATGGCGGAACTGAAAGAGGTTTACCAATTTCATGTTTTTTAAATGAAGCAGGCGACAGCCTTGAAGGTATTTTAGACTTATGGAGCGAGAATGTTTGGTTAGCCGCAAGAGGCGGTGGTATCGGAAGTTACTGGGGTAACTTAAGATCTATTGGAGAAAAAATTGGTAAAGTTGGTAAAACTTCTGGAATTATTCCATTTATAAAAGTTATGGACTCTTTAACTTTGGCAATCAGCCAAGGATCTTTAAGAAGAGGTTCAGCAGCATGCTACTTACCAATTGATCATCCTGAAATTGAAGAGTTTATAGAAATGAGAAGACCAACAGGAGGAGATGTAAACAGAAGATCATTAAATTTACATCATGGCGTTCTTGTTTCAGATGCTTTCATGAGAGCAGTAGAAACAGATTCTCAGTGGGCACTTAGAAGTCCTAAAGATGGTTCGGTTCAATCTACTTTATCAGCTAGAAATTTATGGATTAGATTATTAACGGCTAGAGTAGAAACTGGTGAGCCTTACATCGTTTACATTGATACAGTTAACAGACAAATTCCTCAACATCACAAGTTAGCAGGACTTAATGTTAAAACATCAAATTTATGCAGCGAAATTACATTACCAACTGGAATTGATAATCACGGTCATGACCGAACAGCTGTTTGTTGTCTTTCATCTTTAAATTTAGAAAAATACGAAGAGTGGAAAGATAATGAAGTCTTTGTAGAAGATGTGATGAGATTTTTAGATAATGTAATGACAGATTTTATTAATCGTGCACCAGACTCTTTCAAAGACGCTAAATATTCTGCAATGAGAGAAAGAAGCGTTGGACTTGGTGTGATGGGTCTGCATTCTTATTTCCAACAAAAAGGAATTCCATTTGGTTCAGTCATGAGTAAAGTTTGGAACAAAAAAGTTTTTAAAGACATTCAAGAAAAAGTTGATGCTGCTTCTGTAACTTTAGCAGAAGAACGAGGTTCGTGTCCTGATGCGGAAGAATATGGAATTAAAGAAAGATTTTCTAATAAGACAGCAATTGCTCCAACAGCTTCAATCTCAATTATTTGTGGAGGATCATCTCCAGGAATAGAACCGATTGCAGCAAATAGTTATACGCATAAAACACTTTCAGGATCTTATAATGTTAGAAATAAATATTTAGCTAAAGTATTAGATAAATATGGAAAAAATGATGATGAAACATGGTCATCAATTACAACAAACCAAGGTTCTGTTTCACATTTAGATTTTTTAACTCAAGAAGAAAAAGATGTATTTAAAACAGCTTTTGAAATTGATCAAAGATGGATTGTTGAAC
>Ga0255770_10003385_pt1 | contig 13767 bp, 17 predicted proteins | sample 071ome_22_FD_179968 | JGI IMG/M metagenome (GOLD analysis project Ga0255770, IMG submission 179968) | Coastal salt marsh microbial communities from the Groves Creek Marsh, Skidaway Island, Georgia - 071404AT metaG (version 2) | ecosystem: Environmental > Aquatic > Marine > Intertidal zone >... | reverse complement strand
TTTTGTGTAAATATAGTTTATAATATACGAACATTCGCGAATAATATCGTAAAAGGAGATTTAACATGTCACAAATGAGTTCAAAATTAGAACAAGTGTTAGAATTCTTAGTGAACGGTGAAAACGATAAAGCTCAAGAACTTTTACACGACACAATCGTAGAAAAAGCTAGAGAAATACACGAAGAAATCGTTAACACTCAAGAAGCAACTGACACAGAAGCAGAAACCAAAGAATCAACTGAAGAATCAACTGAAGAAACAACTGAAGCAAAATCAGAAGAAACAACTGAAGCAAAATCAGAAGATGATGCTGAAGAAGTTGAAGAAACAGTAGGTGGTACAGGAGATTCAGAAGAAGATCTTAAAGCAGAACTAAAGCAAAAAGCCGAAGAAGATGCTGAAGAGATTGACTATGAACAAACAAACGAAGAAGATCATGATGAAGAAGCTGAAGGTGAAGCTGAAGTAGATGCAGAAGAAGTCGAAGATTTAAAAGACAAAGCTGATGACATCGAAGACGCTTTAGAAGAACTAAAAGCAAAATTCAATGAGCTTATTGGTAACAAAGACGAAGAAGAGTCAGCAGAAGAAGAAATGCCAGCAGAAGAAGAAATGCCGGCAGAAGAATCTGCAGAACTGCCTTTAGAAGAAGCATCTTTAAAAGCAGTTAATGTAGACAATGCTGATGGATCGGATTCTACTAAATCACCAGTAGCAGGTGCACCAAAAGAAAACGCCAACGGCGCGGCACCAGTTGCAACTGGCAAAGGTGGTGAAGAAAAAGGTGGTCAAGTAGCAAAGCCAAGTGAAATGGGTGCTACAACAGAACCTAATATGTCTGAAGTAAAAGCAGATCATAAAGACGGTTCAGACTCATCTGCAAAATCACCGGTAGCGAGTAAGTAATTACTCAACAGGAGTAGCAAATGAGAGTTATGCGTCCACTAACAGAAAGTTTGACATTTGATCAAGCAAAGATCAATGTCGTGCAAGAAGGCAAAGAGGATCAAAAACACTACTATATGGAAGGTGTTTTTATTCAAGGTGGAGTAGTTAACGAAAATAAACGTGTTTATCCGGTTGAACAAATCCGTGGTGCAGTAGATTCAATCAAAGAGAAAATCAATGGTGGTTATTCTGTAATGGGTGAATGTGATCATCCGCAAGGTTTACAGATCAACCTAGATAGAGTTTCTCATATGATAGAAAATATGTGGATGGATGGACCAGATGGATACGGAAAACTAAAAATACTAGAAACCCCAATGGGTAAAATAGTATCAACTTTGCTTAAAGGCGGATGTAAATTGGGAGTAAGTTCCAGAGGCGCTGGCAATGTTGGTAACGATGGTAAAGTGTCAGAATTTGAAATCGTTACTGTAGACGTTGTTGCACAGCCTTCGGCCCCTGATGCATATCCAAAAGCCATTTACGAAGGTCTACTAAATATGCGTGGCGGACAAAAAATATTAAATTTGAGTCGTGATGCCACATATGATGCAGTAGCTGAAAAGTATTTGGCAGAAGAAGTTATGAAAATAATAACAGAACTAAGGTTAAAATAAGGAGATTCAGATGGCAAATATAACTGATGAAATTTTTGGATCCGAAACCCTTTCTGAAGAGGTAAAAACTCAAGTTCAGGAAGCGTGGGAGAAAAAGCTGTCTGAGGCTCGTGAGGAACTTTCTGCAGAACTTCGTGAGGAGTTTGCACAACGTTACGAAAACGACAAATCTCAAATTGTTGAAGCTATGGACAATATGATTACTGATTCTCTTAAAAAAGAGATGAGTGAACTAGCAGAAGACAAGCAAAAACTTGTTGCTGAAACTGTAGCATACAAACAAAAAATGGGAGAACATTCGGAACTGTTGACTAAGTTCGTTAATGAAACTCTTGTAAAAGAAGTACAAGAATTACATAGCGACAGAGAGTCACTCAAAGGTCAATTTACAAACTTAGAAGAGTTTGTAGTCAGACAACTCTCCAATGAATTATCTGAGTTCGCACAAGACAAAAAAGACGTTGTTGAAACAAAAGTTAAATTAGTAGCAGAAGGTAAGAAAGTTATCGAAGATACTAAAGCGGCATTTGTTAAAAGAGCGGCTGGTCTTGTTGAAGACACAGTTAGTTCAACACTGAAAAACGAAATGACAGCACTTAAAGAAGACATCAAAGTTGCAAAAGAAAACAATTTTGGTAGAAAAGTGTTTGAAGCGTTTGCAGGTGAATACATGAGTTCTTACCTAAACGAAGGTGGAGAAATTCGTAAGTTGAATGATCAACTTACTGATCAGCAGGAAATGACCAAGACATTGGAAGGTAGCCTCGCTGAAAAAGACGCTGAAATTAAGACAGTGGAAACAAAGCTAAAAATAGCTGAAGACAAGATTGTTAGAGAAAAAACTCTTAACGAACTTGTTTCACCACTATCAAAAGATAAGCGTCAAGTAATGTCAGAGTTACTTGAATCAGTTCAGACTGCTAATCTTAAGAAGCAGTTTGAAAAATATCTACCAGCAGTGTTAAATGAAACAACTACTGAAGTTGAAACAAACAAAGTAGTAATCACAGAGCACACTGGAGACAGAGCTGAAACAACTAACAACGACGAAAATAATGATATCGTTAATATTAAACGACTAGCAGGTCTAAGGAGTTAAACATGACAGACAAAACAATTACAGAAAATTGGGAAAATACAAAATCTGCTCTGCTAGAAGGACTTGAAGGTCAAAGAAAAGAGACTATGGGTGCAATCCTAGAGAACACTCAAACTTATTTGGCTGAAGCGGCTACAGCCGGTGCCACAGGCGCTGGTAATGTTGCGGCTTTAAACAAGGTTATCCTTCCAGTAATCAGAAGGGTTATGCCCACTGTGATCGCAAACGAAATCGTTGGTGTACAACCAATGACAGGTCCAGTTGGACAAATCCACACATTAAGAGTTAGATACGCTGACTCATTCAATTCAACATCAGGTACTGATACTACAGCAGGCGAAGAAGCACTTTCTCCGTTCAAAATTGCTGAAGGTTATTCAGGTGACGTTGACGACAAAGCGGCTTCAACATCAACACTAGAAGGTGCGGCTGGTAACAGAATGTCAATTCAAGTGTTAAAACAAACTGTAGAAGCTAAGACAAGAAAGCTATCAGCAAGATGGACTTTTGAGTCGGCTCAAGATGCTAACGCAATGCACGGTCTTGATGTAGAAGCTGAAATTATGGCGGCTCTAGCACAAGAAATAACAGCTGAAATCGATCAAGAAATTTTAGGTTCACTAAATTCTCTAGCAACATCGGCGGCAACAAACTTTGACATGAACAGTGTAACTGGTACACACACATATATCGGTGACAAACATGCAGTTTTAGCCATCCTGATCAACAGAGAAGCAAACTTGATTGCACAAAGAACAAGAAGAGGTGCAGGTAACTGGGCAGTAATGTCTCCAACAGCACTTACAATTCTTCAATCAGCGACAACTTCAGCGTTTGCAAGAACAACTGAAGGTTCTTTTGATGCACCAACTAACACTAAATTTGTTGGTACATTAAACGGTTCTATGAGAGTATACGTTAATTCATATGCTTCTGATAGTGCTAACGTACTAGTTGGTTACAAAGGTCCAGGCGAAGTGGATGCGGCGGCTTTCTATTGCCCGTACATTCCTCTAATGTCTTCTGGCGTTGTAATTGATCCAGGTACATTTGAGCCAGTAGTATCGTTCATGACAAGATACGGTTATGTAGAGTTAAACAACACTGCATCATCACTTGGTAATGCACAAGACTACATCTCAAAAATTGGTGTATCAAACTTGTCATTTGTGTAATCCACAAACAAGTTAAACATATTAAAGCCTCCCAGGAAACTGGGGGGCTTTTTCTTTTAAGCACATTTTAATCAAATCATTGACAATAAATAAATATAGTAAAGGAGCATAGAAATGCCAGCAAAAGTAGTTAGACGTTCATCAGGAACAATTTCGTTTGATTCAAACGTGAATTTTGTGAATGATTTACTCACTGTTAGCACAACAGATTTAACAACCACTGATCCAATTATTACTGTTAATGATCAAGCAGGAACTGTACCAGGTGCAGGATCAGGTTTAGAAGTTTCAGCCGGCAACGTTGCAGTAGCAAGTTTGTTATATACATCTTCTGCAGGTAACGGTAATTGGGCATTTGTAGGCGAAGGATCAATGACAGTTGACTTTCAAAATGCTACTTTTAATAATTTTTCAATAGGAACAGTTGCAAGTATCAATGTAACTTCTAATTTAGCATCACCAGGTGCAAACATAACTGGTGGTTATATAGATTCAACAGCAATTGGTTCTACTACACCATCAACAGGTTCATTTACAGATTTAACAGCAACAGGCACAGTATCACTTGGTTCACTTTCTGGAACAGTTTTTACTGGCGATGTAACTGGTAATTTAACTGGAAATGTATTAGCGGCCAATACAGATGTAATTTTAAATGTTGGTTCAAGTCCGGCAATGCTGACAGGACAGGTGTCAAGTCTTGCAAATCATGACACAGATGATTTAGGTGAAGGCACAACAAATTTATATTACACTGACACAAGATGGGACAACAGATTAGCAACTAAAACAACAGACAATGTGATAGAAGGTGCATCAAATCTTTACTATACAAACGCAAGAGCAGATGCAAGAATTAATGCGGCTAACTTAACTGATTTAAACAATGTAACTATTGCCAGTGCAAACTCAGGTGAAGTTTTAACTTGGAGCGGTACTGCATGGATCAATCAAGCACAGGCACAGAATGTGGTCAACAGCCAAGTTGATGATGACAACAGCACAACAGCAATTTCAGGTGCCACACTAGAGGCAGAAGCGGCTTCAGGATTGTCAGTTTCTCTAAACCCGTCAAGTAACTCTAATAATATTTTAGTTACAGCACATGTGAAATATCAAGTGCAGTCAAGCACAGGTACAACTGCTTTTTATGTTAGATTATATAGAAATAAAGGTTTAGTTGGAGAAACACTATTAGCAGAAGACACAGTTTATGAATCTGCTAACACACCAACAATTTATCAAAGTAATTTTAATGTGTATGACATGCCAGGAGGTTCAGCAACATATTCAGTTTATTATGATGCTTCCACAACCAATGGTACATTGACACCTAACCCACAACACTCTGATACAACAGCATCAAAAGGTTATATCACAGCCACAGAAGTTAGAATTTCATCACTGAACATTGTGGAAGACACAACACCATCTCTTGGTGGAACACTAGATGTTAATTCACAAAATATTCAGTTTCCAACAACCACAATTAACGATGTAATAGATGACGATACTTTTGCTACTGCTAATGCTACTAAATTGGCAACAGCAGAATCAATCAAAGCATACGTTGACTCACAGGTAGCAACAGCAAATGAATTAAGTGAGCTTACAGATGTAAACACAACAGGTGCTACAAACGGATCAGTATTGATATATGATGGTAGCGGTTGGATAGTGACAAACGATGTTGAAACGACAACAGAAATATCAGAAGACACTTCACCACAATTAGGTGGAGATTTAGATCTTAATTCACAAAATATCACAGGTACAGGTAATATCAATACCACAGGTGATGCAGAATTTTCAGGAAATTTAACTGTACAAGGAAATTTGACAGTAAACGGTTCAACAACCACAATTGATGTAACACAGTTAGAAGTTGATGACCCGATGATTTATCTAAACAGAAATGCTGACACAGGTCCAACTAATTCATTAGACTCTGGTCTTTTAATTGAAAGAGGTTCAACAGAAGATCATGCTGGTATGATATGGCAAGAGACAACAGACAGATTTAAATTTTTAACATCTTCAAGTGTTACAAGTACTACAACTGTAGTTACAAATATAACTCTAGCAGATGTAGAAGCCGCAACAGCTCATGTCACAGCAACGTCGGCTCAGTATGCTGACTTGGCAGAGTTATATACCAGCGATGCAGAATACCCACGTGGTACAGTTATGGTGTTTGGAGGTGACGCAGAAGTCACACAATCAACTCAAGCAATGGATCATAAAATTGCTGGAGTAGTTTCTGAAGAACCAGCATACTTGATGAATTCAGACGAAGAAGGATTAACTGTTGCTGTAGCATTAAGAGGTAAAGTGCCAGTAATGATCAAAGGTCCTGTTAAAAAAGGTGACCTAATTGTATCTAGCAATGAACCAGGTGTTGGCGAAGCACATGACGGTGTTACAAACTGTGTTTATGTGATTGGTAAATGTATTGAAAATGACGACACAGAAAATTTAACTAGATTAATTTACTGTGTAATCTAATCATATTTGTAATTTTTATCATTGTATTTGGCGTGAAATCTTAAAAAAACACCACTCCATTTTTTTATGTCTTTTATCATTTCTTGAGTGTGATAAAATGTCATTGGAAATGTGAAAAATTTATACAATTTTTTCATTTCGTAAAATCTTTTTTCTAAACGTTGTAATGATCTAGTGTCTTGTTTTATGTCTTGTATTAGATTATCAATAAATTCTTTGTCTTTTATCAAATTAATAATTGTTACATGATCTTCATTGTCTTTATTGAAGTTGATATCTATCTCCTGTATTTCAAAATAAATTGATCTTACAGGATTAATATTTTTATGATATTTTTTTAGTATTGATTCTATTTTATATTTTTCATTACTGGTTTTTAAATTATTAGTAATAGTATAATATACATCTTCAAGATCGTATCTTAATTGCAAATCAATTTCACTTGAATCTTTGATATAATGTTCAAATGCAGAAACTATTATCTTGTAATATTTTTTAACTTCGTTTCTTGGTAAATTTGAAAAATATTCATAAAATTTTTGTTTGGTAATACTGTTTTGATCCATATACTGAATGATATGTTTATCAAGTGTACCATCTTTTTGAAACTTTTTAAAAGATTCAAACAATTTGATTTGTTCTATTTTATAAACTTTTCCCATACTACTATTTACAAATAGTTATTGGTTAAGAATTTTTTTTATCTTTTTTATATTTTTTTCGTTGTTTAATGTAGTTTTAGCACCGTTGTGTAAAGGTCTTGGATATTGACCAACTTTGACCCAAGCATATCCGTTGCTTTCATTATTAAGAGATGGTATAAATTCTTTTGGTGTAACAATAACGTAAGTGTAATATTTAAAACCGTTGTCGTTTGATTGAAATGTATCAAGTGGATTGATTTTTTCCATTGGTGGCACAAAACCCATTTCTTCTTTGAGTTCTCTTCTCAAAGCATCTAGTGGAAGTTCTCCCTTTTCAATTTTACCACCCCAAAAACTCCAAGTGTTTGGATATGACACTTCTTCGCTTCTAAGATTTAATAAAATCTTTTTTGTATCTTGTGCAATAAATGTTGTACCAACTGCCTCGTACATTTTTTTTCCTTTTTTTTATTGTACACTTTTTATGGCGTAGGTGCAAGTTCTAATTTCCAATAACCGTTATTGTATTGTCCTCTGTGGCTATCTATCCATTGCGACCCTGTCCATTTGTATTGTATACCTGTGTTTGTGTTTGTTACATATTCAGCACGAGTATTTTCTGATGCATCAAACACAATTGACCATGCTCCATTATTATAAGCAATGATGTCATTTTCTCCACAACTAAAACCTTTAAAACTATTATTGTTAGTGGCAATAGGATTAATAACAAGATATCTTTGTCCGTTCATTGATAAAGGTAATCCGTTGCCTGGATACGTTGTTTCTGGATCAATAATTTTATCAACTGCACTTTGAGTATTAGAAGGCAGTGTGCTTGAGTCTAGTGTAAACAATAATTTGTTTTTATCTGTTGGGTGGTATGCAATAGTACCGTAAATTAAATCTGTTGTTGAATCTAAATTGTCTGAATGATTAATAATTAATCTTGAAATGCCGTCTTGCAGTTCTCCGTAAATATCTAAAAATTCTTTCCAACTTTCATCTTCATTGGCTCCGTATGCACCAAGCAATGATACTTCATTGCCAGCAATTGATATTTGTGCATTTTCTGGTGTAATAATCTGTGTTGATATTTGACCTGGAAACTGTTCAAAAAAGTCAATAAATCTTGGATCATAATCTAAATCATCGATTGATTCTGTGTTGTTTACTCTAGCAACTATTTGTTTGATAATTGATTGCTTTTTAACTTTTGCAGGAGGATTAATCCAGATTGGTAAACTAAAAGTTAACGTTGACACGTCTAGTTGTGTGTCAACTCCTTGTGGCACAGCACGTGAACTCCAGTTGATATCAATTAATTCAACATTAGTGATGTTGGTCCAATCTAAAGGATTGTCATTTGCTTGTAGTTCTACTGCTGGGTTGAACAGTGTTAGCACTTGTTCTAAAAGTTGTAATTTTTGATCAGTGTTTGAACACCAAACATCAACTGCCATGTTCAAATTGTATGGAACCGGCATGAATCTTTCTACAGTGTATGTGTTACCAATCTCATGCAAATAAGAGTCGTTTACTTCATCATATTTTCTTTCTTGTACCTGTACTTTGTCAACAAGTCTAGGTTCTTGTAATCTATCTCTTGCAAGTTGCAAGTTAGCAACATACACAGACATAAAAGGTGCAGAACTCATAACATTTTCAGAATTATGTCTTTGTAAATGTGCAACCATTCTACTCATATCAGCATATCTTACAGGAACTCTGATATATGATTCACTGTCAGAATTATCTTTTTTTCCTACACGAATAGAAAAATTATCAAAAATTCTTATGAATTGTAAAATGTATCTTCTTATTTGTTGATCGTACCAGTAATCCATATTAATCTGCCTTTGGTGGTATCACCTTACTTAAATTTTGTTTTTCACTGCCATCACCTGTCACTGTTGATGAAGATTTGTTGTTAATAAAACTGTCAAGACCTTTGTTTGAACTCACATAATTACCTCTGTAATTGTCTGAGATTTTGATAAATCTGTTACCTTGTTTTCTAAATAATCTGCTTGGAGAGTAATCAGTACGTAACACATATTGTCCTTCTTGTATTGAACTTGGAAAACTGTTTCCAGTGTGCGATATTGTAATACCTTTTCCAGCAGTTCCGTCTTGACTCTTTGGATCAACTTTATGTAATGCTTCTCCTTCAACATATAAATGACCAACTTGATTTCCTTTTGTTGGAACATTTCTTTCAGCTTCATTGATAACTGCATCATTGATATTAATATCTGACTGATATGTTGAAATAATATTTTTTAAATCTCCGGCATCTTCACCACTGCCAAGAATATCTCTAAATTCTTGTGTGTCTTGCATAGCCACTGCTTTGCATCTCCAAATGTGTGGCCACCAACCTGGATCATAACCTTCTTGACCTCTTGCAGTGTCTTCAACCACATAAAATTTATTGATGGATAAATTTTCTGATGGAGTAAAAGATGAAACAGTTTGTGTTGCTGAACTGGTTTCGCCTGTGAGAGTTTCGTTAGCATCAAACAATCCATCAGTGGACAATCTAATAGTTTTAGCATTGTGATTGTAATCAATAACAGTGCCAACAGTACCTGATGTTGCACCTGTGACAGTTTCGCCTTTTCTAAACTTTTTAGTTGGTTTACTTGTTAAGGTAATCATGGCCGCTTCAAGTCTTAAATCATCTCTCAAATGCGGCAATTCAAATACATCACCTGGCATGATTTTTCTACCAAGTTGTTCAACCATGCTGTTTAAATGAAATGTAATGTAAATTGTATCGCTGGTTTGAAACAAGCCAAATTGTGTCAAATCAAAATCTTGATCATTTAAAGAATAATTACCTCTTAAATCATATACATCTGGATCGTATTTTCTATCTCTATTTTCTAAAAATAATAGATCTTGTATGTTTGCTGGACCCAAACTGCTATTCTTTGGCTGATCATGTGATATACTGTTTGTATTAACATGGGGACCTAGGTATTTGTGTACAAATACGCCCGTACCACCTGCATATAGGTGTTCTTTTACTACACGATCAACAAATTTGTAGTCGTTTCCTTTATCTGGTTTCCATAAGCTAATTCTTGGCATAGTTATTCCTTACATAGTATTTATTGTATTAAAATCTTTTTATAAATACTATTAACATGGCTACTAAGAAAACTAACAGACAGGAACTTATTACAGACATTCGTAACATCTTAGGTGATGGTATGGTTGATGTGGAACTTGATCCAAAACACTACGAACAAGCAATTGATCTAGCAGTTGATAGATACAGACAAAGATCGTCAAATTCTACAGAAGAAGCGTATATTCATTTAGAACTACAGCAAGATATTCAAGAATATACACTAGCAAGAGAAGTGATTGAGGTTCGTGAAATTTTCAGAAGATCAGTTGCAGGATCATCAAGTTCTGTTGATTTAGATCCTTTTGAACTTGCTTACACTAATCTTTACTTTTTGCAGGGTGGCAGAATAGGTGGATTGCTAACATGGGATGCATTTGCACAATACCAAGAAACTGTTAGAAGACTATTTGGTGGTTATTTAAACTTCAAATATGTAACAGAAAAACAAAAATTAATACTAATGAGAAGACCCAGATCCAAAGAAAATGTGCTGTTACAAGTTTACATGGAAAAACCTGCTGAAACTTTAATTGATCAAAGATACAGTAAACCATGGATAAGAGATTATGCACTTGCACAGTGTAAAATGATGTTGGGTGAAGCCAGATCTAAATATGGTACTTTACCTGGTGCGGCTGGTGGTGTTTCTCTTAATGGTGCTGATTTAAAAGCAGAAGCTCAATCTGCCATGGAACGTCTTGAAAGAGAAATTGAAACATACGGCACAGGCGAAGATCCACTAACTTGGGTTATTGGATAATTTTTGTTGACTAATCACAAAAAATAAGTTAATATATTAATATGATTGTTGGTATTGTTGGATTTATAGGTGCCGGTAAGGACACTGTTGCTCAAGTTTTCAAAGACAATGGATATAAGCATGAGTCTTTTGCTAATCCGTTGAAAGATGCTGTGTCTCATATTTTTGGGTGGCCAAAAGAAATGCTGGAAGGCAAAACTGAAGCCAGTCGTAAATTTAGAGAAGCGTCTGATCCATGGTGGAGTAGTAAACTAGGTTTCAAAACTTTTACACCAAGATTGGCTTTGCAGTTGATTGGCACAGAAGTTTTTAGAGATAGTTTTAATCCAAACATTTGGCTACACAGTTTAGAAAATCGTTATGTGTCAAGTGGCATGAAAAAAATAGTAATTAGCGACTGTCGTTTTAAAAACGAAGTTAGTTTGATAAAATCATTAGGTGGTTATTTAATTAAAGTGCAAAGAGGCGGAACTCCACATTGGTATGAAATGGCAGTTGAAGCCGCATCTGGAGATGCTTTTAGTCAACACAGTCTAGCAGAAATGGGTATACACCAAAGCGAATGGGATTGGGTCAATCAAAAAATTGATTATGAAATTCACAACAATTCTACAATTGAAGATTTACAATTACAAACACAACAAATCATAGAAAAAATAAATTCAAACACAAAAACGGTTGACAAGAAATAAAACCTGTACTACTATAAGAGTACGTTAATAAAAACTTCCATTTACAGCACAGAAGGAAAACAAAATGTCTGAACAGTTCATCAACGAATTTTTTGGTCTGGTGAAAAAATCAAAACCTCAAAACATTGAGCTCTGCATTAACAAAAACAAAGCAAATGGTCATATTGATCAAGTGGGATTTTACAATACAATGTCAAAAGAATATGTAATCTATAACGTCAACGAACTGACTCGTTCTTGTATGAAAGAGTTTCGTTTGTTTCTTAAAGATAAGTGACACAATGAGATCTGATATGGAATATCTTGGGTATCAGTATTTTTGTGAGTATGACGATGATCCTGATGATTGTACAAGAAAATTTTGGCACATAGTAAAAGACCCAACCGGCAACGAAATTAAAGGAGCCAATTGGGGACCTTATCATAATGTGAGTTATGAAGAATTTAAACAATTTGTAATAGATTATTGTGTAACAACACAAGGAGAATTAGACTATGGTTGATCGTTTTGATCTTGAAGAAAAAATTATGCGAGCCAGTTGGGTGCTAGAAGACATTCGCTTGTTTCGTGATAGACTTTGGCAACGTGAAACAATGACACAAGATGAAATTGATAATTTTCTTATGGCTATGGAAACAATCTATCAACACAGATTTGATGATCTTGAAGACATGATGTGTCAAGTGTTTGAATTAAATCAATATCGTAAAAAAGATCCAAAGATTAACACACAGCCACAATCAACAAAAGAGCTAGATGAGTTTTACAATGAGGTAGAAATTAATCGCAAAGTTAAACCAGACTTAATGTCAACGTTTGACGAGAAAATGTAGTGATTGCGAGCATGGCGGAATAGGTAGACGCAACGGACTTAAAATCCGTTATCAATTATGGTGTGTGGGTTCGAGTCCCTCTGCTCGCACCAACTCAAAGGAAAATAAATGACAAAACTAACTAAATCAGAAGCAGAACAACAAGCAGTTAAAGAATGGTTAAAAACAAACAAACCAACAATTTGTCCACCTATGCAAAAATCAGATCCTAGCAAGATTAAAAAAACTTGGGGATGGGGCAGTAAGAAAAAGAAAAAATAAAAAACAAAAGTCCTGTAGTTTAATGGTAAAACACCCGGCTTATACTCGGCACAGTCTCCAGATTAGAGAGCGATACAGGTTCAAATCCTGTCAGGACTACCACAATAAATATGTTCTATGAAACTAATTTTTATATGTTTTTTACTGCTGTTTAGTGCTTGTTCTTTTAAAGTTACAGACTGTGAATTCAAACCTTCAGCATCTATTAATGAAGAATTTGATATTGAAAAGCCTATACAAGATCAAATTAATCCTGAAACCAAAGTCAGTTGCAATTACTAATCTGGTAATAAATCACCTTGTTTCCACCCTACTTCGTCAAGACTTTTGATTCTACTACAATTAGCACATATACTTTTTAAGTTATCCCAACTAGAATTTTTTAAGTTGCCGTCTATGTGATAAACGTCTATTTGTGAAGGATGTTTTGATTTAAAGCCACATTTTTCACAGATACTTTTCTTTCTATATCCGCTTTTGACCCATGAATAATTGTATTTTGTTCTTTCACCTGCATCAGTTTTGATACATTGATCACATTTTTTACGATAATAAACTTTGCCTTTTCTTTTGTAATTAAAAGCCGCAGGTCTAGTTTTACAAGAATTACATAATGGTCTTATGTGCTTTATATCGTCTTTCACGCTCATACTATGTTTATTTAATACCTTTAAAGGGAATGTACTTCTGGTGTTTTTTATAAAGATTGGCTAAATATCATTATATAATATAGAGTAGACAATAAAATTGTCACATATAGTAGGGAGAAAATAAACTATGCCAACTTTAGTATCACCAGGTGTATCAGTTTCAGTCATTGACGAATCAATGTATGCATCAGCTGGTCAAGGTACAGTACCTTTGGTAGTTGTTGCTACTGCACAGGACAAAACAGATCCGAGCACAGGCAATACTGCTGTTGGTACCACTTCAGCAAATGCTGGAGTACCATTTTTGATCACTTCGCAAAGAGAACTGGTTACAACCTTTGGCGAACCATCATTCAAATCACTACAAGGCACAATGCTACACGGTGATGAAAGAAACGAATACGGTTTGCTATCAACATATTCATACTTAGGAATTTCTAA
>Ga0255770_10003370_pt1 | contig 13806 bp, 10 predicted proteins | sample 071ome_22_FD_179968 | JGI IMG/M metagenome (GOLD analysis project Ga0255770, IMG submission 179968) | Coastal salt marsh microbial communities from the Groves Creek Marsh, Skidaway Island, Georgia - 071404AT metaG (version 2) | ecosystem: Environmental > Aquatic > Marine > Intertidal zone >... | reverse complement strand
TAAGCAATCACATCATCAATAGTTGTTAGTGCATTAATCTCAGTTTCTTTAGTATTGCCTTCTGTTCTGATTGCAGTTCTGTATGTAGTTACATCACTAGGTACTGCTGTGCCACCTTCAGTTGCCCTGATTACCATCCAATCTGTTTGTGATAATCTAGCACCAACTTGTTCTTTAACCTTAGCAATCATATTCTTTTTAAGGTCAGCAACATCTCTAGCAACATCTACTGCAAAGTAATATCTATTATCAAATATTTCTGGTTCGTAAGATGTAATGCCTAACTCTGCTAAAAAGTCTGCATCTTTAAATATTTGTTTAGGATAACGGACATCATTGATAACCATTTCCTTTGGTGTCTTTATTACTTCGCCATTATATTGCCACATATTATTCTCCGTTATCTTCCGTTAGTATGTTTAAAAGGTGTTTCTGCAAATGCTATGTAGATGTAGTCTGCTCCTGAAGCATTGATTGAGCCGTCATTATGTCGCCACTTAAATCCGTTACTTAAATAATCTACGCCACCTGTGATATTAAAATTAGTTTCAACATGATCACTTCCAGCATCTAAAAACTCATCAATAAAATTATATGAACCACGTGCACTATCACTCATTATCCATCGGTCACCACTAACTTTTCGGAACATCACAAACGCAGGTCTAAATCCAGTATAAACAAATGTACCATCAGAAGAACCATTACCAGTATATGAACCTACTTTACTAAAACCATCTACACTATGGAAACAATAAGAAAGAACTGGCGTGTTAGCAAAATGTGTTTGATTTACTGCTCCTTGAAGAACGCTTGCACCGCCACCTGTAGCGAAAATGTTATATCCGTTTGCCAACCCACCTGTGGTATTTAGATTCAAGAAACTGCCGTTATATGGTCTATACATTACTCCCCAATTCCAATTTTGGTTTCTCATTTTGTCAATAACCAAATCTGGTGCTTGATTTAAACCATGACCATACGTGTAAGTACCACTACTTGCTGAAGTATATGTAACAATACTAAACCCTGCATCTTGGTTAGCACTAACAGTAGAAGTTACTGTACCATCTGTGTTTGATGCTCCAGAACCATTTGCTTTCCAGTTCCAAGCAACAAAGCTTTTATTTGTATCATTAAAGTATTCGTTTGTAGAAGAACCCACAGAACCAGTAAAACCATCTGAATCAAAACTAGATAAGTAACCATAAGCATCTTGGTTGCCTGAACCCTCAGAACCACTACCAGAAGATACTAACTCTTTATTAGACCCTGCACCTCTAACCTTGTCATATAACAAGTGATGCCAATTATCAGTACGAGATTTACTCCATACAAAGTCAGGAGAAAATCCGACACCCGTAATAGAACGATTGCTATTATAATTTTGACCAGTCCAGATTACAGTATTAAAGTGTTCACTAGGAATAACATCAGGGTTTGGTAGATTATCAGTACATAATGCTACATAACCACTAGGAGGTGTGTAATAGAAATCACCTTTATTATTACTATCTGTATTACCTTGTGCAGTTTTGTTACCTGCGAATGATGAGTCTTGACCGAAGTTAAACACACCGTATCGATATTGTTTTAATGAAGCAGTCCAAGTACCTGCAGGTAATCCACTTTTTGTGGCATTTGTACCTGATGCAGGATTTCCAGAGTTATACCAAGTTCCGTTCTTACCGAACCAAACTTTTCCAGAGTCAATATCTAATGCAACCTGCAGTATATCGTTATCTGCAAAAGCACCTATTGATGTTGAAGTATTATTGTTAAAACGGACTTGACCATCTTGTGTCCAAACAGAAACTGCATTAGTGTCTTCACCCCAATTTCCTGAAGGAATACCTGCTTCTAGTCTCATTACACCTATTTCAGGATGCCCAGAACCAGATTGCAACGCATGTTCAAAATAAATCTTGCCACTTGAAAATCCAAAAGTTCCATGTGTCTTTTGGTCTGTAGTTCCACTATGTCTTAAGTTGCCTTCACTTAATGACGATATTGATGGTGCAATAGCATTCAATGTAGCAAAGTTATTTGTAGGACTATCGATAAGTTGATACCTTGCACTTAAACTATGTACTGTTCCAAAGTTTGCCCCTACTTCTACATCTCCAAGATTACTTGCGTTATCAAACTTGTGATAATATCCGTTTGTTCCGTGTGAACCAGTATATTCAATCGCTTCCCATCCACCATAATTATTAAATTGACCAAAATTAGATGGGTCTAATGATTGTCCGTCTACTAAATGAAATTCAGACAATAACAAATGTGTTATTCCTCTAATACCATTAGGATAACCTTTCCAGTAAGCACCAAAAATATGTCTATAACCATTAACACCTACGTGAAAAGAAGAATTTTGAGAAGGCGTAGTAAATGAAGAAAAAGAGGTTACTTGTTCTCCGTTAATATAAAGCCTTAATCTGTTAGAAGATGTGCTTTGTGTTGTATCTACTCTTAATACACAGTGCATCCAAGAGGCAGTATCTCTATATTTAGCATTAGTTGTAAAACTACCTGCTTGGTCGTATAAGTTTAGATTGTCGTTATTAAATCTTAAAAGAAAATCTCCAGTTTGATTATCTGTACAATTCCAAAATTCTTCAAGATTACCTAATCTAGTTCTTTTAAACCAAAATGATGCAGTAAACTTTTGTCTATTACCTGAACCATCAGTTTTAATTAACCATTGGTCGCCATTAAATTTTACTGAATAAGGTATATCATAACCACCAGTAGGTAAGGCAGGTACAACTGCTGAATTATCTAATGACATTTATTGCTGTGCCCCAGAGTTATAGATTCTTGTATTTGTTCCATCACTAATATATCCAAGCACATAAGTTCCTGCTGTAGATATTGTAGTTAATAAGTCTGCACCCATTACTTTAGTTGTTGATGCTGCACTTACTGTATATCCACCAGAATTAATTAAGATAATTGTTCCTGCTTGACCAGCTGTGTGATTAGTAAATGTTAATGTAAAGTTTGCACTAGGTGTGCATTTAAAGTGATTAGATGCTTGTAAGTTAAATGAACCATCATTATCTGTAGTTTGTGTTCCAGTAGCACGACCAGTTACTGTTACGCCTGATGAGGTTGTGGCGAGTTTAGTTGAGGCATTATGTTTTATAGATACTGTTCCACCAGTCCCTGTATCAGTACAATAAATAAAGTGATTTCCACCTGAATCCATCAAACCAATATCAGAACCTCTTAATTGCAAATCCCCAGTACCAGTATCTCTAATAATGCTGTTACTACCATCGTGATAAATCTGTAGGTCATCTGATGCACCTAGTTTGATATAGTGATTATCTTCCATATCAATACCATCAGCAGTAATAGTACCGATTACATTAACACCAGTAGAAGTTGTTTCGAATTTAGTTGAGGCATTATGTTTTATAGATACTGTTCCACCAGTACCATTATCAGCACAATATATATAATCATTACCACCCGCATCTTCAAGAACAAGATTTGTTCCTCTAATATTTAGATTACCAGTACCAACCTCTGAAATATAACTGTGAGTACCATCGTGATAAATCTGTAGGTCATCAGCACTACCAAATTGTGCTCTGACACCATCACTAAATTTTAAATTACCGCTTGTCTTAGTATCAGCAGTATCACTTCTTAAGAATGAACCACTAGATACACCATCAAGAGTATCAGCATCTAGTCCACTACCTGCACCATCTACTGTTTTAATTAGTGTTAGTATTTCACTTGCTGTTTGGTCTGCTGTTGCACCAGATTCGATACCATCTAGTTTAGTACCATCAGTTGCTACATCTCTACCATCTACTGTGCCAGATACTGCTACATTACCAGTTACAGATACTCCTGTAGAGGTTGTTTCGAGTTTGACGGAGTCATCATACCGAAGTTCTACTTCAGCATCAGTATTAAACCAAGCGGATGTTTTCGACCCGTCATTCTTTCTAATGACAAGGTAGTTATCTGCTTGTGCATAAAGATTTCCTGTTCCGCTATCAACAATGTAACTATGACTACCATCATGGTAAATCTGTAGGTCATTACTTGCACCAAACTGTGCTTTGTCGTTGTCGCCAAGATTTAAATTTCCTCCTAGCGTTAAGTTGCCAGAAATGTCACCATTACCATCAATGTCTAGGCTATCAGCCTCTAGTTCACCTGTGATGTTTACGCCGTCTGACTTTGTTGATAATTTTAAATTGTTATCATAACGTAATGCTACTGGACCATTTTCTGTAGCAGAAATCATAAACTCACCATTTGAGCCGTTGATAGCTACTGTACTTCCTGTAATGGCGTTGCCGTTGGTGTCTAAGTCGCCACCTAGTTGTGGAGTTGTATCTTCTACAACATTTAATATTCCAGTATCTGTATCTGTTGCTGAGATAGTACCATCACCAGCAATTGTAATATTAGTACCAGCTGTCAAAGATGCAACAACATTTGCTGTGTCAGTTACATCTGCACCAGTTTCAATACCATCTAGTTTAGTTTCATCTGCTGTAGTAAATGATGCTGTAGTGTTTTGTAATACAGAGCTATATGCTTGAACATCAGTACCAATAGCAACACCTAAGTTTGTTCTTGCTGTAGTTACATTGTTTAAATCAGATAAATTATTTGCTACTAATAAAGCACCAGATAATGAAGCATAAGCTGCTACCCAGTTACTTCCATCATAGACTTTCATTATATCATCAGTCGTATTGAAATATAATGCACCTGCTACTAAAGCATTACCATCGTTATCAACTGTAGGGTCTGAAGTTTTTTGTCCTAAGTATCTATCATCAAAACTATCTAAAGCTGCTAGAGCTGCATCTTCTGCTGCTTGTGCTGCACTTGCACTACTAGCTGCTGATGATGCACTAGATGATGCTGAAGTAGCACTTGTAGCTGCATTGGTTTCACTTGTTGCTGCATTTGTTTCACTTGTTGCTGCATTACTAGCTGATGTTGCTGCCTCACTAGCTTTTGTAGTTGCTGTTGTTGCTGAGCCTGATGCTGATGTTGCAGAAGAAGCTGCTGCTGTTGCAGAAGTTGCTGCGTTAGTTTCTGAGGTAGCTGCCGCAGACTCGCTAGAAGCTGCTGCAGTTTCACTAGAGGCTGCGTTAGTAGCAGAGGTTGCTGCTGCAGTTGCTGAGTTAGATGCAGAGGTTGCAGAAGTTGCTGCGTTAGTTTCTGAAGTAGATGCTGCAGAAGCACTAGAGGCTGCTGCAGTTGCCTGAGTAGTTGCAGTAGTTGCACTGCCAGATGCTGAAGTAGCACTGTTGGCAGCATTAGTAGCACTAGTGGCTGCTGCGGCTGCTGAAGTTGCTGCTGCTGTTGCAGAGCCTAAGATACCATCTACGTATCCTTTTCTTGTTAATGTGTCATCTGTTGCAGGAGTTGCAGTAGATGTAATCTTATTAGCACCTAATACTACATCACCTGTCATAGTACCACCACTAAGATTTAACTTAGTAGCATCTTGAGTATCTACGTAACCTTTACGTGATAACTCATCATCTGTTGTAGGATTTGCTGTTGATGTTACAGAGTTAGCACCCATTGTAATATCACCAGTCATTGTACCACCTGCTAAAGGTAGCTTAGTAGCAATTGAATTTGTTATTGTTGTGTAGAAGTTAGCATCATCATTTAGTGCTGCAGCTAATTCGTTTAGTGTATCTAATGCACCCGGAGCTGCATCAATAACTGCAGATACTTGTGTATCTACATAACCCTTAGTTGCTGCATCAGTAGATGCTGTAGGAGTACCTAAGCCTGTAACTTTGTTAGAACCCATTGCTAGGTTACCTGTCATTGAGTCACCAGCTTTAGCTACTTTAAGAGCGTCAGCAGTATCTACATATCCTTTACTTGCTGCGTCTGTTGAATTTGAAGGAGTTGCTACAGTAAGAGTACCTGCAACTGTCCAGTTACCTGTTACACTACCTGATGCAAGAGTTGAAGCACCATCAACATTAAGTGTACCATCTAAATCTGTATTACCTGTTACATTTAATGTAGACGGATAAGTTCCTAGTTCTACTATTGTACCAGAGTTGTTAGTGTATAACCTCTTGTCTGCTGTGTTTACAGCTAATTCACCTGTAGAAAGGTCTGAGGTTGTGGGAACGCTACTAGCAGTTGTAGAGCGTTTAATTAGAATATCTGTAGGCATCTTCCATTCCTGTTTTGGTTGGGAACAATGTAACTAGGCAGCCTGTGAAGACTGCCCAGTTTAGTTTTATTTATGCAGGTAATGCAACAACAAAACCTGTTTCAGGTCTAAGAACCTTAGTACCATAAAGTGTATCAGCAGTGAATAGGTCTGCTAAGTACTCTTGCTTGTACTGAGTTTGTGAACGTACGCCCATTTGCTCAGCTAGTACAAATGTGTCTCTGTGTCCTAAGATACCTGCTTTAACAGCACCGTTAACTGAGTTTTCAGCTGCAGTCTCGATAGTAGGACAGTTAGAAGAAACATAAATGTCGATACCATATAGGTTACCAATCAAACCAGTCTGAGTAGAACGACCGTCTACGAAGTCTGATGAATTGTAACGAGTGATACCTAGAATGTCACGTCTAGCTGATGGAGGAACGACTAGGAAACGACCTTCCATAGGAACGTCAGCGTCATCCATAAGTTTGATTAGGTCTCTGAAAGCTGCATCAGTAAATACGTCATCAGCAATTACAGTATCTACTGCATATGTAGATAGACCTGAAGTAGCATCCATTGAGTATACGTTAGAGTGAGTCCAGTCTGAACCATCACCATCACCTAGTGACTTACCAAGACTAAATAAATCATCATCTACTTGCTTAGCTAGTGCATAACCAGCATCATCTGTATAGAATTTTCTCATTGAATCTAGAGCCTGAACACCAACAATATCCTCAATCATACGAGAATATTCATAGTGCTTGTCAATTGTTACTACAACTTCTGACTCTGTATTCGCTTGAATAGTTACTGCTGTGTTCTCAGCTTTAACTGCTGCAGAACCTCTAGTAGGTTTAGGGATATGTAGTGTATCACCTTTTTTACCAACCATAGACATCTTGTTGACTAGGTTAGCCATCATTAAATTTTTCTTGTATGCTGCGACAATCTCGTCTGACCAAAGCTCCGGTATAAACTTATCAGCTTCAGTAAGACCTGTCATACCAGCAGCACCCGGATAAGTAGCTGTTGCCATTTTAATCTCCTTTAATTAATATTACTTGACTCTACCTTCTGCGTACGCTTGTCTGATTTCAGAAGCAAGTGTTTCGTATCTAGCAGGGTCTTTTTGCATTAGTTCAATAATATCAGCACGTCTATAGACTTTACGAGATGCTTTCTCTCCTGAACCTCTAGAAGTACCAGTAGAAGCTGTTTTTACTTGTTCTTTCCTAGCCTTTTTATCTGCTTCAACAGTTGATTTCATATTCTCTTGACGTTCCTTCCATAAAGAAAGTAATTCATCAGCAGAATCAAAATTATACTGTTGGTCAGCTTCTTGTAAAAGTCTAGTACGAACTTTAGAAGCACCTACCCATTCAGCAAACTTAGAATCTTGTAAAATAGTTGTATAATCAGGATGCTTAGCCTTAAGCTGATTTAATGCATTCTGTTGATACATCTGATTATTTAATTCTTGAGATTGCTTAACACTAGGGTGGTTTTCTACCAACTTAGCTACTGCTTCTCTAGGATTAGTAAAGAACTCATCTTCATCTATTTCCTGTACTGCGTGGGCTTCTTTTTCAACGGTTTGCGATTTAATAAAGTCATCTACAATTCTACGCAACTCGCCAACTTCTTGACCTTGTTTACCTAGTAACTGCTCTGCATTTTGGTGCATTGCAATAATATCTGTAACTGATTTATTCTGATACTTTTCAGGTATCACTTCTTCTGGTTGATTATCTTCTTGAGCTTCTACTGTAGGTTCTGGAGTTTGCTCTTCTGAGTCTCCAAATAACTCTAACTGTTCGCCTTCAGCTAATTCCAGTTCGTTCTTCGCTTCGTTTAAGACTTGTGCCATATCATTTCTCCGTGCTTGTGCATTATGAAGATTAAAAAAACAGGTTCTAAAATAACTAACCCACTCAGTTAAGTTTCAGAGTTCCCTGATTGTAATGAAGCATAGGCTGCTTCAATGCCGTTTTCAAAGTTTAGTAAACGTGATAAAATTTCACGCTCACCTTTTGATTTATGAAGTTCTTCGATAGTATTAAGACTTTCTACGTTATATGAAGTCTCATATATATCTTTTAATTCTTTAATTAATTGTTTCCAACCTGAAGAATTAAAGAGGTCAAAGTAGTTATCGTAATACTTTTGTTCATCTAAATTCATATCTATACTAATATTGTACCATAAAACTTAACAAATGTCAAGTCTTTTTTGTACTTTTTTTAGAATTTAGTTCTTTTACCTCTTCTTCAAGACTTTTAACTCGCTTGTCCAGTTTGTTGAAAATCTCGTTGATTTGACTGATTATATTCTTCATTTCTGTTTGGGTTAGCATCTAATTCTCCCATAGGTTGTTGTACATTCATAGAAGGTTCAGGTGTCTGAGTTGCCTTCATTCCAAGTTGCTTTTCTTTAAGCATTACTTCTGCTACTTTGAGTCTTCTTTCAAACTCTTTGTCATCTTCAGTACCTTTCTCTAAATTAGTGGTAACCGCTTTAATACGGTTAGTTTCACTATCGTAACCTGTGTACTGAGTTTCCATAGCATATTTCTGAGCTCTAGCATTAGCTTCTGCAGCTTGTGCTTCAAGTGCAGCAGCAGTGGCTTGTTCTTTAGCCATCTGTACTTGCAATTGCATTTGTTGTATTTGCTGAGCTTCAGGATTAGGTTGATTTGCTTGTTGTAATCTAGCAATCATTTCTTCACGATTAGATAGATTCATATTATCTACAATTGATTCAATCAACATAGGATACATAGGACTATCTGGTTGCATAGTTTGTAGTAACTGTACAAGTTGTGTTACTTCATATTCACGAGCAATAATACCTAGTGATGATGAAGGTACAAACTTAAAGTCATTTACAGGATACAAATCAGGATTGAATTGCATATATCTCCAAGCAGTCTTTTGTACCATAGGGATAAGGAATGACTCTTGGAAGTTAATTAGTGTACGCTTGTGACGTTTGATGATAGCACCTAGTGACATAGAAATACCAGCTGCTGTAGCATCACCATTGATAGAGCCGGGTATACCTGCTGCATCAATAGCACCAGTTGCCTGTTGTACCATTTGTTGCAGTGATTGTGCTTGTACAAATGAAGTCTGGTCTAGTCCACCAAACTTAAACGGTTGTAGAATTTCAGCAGGGTTACCGTTTGTTAGCAACATCTTACCCGGTCTAATCTCAGGTTTCATACCACGTGGCAGACGAGATGCGTCAATTGCCATCATAGGATGAATCGTTAATGCTAGAGCATCTATTCTAGCACGTAGTTCTGTATCTAATGCTTTCTGTGAGTTGTATCCTTTTTCACATACACCTCTACCCCAGAATCTAGAAGGTACAACATCCCAAGGAAATGCAACAATAGGTCTATCTTGCATCATATAAGGATTTTCTTCAATCTTTAATAGTTGACCACCGTTAGCAATTACAACGATTGCTTCAACATACATTGAACCTTCTTCTAGTTCATCTTCACTACTAAGTGATACAAGTTCCTCTTCTTCAGCTTCATCAGAGTTAGCAATAGAATCAATAAATAAATCTCTAGGTACAAGACCGTAGTATTTAGTTAATCTTACTTTATCTTCAGTGTATACTTGTAACTCTTGGTCAGGCTCAATATCATAATCTTGAGCAGCTGTCTCTAGTACAACATTACGATAGATACCTGCTTCAATATCTTTCTCTACTTGATGGATAGGTACAAACTCATCTACAGCTACACCTAGTGCATCATCTACTGAAGTTGCTACAGGGTCAATAAGGAAGTTTTGAGGGAGTACAGGTCTTAGTTTTACTACAAATCTATCAGTTGTTTCTACACCTACTGCTTCTAGTTGACCTTCCATCATTGGTTGAGTTGCAGGTTTCATTTCTTTTTGCTCTTCAAGAACAAGTTCACCGATACCTGTACCAAATACAGCAGCGTTAAGAATACACTCAGCTACAGACTTTCTTGTTTTAGTAAATGTAAAGTCTTCTGTCAGTTGATTACGTAGTAATGCTATATCAGCAGGATTCTGGTCTTGTAAGTCATCTTTAATATCAAAGAATTTACCACGACCAAACGTAGCTTCTTCAACTTCAGCAACAGATGATTCTACTGCTTGTTGTAGTGCTGGAGATATAATCTTAGAGCGTTCGGATTGTCTTAGTGAATCCTCACCTGACCAGATACCTCTCCATAATCTGTAATATTCTTCGTGATTTTCTGCGTAATTAGATTCGTAGTGGTCTCTCCATTTATCACACTTATCTATTACCCAATCTGTTACCGTTTGCTGAAAATAATCTTTTTCTTCCATATTTTAATACCCTGCTAAAGTGTCCAACATCTCAAATTCATCAAAATCAAAGTCCTCATAATGATAAGGTACTTTGGCTAACTGGTCAATATATGCCAGTGCATCCACAAGGTCATCGTGTACAAGTGGATTAGGAAACTGGAAAAGCTCATCTAGAAACTCATTATTCCATTTACCTTTATTTAGTTTTACATAGCCGTTTTCAAACCTACCTTGTAATGCCCAGATGATACGGTCAGTTTTCTTTTTATTACCGTGAGTTAGTTCTTCAATTCTAAAGAACTTTTGTCTTCTCTTTTGTAAATCCATCAGAGGAGACATCACAGCTTGTTTTGCAATACCTCTTTCAATACCTACAGCTAACGGTCTGTATTTTTCTATTGCATTAAATATTTTATTGGCAGTTTCGTTTAAATCCCATCTACCGTGTATGATGTTATCTACCCACCAACCTTGTTCATTTACCTTGACAACTGCTATTGCTGTGTTATCAAGTCTTTTATTTTTGCTACCGCCTTTTTTACTGACATCTTCAAATCCTGCCAAGTCGATTGCAATATAGTAATCACCGATTTCAGGTTCATCTTCATCAAACTCCACCCATTCTTCTTTAAAAATCTCAGAGCCTTGTGCTTCAAATGAAGCCATAAACTCCTGCCTAAATGCATAACTAGACATTGACTTCTTAGCTATGTCTATCTCTTCAGGGTCTAGCAATGGATTATCGTATGACGTAAAATGCCACGACTTGTATGTAGGGTCTTCTCCAAGTTCACCATACTGATACAAATCATAGAAGTGATTACGACCCATAGGTGTACCAATAAACATAGCATCACCTTTCTGGTCAGCAAGAGCAGGTCTAAGTATTTGCTCCCACACCTCTGGTTTCATATCTGCGTATTCATCCATTACCAGAAAACGTAGAGATACACCACGCATAGTCTCTGGTCTGTCTGCACCCTTTAAACTAATGATAGCACCATTAATTAAAGTTAGTTGTAAATTGTTAATATGAGCAGACTTAATCACAGTGTGACCAAGTTCTAGTAAAGTCTGCCACATAATGTCTCTAGCTTGTCCTTGTGTAGGAGCAACGTAGAATACTTGACCTTTTTTAGTTTGCAGAGCGTATATTATTAGCATCCACGCTGCAAGTCTAGATTTACCAGTACGTCTACCTGCTGCAACTACTTTAAAACGTGCTTTATCAGCAAATACATCCTGCTGCCAAGGAAGAAGTTCTACATTTAAGTCACTCATCTACTTCTGCATCTATCACATCCTCTTCTGAGGATACAACAGCTTCTCCAACACCTGTGATGTTTATTTGTATAGAATTTCTACCTGCACCTTTTACTACATCTTGTTCAAATGATGCAGTAGGAGCAATTCTATCTACTATTAATTTCCAAGCAGCACTCTGATGTTTATGTTCATCATTAAGTGCAGCATCAAATATCTTTTCTAATACCTTTACACTCTTAGGAGATGCTAACATACGAGCTTTATACTCGTTAATTACTGCTGCATCACCTTTAGGTCTTCCGCGTAGTCCTCTGTTACCTCTTTTTTTAGCAACTACTTCACCTTTTCTAGGGCGACCTCGTCTACGTTTAACTTCTGTAACTTCTTGAGACTCTGACATTGAGTTTACCTCTATATAAATTATGTAACTTACTTAGTTGATGTATATGGAGTATTATTCTTCTCTTGCATCCCTTTCAACTCTGTAATCTATACTAATATTATAGCACACTTTTTAGTATTTGTCAATACCTTAGACTAAAAAAAGATACAAAAACCCTACTAAACCTTTTTAAGCGGGTTTCAGTAGCTTACTGTACTCCGCAGAGGCACTTTTATTTTACATTAATTATCAATAAATTAGATAGTTAACATAGTCTACTATCGGAAAACTAAATAATTAGTTATTTTTATTATTTTTATTCAATTTTTTTACTATTTTGTATCTGTGAAGCAACTACAATATTTATAACAATAACACAGCCCTCCCCCGCCCCTACGCAATATCATAATATAATAATATAGCTATATAAGAGTTTCATTGTATTAGTTTGTGCTAATATTAGAGTATTATTGTATTAGAATATGCTAATGTGTGTGTTTGTGTAGTACCTTATTCAGTAGTTTATAATATTATGAAATACTAATACACTTGCATTAATTTATAGATATGTTATAGTCTTAACAACTGGAACAAAAAGCCAGTAAACATAACAACATTATAATATACTAATATAGGGGAATTTATGAATACAATTACATTAAAAGATTTAGCAACTGTAAAAGCTTTGTTTAAGCGTCAAATACAATTAATGCCATTTGAATATATGTACAGTAATATAGATAATTTTATGATTGATATGATTGATATTAGCGATATAGATATTAATACTTTATCAAGCTTTAATGATAGCGATTTTATGCACGATATTATGGGGATGCAAAAAGCTATTAAGAATAATGATATTCATTGGATAGCTAGAGCGTCTAAATGATGTTTAAAAAATACAATCACAAAACCACTAAATTTGAGCTATATGCCCCGAAAATCTTTAAAGCTATTGGGTATATGGCTTTAATGTTTTTCTCAATGTTTATGCTATCTATCGCAATTATAGAGACATTATCGCTATAAACTATTAAGCCCCAATTAAGGGGCTTTTTAGTACCTATCTATATTAGAATATTATAATATAATAATAATTACTCTTTATGACCATAAAATCTATATTAATACTTTATATCTCTTTTATACCTCTCAAGCTCTCAAATTTGCCCATATTCAATAGATTATTATATTTAATAGGGCTATATACTAGTAAACATAAAAAAGCCCCGATAATCGAGGCTCTTTAGAGTATTAGAATATTATAATATACTTATAAGTTTAACGCCGTTGTATTAAATTTATTAATCTTTCCTTTCGTGCCGTGTACATTAATGAAAATATTCTTACCCTTGTAAGTATTGCCATTACATAAGCGACAATCACGGCAAGTAATACCATTTGTAGTATTAGGGCATAAAATTTCATTATTTTTAGGCTTTTCATTACTTGTGCCAGTACGATAGTATCTAAAGCCTAATTTAACCGCTAGTAGCATTTCTTGTGCCGTTTCGACACTAGCCATAAAATATTGCTTATAAGCGTTATATTCTAGGTTTTGCCATTGATGAGTATATCCCGTAAAACCTTTGGTATTTTCTGCAATGAGTTTTACAATCTCTAAAGGTATTAAAACTGGCTCACCATATGCACCAAAGCGA
>Ga0255770_10003369_pt1 | contig 13806 bp, 11 predicted proteins | sample 071ome_22_FD_179968 | JGI IMG/M metagenome (GOLD analysis project Ga0255770, IMG submission 179968) | Coastal salt marsh microbial communities from the Groves Creek Marsh, Skidaway Island, Georgia - 071404AT metaG (version 2) | ecosystem: Environmental > Aquatic > Marine > Intertidal zone >... | reverse complement strand
AGGCGCGACCCCTTGCCCTCATTCTAGCGCCGACCCGAGAACTCGCGATCCAAATCCATGAGGACGTGCAGCGCTATAGTGCTGAAACCAGTATGAGGACAACCTGCATTTTTGGCGGCGCTAACCAGCACCCCCAGGTGAGACGGCTAGCCAAGGGCGTGGAGATACTGGTTGCAACGCCTGGCCGGCTCATGGACCTTGAAGCTCAAGGTCATCTGGCGCTCGATGCAGTACAGCACTTTGTTCTGGATGAGGCTGATCGACTCCTTGATATGGGGTTCATTAACGACATTCGTAAAATCGAAGCGCTTCTACCTCCAGAGAGGCAGACCGCCCTGTTCTCGGCCACCATGTCGAAGGAGATCAGGTCACTGGCAGATTTTCTCCTTCATGACCCACAAGAAGTTAAGGTCACACCGAAACAAGTCACGGTCGAAAAGATTGCCCAGTTCCAGCTGCGAATTGCAAACGAACATAAACAGGCTGCGTTAGAACAGATGCTCAAGCAAGAGGATGTCCGAAAAGTCATTGTGTTCACACGCACGAAACATGCTTCTGAGCGAATCACCAAGAAGTTGCTTAAAGCGGGCTTCTCTGCCAACGCCATCAATGGCAATAAGTCACAAAACGCCCGAGCAAAAGCGCTCGATCGCTTCAAGCGAGGCGCTGACTGGATTCTCGTCGCAACTGATGTCGCGGCTAGGGGTATCGACATCCAGGGAATCAGCCACGTGATTAATTTCGAACTACCACAAGAGCCTGAAAATTACGTTCATCGCATTGGTCGGACCGCTCGTGCAGGTTCAACCGGCGTCGCGTGGTCTCTTGTTGATCCTTCCGAGAAGAAACAAGTACAAGCCATTGAGAAAATGACCCATAGCAGGATCGCGCCGCTTGACTTCGAGGTTAGCCATGCCTTGCCAATCGAAGCTGCGCCCGAAGTGGAACCCGCACGCAAATTCAAACCTGATCAGAAAAAGAAATCCGCACCTAAGCGAAAGTGGCCACCGAAGCGAAAGGGTCCCGGCGACGCGAAGGCTTCAGCCTCGCAGGCGCCAGGCGCCAAGCCTCGCCGCAGACCACGCCGAAAACCAAAGAAAGCAGCTTAGGTTTGTTCCAGTACCGACGCTCATCCAGAACGTCTTGCTGAATCGGTATCAAGGAGGCGGCGGGAACTCGCGCCCGCCCCTCAATTGAGGACGATCACTGAGAGCGCTCAAAAGTTCTAGCACAATCCGGTATCCTCTCGCTCTCTGAGTTTTGGAGAATTTGCTCATGACCGGTTTTCGTATGGTGTTAGTCATTTTGCTCGTGGCGGTGGTGATCTACACCGTCCCGGTGGTCATGGCATTCGGTCTCACGTCGCTCCTGCCAACTTTTTTTTCGGAAATCTTTGCCATGACCTGGCAAGGTCAATTCAATACCGACTTTCTGGGCTTTCTGGTGCTATCGGCGCTCTGGACAGCCTGGCGCAATGGATTTTCAGGACCAGGTCTTGGACTGGCGGTCGTTGCTTTCTTTGGGGGGATCCCGTTTCTCACGACCTATCTCCTCATCCTGAGTTATCAGGAAGCAGGAAATATTCAGCGAGTACTTCTTGGCGTTAACAAAAGCTAACCTGAGGCACGCAGTCGCGATCAGTTGAGCGCCCCGGCCACTTCCGGCGACCTCATGACGTCACGATCTACACGTTGCCAACCGGCGGAGATGCACTGAAGAACAACAGTAGGCTCTACGCTGAAGAGAACCCGCGGGTTTGAGAGCGATTACCCGCGCTCAAGCACGCTTCATTTTTAGTGCGCGTTCCCCAGTTGCTCCGGTTTCTCTGTTTCTTCTCTTTGTCCGGCTAACCGCTGAACGACGATCTAATCTCAAATTACGCGCGCCTCGCGTTTGCTTTCTCATGCAACCTCTATCAGGATGCTGGTCAACATCTGCGGTCACTCTCCCATGCAATTGGCCATCGAAATTGGTGCTGTCCAGGCTGACAACCTCAAGCTGATCACCGATTGGGTTCAGCACGCTGAGGGTTTGGGTGTCAGTATGGCGTTCGCGGCCGAAGCCTGGTGGAGCGATGCCGCGACGCCGCTTGCCTATTTAGCGGACAAGACCAAAACCATTCGTCTGGCGACCGGCATCATGCAGACCACCGCGCGAACGCCGGCGATGACGGCGATGACCGCCCTCACTCTCCATGACCTAACGGGGGGCCGGTTTATCTTAGGTCTAGGCGCGAGTGGTCCTCAGGTGGTGGAGGGATTGCACAGCACGCGTTATCACCCACCCTTGGCTCGCCTTCGTGAGACCGTGGACATCTGCCGGTTGATCTTTAGTGGGGAGCGCGCAGCCTATCAAGGTAAGGTCTTTCAACTACCCTTACCAGAAAGCGAAGGCAAGCCCATCAAGATCAGTCATGAACCTGCAGATATACCCATTTACCTTGCAACGCTGGGACCGGCATCACTCGAATACACAGGTCGCTCTGCCAATGGATGGCTTGGGACCTCGTTTTCGCCAGACCACCCAGAGGCACACTTTTTGGATCTGAAAAAGGGTTTAAACGCCGCCGGTCGCTCGCTTGGTGAACTTGATGTGTGCGTGTCTGCTCGTGTTGAGATTGGTGACGATTTCGAATCGATGATCGAAAAACGCAGAGCGGCCGTAGCGTTCAATATGGGCGGCATGGGGTCAGCGAAAACCAATTTCTATAACGATGCCTTCAAGCGCGCCGGATTCACGGAGGATGCACTTGCCATTCAAGCGCTCTGGCTCGAAGGCAAGCGAGAGGAAGCTGCCCGACGCGTCCCCGATGCCATGGTCACAGAGTTTCAAATTCTAGGGCCCGAACGTATGGTCATAGAACGGCTGAAAGCGTATCGCGACGCGGGCGTTACAACCCTCAAACTGGGTCTCGATGGCGCCGGACCTCTCGGTCCAAAACGGTTTGCGTTACTCGAACACATTGTTGATTTGATGAAGGAAATTTAAATGAAACTTTTCATGGTTCCGCTCGCGCCCAACCCCACCAAAGTGATGCTATATATCGCCGAGCGTGAGGCTCGTGGAACGACCCTCCCCATCGAGCAGATCGTGGTGAATACCGTGAAAGGTAGGCATAAGGAACCCGAGCACCTCGCCAGAAACCCGTTCGGAACGGTACCTGCCTTCGAGCTCGACGATGGCAGTTTTATTTTAGAGTCGCTGGCCATCATTCATTACCTTGAAGCGAAGTTTCCTGAGGGCGCTTTGATTTCTGGCACGCCCGAAGATCAAGCCAAATGTTGGGACATCGAACGTGTGGTGGATATTCGACTCGCCAGTGCCATGGGCGCTTTTGGTCACGCCACTAATTCGCCGCTCGGTCGCCCGCCCGAACCTGAGCGCGCGAAACAACTTCTGGAAACCATGCAGCCGCCACTCGATTTTCTCGAGGCGCTGCTTGGCGATGAGCGGCCCTTTCTCACGGGCCAGGAAGTTTCCATTGCAGACATGACGCTGCAGGCATCCCTTCAGTTTGTTCGTTTCGTTAAAGCCGATGTGATGGGCGATCGGCCCTTACTTCGAGCCTCCGAGGCACGCTTTCGGGAAACCGCTGCAGCGCAAGCCGTTCTTAAATGGTAGCTGCACTAAAAAACCACTGTTCAGGCGCTGAATCAAAATAGCCATCCTGCTGCTGGCCCAACATCACCGCAGTCGCCTAGCCAATGCGTGAGCCAGTATCATTGACCATGGCCACCGAGACCAAACCCTCAGCCTCGGCTGTTCAAATTATTCAACGACTGATTGACCCGCCGACCTGCCACCCATCTTCTTTGAAGGACTCGTGAAGCACTCTCTTCACTTAATTTCAGTCCAGATGGGACAGTGATCTGAGGGTCGCTCCATGGCTCGCACGTCATAATCCACATCTGCCGCGATCACCCTCTCGCTCAGCGCCGCCGACGTCAGAATCAAGTCGATGCGTAACCCCCGCCTAGGTTCACGCTCAAAACCCTTGCTTCGATAATCAAACCAACTGAAACGATCATCCACGTCGGGGTGTATCAAACGATAGCTATCGTCAAAGCCCTTGGCTTGAATGGCGGCGAGCCACTCACGTTCCTCGGGCAGGAAGCTGGTCTTGCCCTCTCTTAGCCAACGCTTGCGGTTGTCTTCGCCAATGCCGATATCCGCATCGAGAGGGGCAATATTCATATCACCCATAATGACAAACAGATTTGACGGAGACTTTTTCATCGCGCCTAGGCGCTCATCCAAATAGGCATCCAGACCGGTATAAAACGCCGCCTTGTTCGGAAACTTGGTCGGGTGATCTCGATTCTCACCCTGCGGAAAGTAGCCATTCATCACCGTCAAGGCGCCAAAATTCGGGATGTCATACGTCGCTTCAATGAATCGACGTTGAGCATCTTCAGGCTCACCTGGCAATCCTTTACGGACGGCTTTCGGCGGTTGTTTTGAAAGCAGCGCAACGCCGTAATGCGTTTTCTGTCCAAAAAAGGTGGCGTGATAACCCAGCGACTCGATGGCCTCAATCGGGAACTCATCATCAGTCACCTTGGTTTCCTGAATCCCGATGACTTCCGGGCTATGACGCTCGACCACCGCTTGAAGCTGATGCAACCGAGTGCGAATACTGTTGGTATTAAAAGACACCAGCTTCATGGAAGGCTCCGCAGGACAATTCAGCCAGGCTGACATCCTAGCAAGGTTTCATCGCCTTGCGTGACGACCCAATCACGCGTTCGAGTCCCGCGAAGTGGCGCAACCCCGCCGCGGTCGAACCGACCGACAAACGTAGGGATCGAACAGTGATCCTTAAGCCCAGCTCATCACCGAATAGGTCTCTTGTTAGAGCAGCAACCTAACACGCATTAAGTATGCTGCTGAGCGAATTTCGGTTCGAGATCAGCCCTCTATCAGCCGCCACATTGTTGCGATGTAATCTATCTCGCTGGGTTCTGGTGCTCTAAGCTCTTTCTCATTTAGATCCGAGCGCGTAGATCATGATAACAACGCACTTGCTCTCACCCAACTTTGGCGCCGAACTCGACCATAAACTGACTCTGGTTAGTCTCTCCGACACCGATGTCGAAGCGCTAAAGCTCGCAATTGCGCAGGCGGGAGTCTTGGTCGCCCGCGATCAAGAGATGACGGCCGATGCTCAAGCGCAATTTGCTGCACGATTAGGAGAGCTTTTCCCAAGCGCTAAACCGAGTCAAACAACCCCTGAGGGGCTGATCAGAATTAAAGCGGATGAGCGCTCACAGGGCGCGCCGGGGACGACTCGGCACTCGGACGTCTCAAGCGATGCGAGACCGCCTTCAATCTCTATGCTTCGAATGGAGGTCGTGCCCCCGGTTGGCGGGGATACCCTGTTTATGGATATGCGCCAAATACTTGGATCCCTTTCACCCAGACTACAACGCTTGTTAAAGGGGCTCACAGCACGCCACGACCCCGTCGGTCACTACCTCTATCTGAGCGGTCAAAAGGCGCTACATGAGTTGCCCTCAGCCCATCATCCTATCGTCCGACAAATCCCAGAAACGGGGGACCAAGCCCTTTACGTGAATGAGGGGTTCACCCGAGGCATTGACGGTCTGCCGCAGGCAGAACAAGACATGCTCCTCGATTTCTTATTCAAAACCATACGAGAAAACGTCGTTGCTCAGCTCCGAGTGAAGTGGCAACCGCACACCGTCGTATTTTGGGACAATCGCATCGTCCAGCACCATGCCGTATTTGATTACTTTCCGCACAAACGGTTGGGATATCGCGCCACGGTTCGGGGCGAGGTACCCGTGGCTGCAGATTAGATCAACTTTGATGCCTTCACGGTTCCGGCGCGACGGGGGCGCGATGACCTCCTTCGGCGCGAGTGCGACTGGTCTTGTCTCGAGACCTGCGCGATGAAACCCTCTGCATGAAGGCATGCTGGATTAAGCGTCACTCGGGCTTCTTACTCTTGAATGGGGTTACCCACATTGAAGACGCTCGGACCATAGGTTTTGCCTTTGATTCGCTCGACCTCTGGAGGGAACGTCGATCTCTTCTCCTCGTAATAGCGGGTACGCCAATCACCTTCCCTCTCGAGGTTATAGGTTGCATAAAGGGCGCGGCGGGGACTTGATGTCTGATTGGGGCCCGAGCGATGCGGCAAATAGGAATCAAAAATAACCAGGTCGCCGGGTTCAGTTTCTATCCGCTGCCAGTCGATGCGACTTGCGACCTCATCCGTTAACGTCAGGTCAGGCTTTGCCTCTAACCTTAGACCCCGACCCGGGTGCGGACCGACCTCCAGACAACCATTGGCAGCATTCGTTGGATCGATGCTCAACATCATCGTGACGTGGAAGTTCTGCCCAAAGCTCGAAAACGCCGGGGCATCCTGATGGGGCGCGAACCCGCTCGCACCAGCCAGTTTGAAATTGATCTTCTCCTTGAACAGCACCACAGGCTCGCCAAACAAGGTATTTAGAACCTGCTTAATACCGTTACCGTTGCACACCGCTTCAAAAACCGGCGCGTACTGGATGAAATTTTCTAGCCGGCAAAGCATTCGTGGGTTTAGGGGCGTCGATTCAAAATATTTCATCCATCGCCCTGGGGTCTCCGGCCAAGTTTCGAGATCTCGAGTGATATCGCTTAATGCGAGCATCTCCTTTGAATCGTACCAACCCCTTAGAACGAGAAAACCTGAATCACGCCAACGCTGCAACTCTTCCTCAAGCAAAGGCCTGGCCTGGCATCGCTTGAAGAGTGCTCGATAATCGGCCAGCGTCGTTCGCGAGGGAACCGCTGACTTTGCGGCCTCATCCCAAGCTCGAAGCCTCAGCGCTGGGACCATAAGCGGATGGCGTTCGAAATCATCGATCTCTGTGCCATTCATCGGGCCGCCCTGGTAGGCCAGGGTTGCGAGGCTAGCGGCAGAGAGTCGCGCCCGGTAGGCCTCGTCTCTTGCCACCAAATAACGCTTGGCTCTGACATGAAGCTCCACGAGTTCTGCAACTTCCGGGGCTAGCCCTCGTGCTCGAATGAACTGCGCACCCACTTGCTCGTGATCAACCGCGCCCAAAGAAGCCATCGCCTTTGCCTTGGGATCGCACCAGTGACCAATATCATGTAGTAATGCCGCGAGAACCTCAGTGTCTGGGGCATGCGCTTTTCTGGCAAGTTCCGCCGTCTGCAACGCGTGCTCGAGTTGACTCACTGGCTCGCCAATATAGTCCAGTTGGGCAGCACCTGAGAGCAGATCAATCCAAGCGTTCGTATCCATGCGCGCAGTCTAATTGAGGCTGGGAATTTTAAAAGCAGATTGAATCAATGTTTTAGGTTTGTCAGACAATCGCAGTAGACAGGAACTAGAATCCATCTGAAACAGGTGAAAAGAAACCTACGCGAGCGGGCAGGACTTGCTTTCAGATGCCCTTGTTCCGACGACATTCGCTGATCGCCTCCAAAAGTAGTTATCTTCTAACTCTTGGCCCAAACCCTGCGGAAATGACAATTTCCGGTTGCTCTAGACACCATCTCGACCTCATGCTGCATGGGCATCGCTTGTTAAAATGCTCAGGTAAGCCAAACCATCGAAACTCTTATGAACAAAGCAACCCTCAACATCACTGACCATGACGCCGTTCGGTTGATTCTCCTGGATCGACCGGACGCACTGAACGCGCTCAATGCGCAAATGACTGAAGATCTCACTGATGCCTTTCGCGAGGCCGATGCCGATGAAAGCATCAAAGTGGTGCTATTCAGTGGGACCGGCAAGGCCTTTTGGGCTGGCGCTGACCTCAAAGAAATGGGCACTCAAACGGCCCGATCTAAACACACCTTCGCTGATCTCATGCACACGCTGATTGATTTCTCCAAACCTCTGCTCATCGCAGTCAATGGGGTGGGCGTTGGTATCGGAGCCACCATCTGTGGCCTAGCCGATGCCGTTTACATGAGTGAGGCTGCGCGTCTTCGGTGTCCCTTTTCAAGTCTTGGACTCACGGCTGAAGCGTGCAGCACCGTGACCTTTTCTGCGCTGATGGGTCATCAGCGTGCAAGCTGGTTCTTACTCTCATCCGAGTGGATGACTGCACAGGAATGTGTCGATGCGGGTCTCGCTCTTGAGGTGATGCCAGCTGATGACTTGATGCCTGCGGTCATGAGCAAAGCACAGCACTTGGCGTCGCTCCCGCTCGCTTCGCTAAAGACCACCAAGCGATTGATGCGCGATCCGATTCGAACCGAGTTAATTGAGGCGATGACTCGGGAAAATGCAGGGCTTGCTTCGCTGGTCGGAGGCCCGGCCAATCAAGAGGCCTTAGCCGCCTTCAAAGCGCGGCGACTGCCGGATTTTGCTGGGCTTTAAACTTCAAGGCACGCTCAGTTAAAGGCCACCCCCAACCGATTCGCCTTTCGTGCTAGGCGCGCCTTAAACCGCTTATGCCGGTCTTCAGTGAGTGGGTAGCGCCACATCACGGCGAGTGACGCGCAATGAATAGCCGCAGGGATCATGGTGTAGAGCATCGTCAGCCAAAAAAGTGACGCTTCAGAGTTCCCCTCTGGCGTGCCTGCCAGATCAATATCGGCCGTTGGATCAAATCCAACAAAGGCAAAAGCAGCGAGCGCCACCGCACCCCCAATGGCGTAAGAACCCTTCCTCAAAAAACCCCAGATCGCGAAATAAAGGCCCGCGCGATGCTCACCCGTTCGAGCGAAATCGATATCCACTGTATCTGCCGCCATCGACGCGGCGAGCGCGGGCATTGCCGCAACCGAAAACCCCTTAAGCACCATAATGAACAAGAAGAGGCCGAAGTTTCCCACAGGCACGAACGGCAGCGCGCAGGCCCAGATCGAATACCAAACCACACACGCCATAAAAGCCCTGTGCTTTCCAATGCGGCGGCATACCGCCATCCAAGGAGAAACCCCAATCACCGAGGCTGAGTAATAGGCAAGAAGGTAAATCGGGTACAACTCGCCCGCCTTCACCACATGCTTCACAAAGAAGTAAGAGCCCGCTGCCACGAGCGCGATACCGAAGGTGGTCACAACATACGTGAACACGATCCGAAGGTAAGGCCCGTTGCGCCGAACAACCCAAAGCCCTCCGATAATCGAGAATCGCTCACCCTCGACTTCTTCTTTTTTGGGTTCCGGCGCGAAAGTCAACGCCAACGCCACCGTGATGGGTATCGCTATCATCACGAAGGTGTTGAGCCAGCTGAGAATCACGTCAATGTTACCCGCACGCATGGCCATGATCTGCTGGAACTCAGCACTAAACTGCCCAAGCATTTGGCTCAAGTCGCCTGACGCGGTCTCGAAGTAAATAAACAACGCCGCGATCAGCGGTAACAAGTTAAACGACACATTGCCAGCAAAATGGAATTGCTCGCGACGGCCGCTGATGTGAGTTCGCTGATCATAGTCGCTCGACATCTCAGCACCCCAAGCATAGTAGGGCAGAGAGATAATTGTGTAGGCCAGATACAGCGCGATGATCCAGCTTGCGAAATACCAAACGGTGGGCTCAGCCGGAGGTAAGAAAAGCTTGTAAAGCGACAGCATCAGTAGCGGTGTGCCAATCAAGATCCAGGGCTTACGGCGACCCCAAGGGGTTTTGGTTCGATCGCACAACACGCCCATCAGTGGGTCGGTGATGGCATCGGACAGTCTGGCCGCAAAAATGATGACGCTCATGGCATAAAGAGGAATGCCCAGCTCAGCATAAAACGGCAGAATGTAGAGGTTGACCGGCAAGAGCGCCATCGAGACGGGAAGATACAGCGAGCTGTAACACAAGATGCGAATTTCACTGACTCTTTGCGGCGCTGTCATCGAATCTCCTTTTGCGAGTGGCGTTTTGCTCGTTAAGCGTCTCGATGGCCCGCCAGTCGGTCCAGCCCTTTGATCGATGCTTCATCGAGCCCTGCAGCGATTGAATCCGTCCGCAAGGTTTCATAGGAAAAAGGTGACACAACAGCTCGATGCGTGTGAAACCACCAAACGAGCAATCCCCAGAGATTCAAGCCGATGCATAACCCGAGCACCCAAGACCGAATCAAATCAGAGAAGTAGATCATCATTAGAATTTGTAGCCAGAACTCTGGCTTGGTCAGTGTGATCACCGTGATGCCTAACCTTCCCGGCAGCCAGGTCATCCAGATCGTCATCATCAGCAGCGCGAGGCTAAGAAAACAAAGCTCTAGTTCGAACCGAGTCACCGCGCCTTCAATCAGCCCATTCAGCGCGACGAATCCAAGCAGAAAGCAAAGTCCGGCGTGCATCTTGTGGCCGACCTTGTCACGCAGGAGGATGTAACTGTTGGGTCTGCCTCCGATGAACATCCACGATTGAGGCTTGGACCAGAAGTCATCCACAATTTCGTACACGCCTATGCCGAAATAGACGATGACTTCAACCCAAAGGATACCCTTCAGCAGCGGGCTGAGCGGGAGTAGGTCTGTCGCGCCCAATGTGAGTCTCCAGTTTCGCGATCGAGATCAGCTTGACCGAAGACTCCCTTATTGTCGAACCAGCACCAGAACGTCGTTATCGTGCTGGAGCGTAGCTCTCGGTCATTGCGCCGTAAACGAGGATCTTGAACTGATCCTTTAGGCGCGTCAGATGCGGAAGACTCTGCACCATAAAAACGCCGATCAACTGCTCAGCAGGGTCCACCCAGAATGTCGTTCCAGCGGCGCCACCCCAGGAGTACTCGCCGGCTGAGCCAATATTCCCGGCGAGCGCCGGGTCGCTAACCACCGCGAAACCCAAGCCAAACCCTGTACCTTTTCGGCCCAGACCCATGGGCAGTTCCCCCAGATGGTTCTGCGTCATGTACTTGACGGTCTTGGCGGAGAGGATCCGCTGACCATCAAGCTCACCGCCATTCAGCAACATTTGCGCAAACCGCAGGTAGTCGCGCGCAGTGCCTACGAGACCAATCCCGCCACTCTCAAGTGGACGTCCGTTGATGAAGCCCTCACTCATATAAGGCGCGGCAACCACGAGCCCCTTCCCTGTGGGTCGCTGGCCAAACCCTTCGGGACTCACACCCTCGGGCGCGTACATTTGAGCAAATCTCGGCAAATCCGCCGCAGGTACTCGAAACCCGGTGTCTTTCATATCGAGCGGCTTGAACAAGCGGTCCGCCATAAATTCACCCAGGGTCTGGCCGCTCAACACTTCAATCAGTCGACCCTGGACGGCGACCGCCACACTGTAATGCCACTTGGAACCTGGCTCGTACTGCAGAGGAAAGGTCCCTAACTCCGTGACGAACGCTTCAAGATTGCCGTTATATTGCGGGTAACCCGCTTTACGATACATCTGATCGACTTCGGTATTACCAAATGCGCCATAGGTGAAACCCGCCGTGTGGCGCAGCAAATCATGAATTGTGGGTTGCCTCGCGGGCGCGCGGGTTTGCCCTACAAGCGATTGATCCCCATTACCTGTTCCGCGGCTCATCACGCCGTCAGACGTCACACCCGACGCCGTATCCGCAGTGGATAGCGCCACCTTTAGATCCGCAAGTTGTGGAATATATTTCGCGATGGGGTCGTCAAGTTCGAAACGACCCTCCTCATAAAGCGTCATCAGCGCAACCGAAGTGATGGGCTTTGACATCGAGTACAGACGGAAAATCGTGTCTATGGTCATGGGGATTGCGTTCTCACGATCTGCTTGACCCCAGGTTTCCTCAAAGATCAGTTTGCCGTTTCGAGCAATAAGCGCCATACCGCCGACCATCGTGCCATTGTCCACCGCGGCCTGCATGTGCGCATTGATCCGCGCCAGGCGATCCGAAGACATCGCGGTTTTTTCAGGTGACGTGCGAGGCAGTTCCTTCGCCGCAATCGGTAACCCGAAGACACACAAAACACACACACAAAGACGAACCATCATCGATTGTTTCTCCCCAAACACATTCAATGAAAACGAAAAAAGATTGAGTCACCGAGCCCGCAAACGCGGGTTACCTCGCGAGTCAGGTGCGCAGCCAGCAGAGCACTTAAGCGCCCGTCGATAATCTCAAAAGTTGCGGCGTGTGAACAGGTAAGGGAATCCTCGCTCCGTGACCTGATCAAAAGTTGAATCACCCTGAGAGGGACGCCAAACAAACCGTTCACCGATTAATCCAAGGGCTCATTCGTAGCTGATTAGCGCGCCTCATAATCGCGAGCGCGAACTAATGACTGAACAAGCGGATTTTTTAGCAAGCCGTTGGAAACCGTAACCAAGTCCCTAGACGGGCGTATTGGACGGCAAGCCCAGAAGGAGTCGACCGTAAGACTCAGTCGCCACATCTAAATCAAAGACGGTGTGGCAGGATAACGTCTCCATATCGCGCAAGGCTCGACCAAGTGGATTGCTCAATTGATGAGCACTCGCACCACTGGCTTCTACAACGCCCCTCACGACATCACGCGCTTCTCGGAGCACCTGAGCAATGCGAACTCGAAGCTCCGCACGGTCAAGATCAGAACACGCCTCTGAGGATTCACCCCACCTGGACACTTCTCGCGCAATGGCCATCAGTAGAGTCTTCGCGTGCTTAGCGCGAACCGTCAGCATCGCAAGCCTCGACTGCGCTAACGCACCCGCCGATTGTTTATCTCGAGTGCCATAAACAGTCCTTGACTGCACGCGCTCCTTGAACAGGTGAACGGCATTCAGGGCGCAACCCACCGCAGGCGCCGCTGCGGTCAACCCTAGTACCGGCATCATTGGCATGCGATAGAGCGGTGAGCCGTGAAACTTTGCGCCCGGGCTTTCGCCGGCCCTCAAATCAATCAAGGGTTGTCTTAGCATGCTGGGCACAAACTGATCTCGAACCACAATATCATTGCTTCCTGTTCCCACCATGCCCGACATCTGCCAAGTATCCAGCACTTCAACGTCAGACTTGGGAAGTAAATACATGCAGAGTTCTGGTGGACCCTCATGCTCAGTCAATGCCCCCACCATGACCCAGTCGGCATGCATCACGCCGGTTCCCCACTCCCAGTGACCCGACACTCGATAACCACCATCAACCGGCACGGCCTTGCCTCGGGGTGCGAGCGCCCCCGGGGCGATAATGTAGGGTTGCTGGCTGTAGATGTGCGCTTGCGCTTCTGGGTTATACAGTGCCAATAGCCAATTGTGCTCCATGCAAAAGGTCACCACCCATGCGGTCGACACATCCGCTGCCCCGAGCGATAGACCGACTTCCATGAATCCCTCAAGACTAAATTCAAAGCCGCCGAATGTTTTGGGTACGAAATATCGATAAGCACCGGTCGCTTCGATGGCCTGCATCACCTCATCCACCGGGGCTCGCTGCGCCTCAGCTTCACTCGCTTTGGCCGCAAGTAACGGTGCAAGGGCCGTGATATCGTTGATTAATTGAGTCTCATGCATCAACGCGTCCGAAAAACAAACCAGGCTTTAGAGTGTATCGATGAACATCCTGACTGCCAAAACTTTTCACAACCGACTAACCGGGAGATGAGGGTGGATCGACCCAAGCCTCGTTACGCCTGGTACGCGGTGATCATCTTGCGCTTCGCACAGATGTTTTCGTTCCTCAACTAACTGCAGGTGCAATAGGAGCTCATGCTACCCGCGTCACAACGGCCCATCGAAAATTGATTCATGAGCAAAACGCGAGAGACAATAGCAACGAAGACCACAACCGCTCGCATACGAGCAAACAGCGCAGCACCAGCCAGAAGCTTCAACGCAGCGAGGCGGACCTTTTGTTTACCCGCAGCAAGAAATGAACCCCTTAGAGGATGACCCATGACTCGCCTT
>Ga0255770_10003367_pt1 | contig 13811 bp, 10 predicted proteins | sample 071ome_22_FD_179968 | JGI IMG/M metagenome (GOLD analysis project Ga0255770, IMG submission 179968) | Coastal salt marsh microbial communities from the Groves Creek Marsh, Skidaway Island, Georgia - 071404AT metaG (version 2) | ecosystem: Environmental > Aquatic > Marine > Intertidal zone >... | reverse complement strand
GTCGCAGAGTTTAATCCTCAACGCGCGCCGTCGTCGCAGCGTCGACGATATCAGTTTCATCGCCGTGAGACTGTGGTTAGAAAAGGATTTACAGTGAGTGACGCGACGATTCAACGAGGACTGATCGATGTACCGTCATGTTTTAATACTACAATGTACGACTACTATTCGTTAAACTTGGTCACCCCGGCGCGTAACGTCTCGATCGCCCGGGTCCAGTCGTCGCTTCCGAAAACGCTGCTTCCGGCGACGATCACGTTCGCCCCAGCCTCCGCCGCGATCTCGATCGTCGACGGCGCCAATCCACCGTCGACTTGAATCTTCAAATCCGGAAACTTGGCGCGAAGCGTTGCCGCCTTTTTCGCGGCGTCGGGATTAAACTTTTGTCCCCCGAAACCCGGTTCCACCGTCATCACGAGCACCATGTCCACCAATCCCTTCTCCACGAACGCGCACACCGACTCCGCGCTCGTACCTGGTTTGATGGCGACGCCAACCTCCATGCCAGCCTTTCGAACCTCGGCGCAGAGCGTCTCGACCTCCGCCTCCCCCGCGCACGCCTCGACGTGAAACGTAAACATATTCGTCTTCACCTTGGCCATCGGTTCGACGTAATCCCTCGGGTTGGACACCATGAGATGCACGTCAAAGTATGCCTCCGGCACGTGCGGACGCAACGACGCCAACACGGGCGCGCCGAACGTGAGGTTCGGGACGAAGTGTCCGTCCATGACGTCGAGGTGTAACCAGTCGGCGCCGCACTCGATGACTTTACGGGACTCGTCCGCCATGCGGGCGAAGTCGCAGCTCAAAAGGCTGGGGGAGATGATGGCGCGGTTTCCAAACTTCATCGTCGGGGCGTGTGCGGGCGCTCGCGCGCGACGAGGACGGGCGACGTGACGATGAATGACGATTGAGGAGGAGGAGCTTGAAGGGTGACGGGTTGAATTGAATTGAACGCTACGGGACGCGAGAGGGCGCATCGCGTCCGTGAGGCTACGCTCGCTCGCTCGCTCGATCACGAGACATCTAATCGCGGTCTGTCTAGATACCCCGGATCCCTTCTGAACCGATTGGTAAACTTTTCGTACCATTTTTGTAAAATGTTCACCGGCACCACCATCGTGCCGTTTTGCGCGGCGACCTCGTCGCTCTGAAAACTCTGCATGTACACGTACAGATCCTCCGCCACGCGCTTGGCGAACGTCTCCTTGTGACGCACGAGACCTGATTCTTTCTCTAAGGCGGACGCGAGGGGTTCGACGGAGACGCCGACAGCGGCGGTGGGATGGGGCGCGCCGGCGTCGTCCACGGGCCAGCGAAGCGCGAAGACGTCGGACGGTTTCGCGTTGGCGACGCATCCGCAGTATTCCCACGGCGTGTCGCCGGCTTGGATGTACAGACACAGCGCGCTGTTGTCATCGAGCACTGTCGACGAGGAAAAAACGCGCGCGATTCGAACGGTCAGTCGATGGTTTTGTCGTGTTGGCGCGCGTCGTCGGTTGCCGGCGGCGGAAAACGCCTTCTCTCTCCTTCTACGCATCGCGCGCGGTCTCGCGCTCGCGTCACGCACGCTGCGTCGTCGGCATGAAGAGACACACATCTCGACACTCGACGTATGGAAATCCGGCGTTGGTGAGATCGAGCGTCCATCGCGTCTCGTCCGGGCGCGCGAAACTGTCCGACGACACGACGACTGACTTTTTCGCGAAGACGACGCCGAAGAGCATGCGGGCGTCGATCGCGGTCGAGCGGCTCGTCTCGCGGTGCGCGAACGCGTCGAGACGATGCGTCTACGCGTCGTGTGCGCGCGCGCGTCCGGTGGACAGCCCCGGGTCGGCGTCGAGGTCGCGCCGACCGAGCTCTGACGTCATTCGTTCGCGCGCAGTCATGTCCCGAGCGTTCGCCCTTCGCGCCGTCGCGCGCGTCTCCGCCTCGAGAACCGCCGCGAGTCGCGCGCGGACGTCTCGCGCGTCCATCGCGCGCGCTTCCTCGGCCTCGTCGTCGCCCGCGTCCTCGTCGTCGACGGAAGATGCGCCGACGCCGAGCTGGCAGTTTCGAGTCCTCTACGACGGCGCGTGTCCCCTGTGCGTGCGCGAGATCGAGATGCTCCGCGCCAAGGACGACGGGAGAGGCGCGCTATCCCTCGTCGACGTCGCCGACGACGCGTACTCGCCGAGTGATAACGCCGGGATCGAGTACGAGACAGCCATGGCGACCATTCACGGGTTGACGCCGGACAAGCGCGTAATCACCGGCGTAGAAGTTTTCGAACGGGCGTACTCCGCGGTGGGCATGGGATGGGTGTATGCGTTCACAAAGGTACCCGCGTTGTTGAACGCGGCGAACGCGGTGTACGACGTGTGGGCGAGGAATAGATTGGAGGTGACGGGGAGAGGGTCGCTCGCCGAACACTTAAAGGCCAGAAAGGCGCGCGCCGACGGGGAGACGTGCGAGGTGGGCAAGGCGTGCGAGTGATACCCGTACTGTACTACTGTAGTTTAATTCTTTTTCAATGAATGAATGATGGTTGTATGCAATTTCAATTCATCGCGTTGTGTGCTAATTCATAAATCAATTGGCCGCCGCCGCCGCCTTGGCTTCGGCTTTGGCGCGCTTCTTCTCGGCGATTTGTTGCTCCTTTAAGAGCTTCTTCATCTGCGATTTGGACATCTGACCGCCGTCCTCACCCGTTTGCGCCTTATCCTGTTGCTTTTTCATCGGTCCCTCTGGTTCCGGCGCACCGATGGCGACGCCGGGCTTGGAGTTGGAGACGGATTCGTCCAACGCGCCGGCGACGTCGCCCATGTCGCCGAAGAGGGACGCAAAGACACGCGGCTGCGTCGACATGAAGGCATCGATCGTCTCCTCTGTCACCTTCTCGCGCGCATCTTGGTGTCCTTGACAGATGGGAATGAGCGTCTCGATGAGTTTCGCCTTGATCTCTCCGCTCAACATGCGACCGCTACTGTACTCCTCTCCGATTTTCGCCAACTCTTCGTCGTCGTCGAGGAAAAAGTTGAGCCATTTCCAGCTAATGTCCGTGTTCAAGTCGCCCCCGAGTCGTCTGTGGTCCTCCACCGTGAGCTGACCGCCGCTGAACGCGTACTTGTTCACCTTGGACTTGATCTCCTTGGGCGTGTCCGTGACGTAAATGGCGCTCGTGGCGTCGGACGCGCTCATCTTTCCGCTCTCCCCCTTCAACGCCGGAAAGAATCTAGACTCGATCAACGCCGGCTTGTATCCGCCGATTCGCGGCGCGACGTCGCGCGTCATACGAAAGTACGGATCTTGATCGATCGCACACGGAATCAGACACCTCAAACTCGTCTTACTCTCCCCGAACATGTGTGGAAAGCAATCCGGAAAACTCGGCGCCGCCTGCGTCGGCGGAAACCCGACTTGTCCAATGTTCGACTCTCCCGTGAACCCGAAGATCCCTCTCACCTGATTCAGCGTCACACACTTGGCAATCTTCATCATGTTCTGATACAACGGCGTCGACATGTACTGCACGTCGGAGAAAATAAACGTTCGCTTCGGATCGAACCCGCACGCGATGATATCCTTGGCGTTTTCCCGCGCCAATCGCCCGCACTCCTCGAGCGTTAAATCCTTCCACAAAAACTTTTCATCATCCGTCAACTGAATCACCAGAGGCACCTTGAACGCGTCTTGCAACCACTTGGTGAAATGAAACGGAATCAAGTGTCCGAGATGCAGAGACTCGCTCGACGGTCCGCGTCCCGTGTAGAGATAAAATTTCTCGCCGCGCTCGTACGCGTCGAGGATGATATCCAACTCTCGGTGCGCGAAAAACATCCCTCGACGCAGGAACGGGTGCGCTCGAACGCCCGTGACGCGCTCGATGCGTTCAATCATCTTTTCATCGATCGTCGAGCACCCAAAATCGCGCACGAGCTTGTCGTAATCGATGCCCTCGCCATCCTTGCCTTCGACGTCCCAGGGCGTGACCACCTGTTCCGACGACTCGTCACGCGTCGGCGGCGCGTCGGGGCTGTCCGTCATGGCGATTCGATTCGAGAGACGGGTCGCGCGCGCGCGATCGACTCGCGTTCGACTCGCGCGTCGAGGAATGGCGTCGGAGGCGTCGATGGTGACGGATGGTTGGATCGAGGGCGGCGGAACGTCCGACTCGACACTCGCGCGCGCGCGACGCCGTGGACGCGCGATGAAGGAGCTCGTCGGACGCGTGGCGTCGAATAAGATGATGAAGACGGTCACCGTCGTCGTCGAGCGGTTGTTTCGACACCCGCGGTTGAAACGGTTCGTGCGCGCGAGGAAAAAGTACGCCGCGCACGACGAGGAGAACGCGTGCAATCCCGGGGACTTGGTGCGGTTGCGACACTCGAGACCGCTGAGTAAGACGAAGCGGTGGGTGGTGGATGAGATATTGAAGCGAGAGCGACAGTTTGATCGGGAGGCGGTGAACGCGGCGGTGAAGGAGCGGGTGCGGGCGGAGAAAATGGAGCGAGTCGCGGCGGGACGAGGTTTCGCGGCGAGCGGAGGAGCGGACGCGACCAAGGAGAGTTGAGGAGGATTTTGTAATAGAATGCGTAGATTGAATGAAATAATTCGTGCGTCGGTGAAGCGCGGCGTGGTGGTACAATGTGTCGACCCGTCACGTCGAGGCGGAGGGTACGCGTAAATAGCACACGACGTCTTTGCGTCTCGCCATGCCGACAGGTAAATACGCCACCACGGCGGTGCCCTCGGGAAGAAACTCCTCGGATTCGACGAAACCAGCTCGACGAATTTCACCGATCAACGCCCCGCGCTCGTAGGGCACGAGTAATTCGCAACGACTCAGCGTGCTCCGTTTGATGATTTCGATGATTTTCGCTTGAAGGTTTTCTAAACCTTCACCCGTGCGCGTGCTGATGAGCACCGCGCCGCAGTCTTCGGCCGCGATCTCGATCTCTAAGAGATCCTCCTCGTCAGTGACGTTATCGATTTTGTTCCACACCAAAAGCTGCGGGATGTGTCCGGCGTTGAGGTCGTCGAGAACATTGTTCACCGCCGTCATCTGCGCGTCGGCCAAATCGCTTGAGATGTCCACCACGTGTAAAATCAGAGACGACTCGAGAACCTCCTCCAACGTTGCGCGAAAAGCCGCGACGAGCTGCGTGGGAAGCTTTTGAATGAATCCGACGGTATCCGTCATGAGAACAGTCATTCCGTTGAAGAGATCGAGACGTCGCGTCGTCGGGTCCAGAGTTGCGAAGAGCTTATCCTCCGCCAAGACGTCCGAGTTCGTCAACGTATTCAACAGCGAGCTCTTTCCGGCGTTGGTGTATCCAGCCAAAGAGACGATGGGTAATCGCTCAGCTTTTCTCTTTTGCCTGTACTGCTCACGATGCGTGCGCATGTCTTCGATTTTCGAGCTCAGCAGCGATTTACGCTCTCGCAAGAGACGCTTATCGATTTCGATCTGCTTCTCCCCCATACCTTTCACGGCCCCACTGCCGCTCTGTCTCTCCAAGTGACTCCACATTTTCGTCAATCGCGGCATCTCGTACTCGAGCTGCGCCATCTCGACCTGAAGTTGTCCCTCGGCTGTTTGCGCGCGTTGCGAAAAAATATCTAAAATTAAAGCCGTACGATCGCAAATGCGAACCTTGCCGCCAAGTTTACGCTCTAAATTGCGCGCTTGCTTCGGCGTGAGCTCGTCGTCGAAGATGACAATGTCCACGGCTGCGGCGTCGATGCTGTACCCGTTTCGCCTGTCGCGCCGCTTCGGTTCCTCGCCGTCCTCGTAATCATCCCAATCCTCCTCATCGTCGTCTTCGTCGAAGTACCCGTCCTCATCCTCGTCCTCATCCTCGTTGTCCTCGCGCATGTCCCGAGGCAATCCACACATCTCTCGCAACTCTCCAATCTTCCCTTTCCCCAGATACGTCGACGGCACCGGCCCGCGCGGTAACCTCTGCGTCAACCGCCCGACCACCCTGCACCCCGCCGTCCCCGCCAATCGCTCCAACTCGTCCAAAGAATCCTCTAAATCAAACTCCCCCACGCCCTCGTACGATCGATTCTTCCCACCGACGCCGCACACGACCACACGCTCGGGTTCTCGCGTCCACCCCCACATGTCTTCTCTCTCGCCGCTCCCCGCGCCCATCGTCCCTCGCCCCGCCTCCGTCTCCAGCGCCGTCGCCGCGTGCCTGCGCTCGAGGTACTCCTCCCAGGACACGTCCTCGTCCTCCTCCGCGTCCGCGCTGGTCGTCGTCGACGCGAGCTCGAACGCGAAGTCGCCGCGCGCGCTCGAGGACACGTCGACGACGAACGCGTCGTCATCCTCGCGAGCGCGCGCGTCGACGCGAGGGCGCTCGAGCGCGCGCAAGGACGGTCGACGACGCGAGGTCGTCTCGCACAGAGGTCGTCCCACGTCGCGCGCGCGCGCGAGCGGAGAGACGAGCGCGCGCATCGCGGTCTCGCCGATATCGGCGGTGTCACCGAATGACGACGGTCAGTCGCCAACGCGCGGCCTCTCGCCATGCGCGCGGAGGACGACGCAGAGGACGACGCGGAAACGACGCAGTTCGGCGTCGGTGGCGTCGCGGCGTCGGATTCGCGCGCGCGGTCGTCGACGTGGTGGTTCGGGCTCGCGCTGGCGCAACTCTGCGCTCTGGTGAATGCGATCTCCGCCGCGGCGTCGACGGCGCTGGAGCGATTGAACGTGACGCTTCCGGCATGGCAGACGTTTCTCGCGTACGCCTTCATCGGTGCGACGTTCGGGCCGATGTTTTACGGGCGCATGCGCGGCGGGAGAGCGCCGGAATACGACGCGGGACGGTTGGGAAAGTATGCGGTGTGCGCCTTCGTCGACGTGCAGGCGAATTATTGCGTGACGCTGGCGTTTAGGTACACGTCGATGACGAGTGTGTCTCTGTTGGACAGCGCGACGATCCCGTTCGCGATGTTGCTGTCGACGGTGCTGTTGGGGGCGAGGTACGGGCGAGCGCACGCGGGCGGCGCAGCGGTGGCCTTCGTCGGATTGGTGATTTTAGTCTTTGGGGATTTGCGATCGACGGAGGACGGAGAGAGGGGTGGGACGGGGAACAGAACGTTGGGTGACTTTTTAGCCATCCTCGCCGCGGCGCTGTACGCGACGTCGAACGTGCTGGTGGAGGCGTTTTTGCACGATGCGGACAAGGTGGAAATTTTAGCGCACCTCGGCGTCATGGGATTCCTTTTCAGCGGCGTGCAGGGGGCGATTTTAGAGGGTCTTAGGTTCAGTCAGCTGAGTGCGCTCGGTGCGAAGGGCGTCGGGTACTTTTTGCTGTACGCTACGTCCCTGTTCGCGCTCTACACGTTCGCCATGGACGTGCTCTTGGCGTGCGGCGCCTCCGCCTTCAACGTCAGCATGTTGGCGAGCGACGTGTGGAGCGTCGTTCTGAGATTACTCTTCTTCGAAGGGTTCGCCTCCGTCGGCGCAATGGTTGCTTTCGCCTTTGCTTTCGTCCTCGTCGCGTGCGGCATCTGCATATTCGCGTACGCGGGCGATCCCTCGACGGACGCCCGCGTCGCCTCCTCGAGCGACACGAGCGACGTCTCGCTCCTCGCTCGCATTCGTCGCTTCGTCGCCCCGCGCGCCGAGATCACCCCGTACGTCGCCATGGGCGCTTCACGGCGCGATGTCGAGCTCACGCCCGTGCCCATTAGTCTCTAGAATATTGGAACTCCTACTAGTCGGAAGCGCATCGACGCTCTCAACTACCACGATGACATCCACGGGGACGCCCCTCGCGACGCGCCGCACATCGCGACGTGCGCTGGCGGCGATCGCGCATGGGTCGTCGACGATCGACCCGTCGACGCGCGGTGGCGCGCGTCGCGTTCGCGGCGACGCTGGCGACGGTCGCGGCGCGGGCGCGGGCGGGCCAATTCATCAAGATCGATAAGCTCGACGATGATTTCACCTCGTCGGTGCTGTTGACGTGCGAGGCGTGCGCAGCCGTGACGCACGGTGCGACGGTGCACCTCGACCGCATGAAGCAGCGGAAACAGGCGGCGCACGCGTCGACGGACATCGTGGACGGGGAGATGAAGTGGGCCGACGTGTGCGAGTCACGCTTCGGCGAAGGCACAGCTCGATACGGGTACAAGGAGGTCGGAGGGACGAAAATGATCGTCGGACCGGGGATTGGAAATTTCCCAGACATCTTGTCACAGGTCACGGACGCGAAGCGCGTCAGCGAACAGTTGTATGCTCGGTGTAAAGCGATCATGTACGAGTTGGACGACTTTAGTCTCGCGGAGACGTACGCCGACGCGACGAACGCGATTGAGAGATTGGGCGGCCCGGTCGATGGACGACCGAACGCGATTTTCATGAAATTCGTAGAGAAGAATTGCGTGGAAAATTTGCCGATGTGTGAGAGCGTCAAGTGGTTCAAAGATGCGATGACTTCTATGACGGAGAAAGCTTTAGAGGAAAACAAAGCGGCCTGGGAAACGCTCATCAACGAGACGGTAAAAGAACACACGATTGATGGCACGACATCGCGGTCGATCGATTCCCCGCTGGCGATTTCAAAATGCGACGGCTCGGATTCGAAACCCTTACCCACCGCGTCCTGTCGCGTGTTCCTGAGCGAGCTCATCAAGAAGGGTGAGCAGAACGCCGCCTCGTTTAGAAACTTTACCGGCGAGGCTAAAAAGTTCGAAAGTGCGATCGCCAGAGGGGGTCAAACAGAGCTGGATGAAAACGACGAGGATCAAGACGGTGACGTGACCGAGTTACGCGCCGAAGCGATGCTGAATGCTTCACACATTCGTGCGAACATCACCATGATGCGAGCCAGGGCGTATTTCACGCACGCGCTAGCAGTTGACGAAGAGCACTACGTTGCGCGTCACAACCTCGCGTTCATGGCTAACAGCGCGAAAAACTTTACAGAGGCGCGTGAGCATTTAGAACTGCTCCTAGTGAAGCAAGTTGCGAGAGACGTGGATGTGGATACGCGCGCTGAAAGTTACAAGTTGCTCTGTGAAGTTCACTATCACGATGGAAACACGAACGAAGCCGTGAAGGCGTGCGAAAAGAGCATCGAGCTCAACCAATACAATTTCCACACCCTTCGTTTGTTGGCCCAGTTGCACATGGTTCAGTTCTTTGAGCGCGTCCAAGAAGTCCGGGTGCTTCCGGAGGGCGAGAAGATTCACGAAGATCAAAAGAGCACGATGCTGTACGATCTCTCTCGAGCGAAACAGTTATTTAGAGAGGCGTTGATCCTCAACCCAGTCAAGAACGAAATCGCTCAGCTCGGTATGGTCATTTATTTCGAGCAAGCGACCGAGGAAGATGCGCTCGGCAAGCTCACTCCCGAGCAAATCCAAGTGCTTGAAAACGCTAGACACTTCTGCCAACGCAGAGGAACAGAAGTTGATAGCGTGTGCAGTGACGTACTCGAACTCGCCGGTCACTATATGGCCGAGAAAGGTTTCGTTGCCTTAGGAAACGACGCTCTTCAAATGTCCCTCACTCTCGACGGCAATCGCACGCACCTCTGGGAAAGCCTCGGCTACGGCTTCATGACCATCGGTAAATTCAAGCTCGCTAAGATCACCTTCGACCGAGCCAAGAGCGCGGACGGCGCCTTTACACTCTCCGACCAGGTTCAAGAGCTCCTCGACCGCGGCTACGACTTTGAGGCCAAGCTCGAGGATGACAGAGTCACCGCCTCGACGCGGTGGACCGAAAACCGCCGTCCCAATCGCGAAGAACGCGCCGAGCTCGAGGCCGAGATCGGCGCGAAACTCAGCGCCATTCGTGGCGTTCGAACGAACGCACACGATGAGTTGTAATGCATTTGTATCCGCATCGTCCAACCGCGCGGCTGAACGTCCCCCCGAGCTTCCACCCTAATCCCCTCCCCTCGTCTCGGGACCGGGGGAAAGCGACCGCATTCTAAGACGCGCTTCCGCGATGCCGAGCGCGCCCGGTGGGCCGTGCGCGCTCGTGCGATTCGGAGATATCGAAACGTACGGTGACGCTCAGGTGGACGACTACATAGAGCTCCCCCCCATCGACTCGAGCGACGAGGAAGACGTCAACGAGGATGACGCGCCCGGGGTGCCTGAAATGCGCCAACGCGCGCGCGGCGACCGGGAGATCATCATCGGTCGACAAAAAGAAAAGGTGGACTACGCGATGGACTCCACCGCCATTCCTTTGCTTCTCAGTCGCAAACACGCGGCGTTGACGCGCAAGGGGAAGGCACATTACGTTCGAGACCTCGCCACCACGAACGGCACTTTCGTGAATGGGAAGAGGATCGACGCAAAGGTGGACGTTGAGCTGCGAGACAACGACGTGGTGTCGTTCGGAGGACCGCGATACGTCGCGCGAGATGCGGGAAAACAACCGAACCCGTTTAGATTTCGATACGTGCGATTAGAGCGGCGTGGGGTGGACGAAAGGAGGAAACGGGCGCGGCTCTCGCAAGACTCGGACGGGGGACTCGCGACGGATATGTCTCAAGATGCGCCGGCGAGTCAGTTGTACCAAGCGATACATTCTAGTCAGGCGAGTGAGAGTGATTTCAAGGTGGACGACGATTTAAAGGCGGAGTTGAGAGAGCTGTTCGAGAAGAATCGTGATCTCGCGGAACGGTGCGCCGAGCGCTATTTTGGGTGCGCTTCACCGGCGCCGTCACCGCTGGCTTCTAGAGGGGTGGACGATCCTCGAGGCGATGATCCGGTGAACAGAAGCGTGCCACATTCACAGAACGACTCGCCCGGTACTTCACCGGATGAATTGACGCAGAAAATTTCCGACAAGCTCGTCGCGAGTCTCCGCAAGCCCGACTGGGTGGACACCGAGCTCAAGTGCGCAATATGTCATGAGTGGTTGACGCTGCCTCACACTTTGATCGGCTGCGGGCACATGTTCTGCCTCGAATGTATCGATAACGCCTTCTGTCACGGATACTCGTGTCCGTGCTGTCGATCTCAACCGCAGGCTCCGCGCAAGTTCCTCTTCACCAAGTCGACGCTCGCCGCCAAGCTCCTCGACGTGTACGTGCTCCCTTTCCTCACGACCTCTGAACTCCTCGAACGCAAGGCGAAAGAGGCGTCCGCGTTAGAAGCTCGCGAGAAACGACTCAAGCGAGAAGCAGAGCTCGTTTCTTCAGTCATTCAGGGATCCATGCAGGAGACGCAGCGCGCGATTCCGCACAACTGACGGAGTAGACCCCCGGGCGAGCGCTTCTGAGCCGCGACACGCTCCGACGCGCCCGCACCGCCACCCGTCGCATAGAATTCTTTCAAATTCGTTCGTATTCGTTCGAATCATCATCGTAGCACGTGTATTACCATCTCTTAGCACCGCGGACTTCGTCTCGTCTTCGCGTCGCGTCGGCGACCAAAAGGTCCATGCTTGAAGGTTTCCTTCCACCCGCGGCGTGTCCTCGCGCTCGGCCACCTCCGCATCCGCCTCTCTGCGACGCCGTAGACACAGGAAACATGGGGTGCGTGCGAGCGCGCGCGCGAATCGAAAGAATGACGTCTCGGGCGTTCGTCGCACCTGTCGTCCGCGGCGGCGTCGTCTCGCGCGCGTCGCGAGGCGTCGTCGAACGGCGTCAGACCGATCGCGAGGGTCAGGGTCTCGGCCGTGGCGCGTTCTCGCGGCGGCGCGACGTGGACGGCGAGCGCGATCGACGCGCGAACGCGCACGGGACGCGTGGATACAAATAGTATCTCGCGTTCGCGCGCGTTCGCGCGATCGATGGACGCGACTCGCGCGGAGACGGCACGGATGCGTCCACGCGCGAGGATCCTTTCTAGGGCTTCGAGGCCACCGCGGGGGTGGACGATGGGTGGACCGTCCCAGGGCGCGCGACGGCGCTTTCAGGACGCGCAGGGAAGAAAAGCGTGATAAATGCGCTCAATACTTGATTGATCGCGTTCCGACTCGACACTGACGGGCATATCGTTTGTACTTCTGCGCAATCACAGTAAGACTCGAGGTTTAGGGGCTGGCCGTAAGTTGCGCATTCACCGCCGTGAACAGCGCTGGGCCGACAAGGATTTCAACAAGGCGAACTTGGGTTCTGAGTGGAAGAAGCCGTTCGCTGGTTGCTCCCACGCCAAGGGTATCGTCTTGGAAAAGATCGGTATCGAGGCCAAGCAGCCGAACTCTGCTATCCGTAAGTGCGTGCGTGTTCAGCTCATCAAGAACGGCAAGAAGATCGCTGCCTTCGTCCCGCGCGATGGTTGCTTGAACTTCACCGATGAAAACGATGAAGTTCTCATCGCTGGTTTCGGTCGTAAGGGTCACGCCGTTGGTGATATCCCGGGTGTTCGCTTCAAGGTCGTCAAGGTTGCCGGTGTGTCTCTCAACGCTCTCTTCAGAGAGAAGAAGGTACGCCGTGGTTTCGCGCTCCCCCGTGCTATCGTTCCCGTGCATTCACTCGTCGTGACTTTGATCGCCGCGCTCGACTCGAAAACAGCAAACTAACATATTGATTTCTTTACATTCCGCGTCAATAGGAGAAGCCGCGTTCTTAAACGACACGAGGCATTGGTCGATTGAGTGTTCGCGAAAGGAAATCGGAACACTCAGTGGATTTAGGTAGCGAGTAAAACCTTTGTGATAACACATCCTGGTGGATTACAAATTGTCATCGGCTAATAGGACGCGCGCTCTAGTATACACATGCGTTTTTCTCGTCGCAAATCACATCTGCATCTGGTCGGCATTGGCGCCAGACACGTGCACCATGAGGACTTCTCGGTACTTGTCGACGACGACGACGAGAGACTCTGGGGGCGGATTGGCGTACAGACCCGGCAGATAAGCTTCATAAGAAGGCATGAAACGATCGACAAAATCTTTCACTTGATCTTCGTTGAGGCCGCCACCCGCCTTTCTCTCGGCTTCGAGCCTCCAGTCGTACACCCATTTGGGGTCGTTGACCTTGAAGATGATCCACCACGCCACGCGCTCTGGGCCCCAGAGCGCTTGCTTGTACTTCTTCAGCGCCTCGTTCACGGCAATCAAGTTTGGATTGATGGCACGCGCTTGTTCTTCTTCGATGGGTTCAAAACCGAGAAGCCATCCCTCTAAAAGCAACACGTCGAGCGGCGCGGAGACGCGCTCCCACTCTTCTCGTGGTTGTCGGTCGCCTCGTCCACCGTGGGCAAGTTTATTATATCTGGGCACCATGACGACCGACGTCTCGTCAGCGTCATTGATGCGCGCCAACGCCTCGAGCGTCTTCGTACCGAGCGCTAATTCGTGCGTACCCGCATTACCTCTGTAATGCAACATGTCGTTATCGGCGTGCGCGTCTCCCAACGCCGTCTGCGCGTCGTACGTCAGATAAAAATCATCCATGGACAACGTCACCGCCGTGACGTTCCCCATCTCATTCGCCGCTGATTCATCCAAAAACTTCTTCGGTGTCTCTCTGATCAATTCGACGATCGTTCTCGTCAACGTCGTCTTCCCGCAGCCCTGCGGCGCGCTCACGCCCACCACCATCGGCTTCGGCGTCCTCCCCGCCGCAGTCGTCCCGAGCGTCGCCCTGTGCGTCCGCAGTCTCGACACCACCTCCTCGTACACCGGTATGTAATACCGATACACTCGATTCTTCGCGTCCTCCACGAGATCCATCGCCTCGTCCTCGTCCACGGCGGCGCGCATCGCCTCCTCTCGCAAGCGTTCGAAGAGCACCGCGCCCGCGCATCGGACGTGTTCTTCCCACGCCGCGCGTCTCACCTCCTCGCCCTCGTCCGAGACGACCATGACGCTCGCTCGGCACGCGCGACGGACGGAGTCGTCG
>Ga0255770_10003366_pt1 | contig 13811 bp, 16 predicted proteins | sample 071ome_22_FD_179968 | JGI IMG/M metagenome (GOLD analysis project Ga0255770, IMG submission 179968) | Coastal salt marsh microbial communities from the Groves Creek Marsh, Skidaway Island, Georgia - 071404AT metaG (version 2) | ecosystem: Environmental > Aquatic > Marine > Intertidal zone >... | reverse complement strand
GCTTTCTCAAAATTTCGAGCTTTTTCTAAATTCATTGCGTAATTAAGTTTGAATTCGGGAGTTAATTGAGTTGGGCGTTGAACCTGTTGTTGTTGAACTTGAGGAGCGTGGTGGTGATGATGAATGACTTGTTGTTGAACAGGTTGAGAATTCAAAACCTGCTGTTGTTGTACTCGTGCAAGTTGAACCTTATATCTGGCTTGCTGTTTTTTGTATTTTGAATCACCACTGTAGATTAACAATAACATAAGAAGCATCCCGCAACATGAAAGACTACTCAATGTCGATGTACCAGGATTATTAAGACCAAACAATGTGATGAACCAAATAAAAGCGAATACTTTCAAAATTTTCTTGTATCCTTTTGTGGTTTGCTCGGGTGGAAGAAGAATCCCCGAGGCCATGTTTGGATGAGTATTGATTAGTTTTTGACTATTTTCATTCTTCGCCTTCCGCAAGTTCTGAAGTGAGTACTGTGGCTTCTAATTCGGCCCAAGCATTGCTAACTCGTTCATATTTTTCTTCTTCGTGAAACTCTGATTGAATTCTTTCAGATAACTCTTCTAACGATTCATTTGGGAAAAGTTTGGATAATGGTCCAACACCTTTTCTGGTTAGAGCCGCTAATAGTAGGCTCAGAAGACCAGAAATGAGGAGAAGGTGCCCGATGTTCATCTCAGTGACCGACATTCTGTCTTGTTGGAGTGCGAATCCTGTTGCTAGGAGGAGCCCCACGCCTAAGCCACCCAAGAGATTGGAAGCGGCCCTGTGGGGTGCGTGCATAAACAGCGATGGAGCATTGGAACATCAAGCCATTGGTAATTTGGCCTCAGTATGTTTCTCTCATCAATTTGTGAATTTTGTAAGGGAGAAGGGCTCGATTAACCGGCGTTACTTCGAGTATTCTACCGTCATCTCTTCGCCGGATATCTTGAAGGAGAGGATGGCGACTCTTTTTGTGAAGTGTGAGTAAGGTTGGCATGTCAACCTCAAGTGCCTCACGAACCGCATTGACAAATTCTTCAGATTCGACCGAAAATTTACCAATTTCATCGATGACGAGGACTTCGCATTTTTCATGTGCGTATGTTATGGCAGGAACTGCAACTTTTGCTAATGATTCAAGGTCAAGACCGAAACCTAAGACGCGAAGTCTTGAGTCGATGTCCCGGTGTGCGATAATACCTTCTTCTTTGGAAACAATATCAATGATTTTGTAACCAAGACGTTCGCCATTTTCGATGAGAGGTTCGGTTTGGACACCGCCCATAATCGGTTTTTCAATGATGCCAGATCGCATCTCAATCTCCCTAGTTCGCTCTTCAACAAGCATTTCAAGAACCCGTTCCATAACGGCAGATTTACCACTTCGTGGTAATCCTGTAATACCAATTTTTGGATGAATGCCCATCTTGTATCACCATTTTTTAGAACGACGCTTTATTCCACTCTCTTTAACCATTTAAAAATATGTACATGTTACGGCACTTTCAGACTACAAAACGGAAACCATATGAGAAATCATTTTCTCATTGCGAATCTGGTTTCACCATTTCACCATTTAGATCGAGAGGGAGTGTTTCCAATTCATAATTATTGACATTGTTGTTTGCAGCCCATGCTCGTGCCCACTCATCAAGGTCGTTATCGTTCAAATGATGACACAGCCAATTCAACGCATTGTGCAAATTTCCATGTTCGTCAGTGAGACGCTTTTCAATATCCGAGTGAAGTTCAATATGATTGACACTGTTGCCCAAAACACAGTTTGCTGGAATAACCGCCCACCTCAATCGACGCTCTTGATGGGCATTGACAATTGCTTGACATGCAAGTCGCGGTCCTTGGTGTGATGGCTGTTCGCCTATCCACATAGCGAGTTGGCGTTCACTTGCTCGGGACGGAATGTCTGTTCTAAATGCAGGATGGCGAATGAACACCTGCCCTGCATCATCTTCATGGAAATGTACCCCGCGAATGAATGGATGACTTTCTCTCCCTTTTACCCACGTCTCAATGCTTTTCGAGTTCGAAGTTTGGTCTATTTCTCCCACTCGAACTCGAACATGTTGACCATTTGTGGTGAGGACGTGATGATCGTCGTTAAGTCTTGGGCGGGTTGCAAGTTTGTCAAGGACTTCAAGTGTATACTTCCTCTCAATCCTGTCACGAGGAAGGCGCGGAACTGCCCAACTGTTTCGTGCCCATTTCTTCCATCTTACCTCTTCCATTTGGAAGGAAGGTACTCTCGATGAGAGTCCATCGCCTTCCTTACGCAAGTCTGAACGTGTTATTGGCCCTCGTAATATGAGCGGAACTGGTGTTTCTTTAGCATCAATACCGAGGACAACAACGCCTTGTGTCATACCGGGAAACAGAAGATTTGCTTCTTCGATACACCACACATGATGCCATGCATGTTCATTCACAAGGAGTTCTCGAAGTGGGTGTGATGACTGTTCTCGTAGAAGGCTATCAGGTGCAATGAGGCGTAGCCGCCCTCCTTTTTCCAATATCTGTAGGCTTCTCTCAATGAATAATCTGTAGAGGTTAACATTGCCTCGCATTGTAGAAAACCGTGGTTTATCGTCGTCAACAATAGATCGTAATTGGTCGCCAAGTTCCTTTCTGAGTTTACTCCCGTCATCTTGCCCACGGAATCGGTCTTTGATTCTCAACCAGGGCGGATTTGTGAGAACGAGTTGTGGTTCGGAATCCCATGGCCAATCGTCTTGTAGTGCGTCCCCTTCTTTTACGCCTTTATCAAGCAAAGTTTCCATTTCTTTTCGTGAAATTTTATTTGGTTGTTCAGCACCAAAACTCACCAATTCCAACCGAATCGCTTCAAGTAAAAGTCGTCGCTTAGTACTCTGTACAGCCAAAGGGTCGATATCGAGCAGTTGTATGTGCTCGAAAAATTTGCGCGTGTCTTGCTTCCTAGTTTCAGGCGTGCTATCTTCATGAATTTCTGCATGTCGTCGCATAAGGCGGGCATGGAATAATCCTCCTCCTGCTGCAGTATCAGCAATTGGTAGAGGAATACCGCTAATCGTGCGTCGATTATTATCGACATGTGCTTGTTCATCTTCGTTATCGACAGCTTCTTCTTGGGCTGAAGGTGGCAGATTCAAGTTTTTGACATGTTGACGGAAGCCGGGTGGCAAATTTGACATCAAGAAATTGTTTTGTTGGACTGGTTTTTTCGGATGAACAAGAGATTCGCGTAATTCAGATGCGATGATGGCATCAGCGAGACGAGGTGGAGTTGGATGAGCACCTCTTGGAGACCTTCCATCGGACTCAGCATCGTGGCGAGCAAGCAAATGGTCAAGGACATGGCCGGGGTCAGTGAGAAGATTCGCTGGAAGCGTTGGCCAGTCTTCGGGCAACAATGCTGCGATTGGTTGAAACGTTCGGAGTGATTTTTCCCATGTTTCAAGCCAGATTTCAATCTGCATGTTTCTATCTTCTAAACATCGGTCCAGTCTAGCGTACCATCCACTTACTCCGTTCTGCAAAAGTCCCCCACCAAACTGAGCGGAAGGCTTTCACGGTTTGAATGTAGCCCTTCGGAAAAGGTTCATTTTTGGCTGTTTTTAGAGATAAATTTTTTATATTCACTATTCCATTTCCACCCTGATTTTACCCAGTCAAATACCCTCGACAATTCTTCATCTGACATGTCAATTTTCGTTGCTATCTCACGAATACATGCAATCTCAGATTCATCATATTCCCCATCAATTGATGCTACGATGATTGCATCTCGAAGTGCAAAATGTAAAAGTTCATCCGAGACATTATTGAGAAGCTCGCCGAGGGTTTTTGGATTCTCAAACCCCTGTCGAATCTCGTCTCTTTGGTCTGGAGGAATCAAGCATTTGCCAATGTATCCTTCAATTGCTTGAACCTCTTCTCTCACAAGAGTGCCGTCTACGGCTGCAATGTGGACAAGAATGTGAGCGTAAGATAGTCGTTCATTCAATGGGAATAAGCCGACTGGATCGGGGAACATTCTTACTCCTCAAGGGAGTTGAGGAGTTCGTACCCTTGTTTCATCCATTTGTATCCTTTGACAGTCCATTCGAGAAGTAAATCAACCGCTTCTTCTTTGAGGCCCAAATGTTCAGAGATTTCTTCGAGAACATCCCGTTCATCTTCGTCGACATTACCATCTGCTGCTGCCATAAGAACTGCATCGCGTAATGCAAGCCTACCCGCCTCGCCGTGCAAATCCTCCAGGCATTCCTCAAGTGTTGGTGGATTTTTGAGAGCAGCACGTATCATATCTCGTTGATTCGGAGAGAGAAGTGCAGTCCCAAGCCTTTGTTCGAACATTGCCATTTCATCTACGGTTAACTCATTATCAATTTGGGCAATAAAAGCAAGTAATTTTGCATATGCAAATCGTTCCTCACGGGGTAGTTTGTGCACTGTATCAGGTAGCATGGGATTACCCTGCTACTTTATGCTTCAAGAACTCAGCGGAAGATTTCAGCAAAACGACATTATATTCAAGCCTTGATTCATTTTGCCAAAGACGTGCCCGAAGACGAAATTCAAGTTGATATTTGGACGAAGAGGGGTTGTTCAGCATGCACTCAGGCAAAACAATTTTTTTACTCTAGAAAAATTCCGTTCAATGAGCATAAACTTTCAAATGACCCTCGTGTTCAAATGTACTTCCAACAACAAACCAACAATGCAAAGACAGTTCCTCAAATTATCATCAACGGCAACCGGATTGGTGGATTTGATGACCTCTTAAGTCTTGAAAAAAAGGGAAAAATAAGTCAAATTATTCAACCTCAATCACCAAATAATAAATTTTCATTTTTCAAGAGAAGAAAATGAAAAATTTGTATTGATTCCGTACACAAATTCAAATGCCAGCAAGTCCTGTTCGTGCCATGCAGCAAAAAAACGTCCTCGGAGAACATATCGCTGAATGTTCTTGCAAACCATTGACTGGTTGGTATCGGGATGGCTTTTGCAACACTGATTCGTCCGACCGAGGTTCTCACACCGTTTGTTGTATCGTCACTGAGGCCTTTCTTGAATTCGCTCGTGGACAAGGAAACGACCTCATTACACCAGTTCCTCAATTCAATTTCCCTGGACTGAAGCCAGGTGATTCATGGTGTGTATGTGCGGCTACATGGTTATCTGCTGTTCAACAGGGGGCCGCATGCCCTGTTGATTTAGAAGCAACAAATGAACGTGCTTTGGAAATTATTCCTCTTGCATTATTGGAATCGTATGCAACGTAGACATCTTAGCATGTTTGAAGATGAGCACCCTCATGCTCAACCATGTCACCGCCCCCCACAAGAGGACATTGAGTAATGCAATGAGTCGAATGTCAATAGTTAGTATGTCCAAGAATTTCACATATGTCCAGGTTGAACCTAACATCCCGATGATGTAAAGAATCGCAACTAGTGGTATCGTTTTTTGAATTGGCTCTGTTGTATCAAACGTAAACCAACGATGAATGAAGTGAGCTATATAACTTGTTAAAATCCAAGAAACTGCCCAAATAACAGGTGCAAAAGATTCCTCAAATATGGCATAGAATATTTCGATGAGTATCAGAAAAAGTAAGGTGTTAAATCCGCCAGCTAAACCAAAGCGCTGAAGCGAACCTTTTGCAAAAAATTGATTGAAAAGTGGAAACATATCAATCATCGAGTTTTTTTATCATCTGCGGGTTACAGGACATCATCATGTATTCGGGGCTTTTGATAAAAATCTGTGCTCATAAAAGTGACCCCACAACTGACTTTCATGATGTATGGAAGGTTTCGAAGATTATGATGTCTTCTCTACCCATCATTGTTTTGGTTATTATTTGACATCAGTCTGGCAACGACACCGTCTTCAGAATTCTTCTCAAACCAATCGGTTCGTAGCAAATCGCCGAGTCGTTCAACCCCTGCTTCAATTAAATCAGCGTCATTCTTTTCTGCCTCCTCCCAGCGTATTTGAGCTTCTTGGGCATATTTTTGATTTGCTTCCTCAACGATTTTTTCTCCAATTTGCAATGGTCCATCCAAGCCATCATACATAGATGATGATTCAATTGCATCCCGCCGTCCGACATTCGGGGATAGTGTCGCTTCTTCTTTTCCCCAAGACGGCCCTTTTTCATCTGATGCTCGTTGCATTCGTGGTGAAATCGATTCGGGTACTTGGAAATGCACTTTTGTAAAAGCTTGGTACAAAAGATCCACTTCTTCGTCGGTTCGAACAGATTCTCGAACAACCTCCCAACTTGAATCAAAATCAAGGAGAATTTTTTCAAGCAATATGACCCTCTTTTTTTCAGATGTGTTCCAAATAAAAATTTGAAGGAAGATGGTCATCAATTGGAGAAAAAGAATCATGAGTAGATAGAAGCCATCAATTGAAAGGAGGTCAAAGACAAAAAATACGAACACTGAACCGGTCATCGCAAAATGAAATATCCAAAATAAGATTGATTTGAAGGGGGGATGTATCGGATGAAGAAGTTGAGAAATTTCTTTGCTCATGTTCTCTCATCGCCAATAATTTTCAGTAAATTTTGTGTTGTCCTTTCGTCAATATCCTCTGGGCGGGTCCAACCTAATTTTTTAAATCCTAAATCAAGATTATACTCAATAGATTGACGTTCTCTATCAACGCTGAATGAAAGGAAGACAAAGAGAAGTAATTCAACCCCTATGATGAGTGTGAGGTTGATTCCTTGGAAAAAGGCTACGACACCTATAACAACAAGTGAGAACACAACAATGAGGAGACGTTTACGTAATCTTTTCGATGTGTCGAGTGCATCCAAAATGCGTTGTGCATGCTCTTTTTTTCCCAACTCAACCAACCTCAAGAAATGTAGATTCTAGAGAATCAATCGTTTTTACTGTCATCAAAATCATTCAAAATAAAACAATCATCATCGATCTCAATCAATTGACCTGTGGATAAAAGGAAGTCAAGTGCTTCTTCAGTTTCATCAGCACTCAAATTATGACTTTTTGCTTGATGTATCATTGTTTCAATCGTTGCGAAGGGTTGTCCTTTAGCTATACTTTTCTCGACACCCATGAGAATGATTTGACATGAAATGGCCAAGAGGGGATCATCAAAGTTTGTGTCGGGGTTCACATCAACAACCATGTTCACGAAAGCAGAATCTGCATCATGTTCTTCCGCCAACTGTGCTCGGTCAGAAAGTCGCGTGAATGTACTATGTTCGTCGACATCAAAGCAGTCAAAGAGGTTCCTTTGATATGGGTCTTCAGTTTCATTTTCTGGAAATCGGCGGGCTAAATCTTGAATCCTGTGGAGGCGTTGTTCCGCATGCAATCGTTCTTTTTCCAAATCACACTCGATTAATTCCATCTCCATAAGCGCCTTTTCAGCAATCCAATCAAAAACATTCCAGTCGGGCTGAATGCCGAGCATAATGTCATTTAATTGTTGAATTTCAAGTGGTAAATCGTCAATCTTCACACTAGATTTATTTTCATGGCTCTTGTGTTCGGACATACTTGGCTGTGCGTATTGACAGCCTATCAAGCCTCCCATGTATTTCCTCCCAATTATTTCAATTGGAGATAGCAAGACTGTTCATCTACATGTCTATTTTGTTTTCCAATGGAAACAGGGGGGTCTACCGTGCAAGACCATCACAATCCACAGGGGTTTTGTTCATGTATGGGATTCTTTTGGCCAAAATCATGAGCGACTATCGTGTTGCAATTCTCCCAGGTGACGGAACTGGAAGGGAAGTGGCAATAGAGGCTCAAAAAATACTTCAAACCATCGAGCAACATACCAATACAGGTTTTGAACAAACAGTGATACCTTGCGGTGGACAATACTACAAGGAGACAGGAAAGGAATGGGAAGAAGGTTCATTTGAGTTCTGTAAAGATGAAGCCGATGCAATTTTCCTTGGGGCAATTGGTGCTCCCGGCGTACGTTTGGAAAACGGAGACCTTGCAGGAGGTTCAGTTATTCTTGGGTTGCGAAGCGGTCTTGATTTATATGCAAACATTCGACCAATCAAACTCTATGAAGGGGTTCGTCACAAAATACACGGCGAGTTCACGCAAGTTTGGAAACCCGGCATGGTTGACATGACCATTCTTCGTGAAAATACTGAGGGACTATACCATGCATTACTTCGAAGAAGTGCAGATAGGGCCATGGGTCGTGCTGAATATGAACCACCCGCAATGGACTTTCCAGGGATTGATGGTGAAGTGGCATACGATGCTCGCCCAATATCGCAAAAAGGGTCTGAACGATTGATTCGAATGGGTTTTGAAATTGCAAAAACAAGAAATGGGGCTCCCGCTGATGGTGCCCATCGAGTGACTTGTGTCGATAAATCGAACGTAACACGTGGTTGTCAACTGTTTCGAAGAGTCTTCACAGAAATTGCTGACGAGTATCCTGAAACTGAATCAGATTATGGGTACATCGATGCATTCACACAATGGTTGACAAGGAATCCTGAACATTATGATGTTGTTGTCACCTCAAACATGTTCGGCGATATTGCCACCGACCTTGGTGCAGTATTGCAAGGTGGTATGGGCATGGCTGCTTCGGGAAATGTTGGTGATGCCCATGCTTTCTTTGAACCAGTACATGGTTCATCTCCAAAACATGCAGGTAAAAACAAAGTGAACCCAATTGCATCAATAAACTCCATTCAAATGATGATGGATTACCTCGGCAGAAAGCACGATGATGATGATTTGCTTCGTGTCGCAAATTGCATTGACCAAAGTGTTGCAGACCATCTCAAAGAAGGAAAAGAACTCACATATGATATCGGTGGCTATGCTTCTTGTAGCCAAGTTGGGACATCAATTGCAACGCGTTTAGCAGATTTGCTGGATGAAGAATTCTAATCTTTCAACTCACCTTGACGAATCGTCATCAATGCCCTCTCTAGAATTGAATGATGACTGAATGATTCTGAACTTGAAAGGTCATGGTTTTGTTGTAGAACTTCAATCATATACTCAATTGTTCTATGGAGTTCGTTGACAATTGTGATCGATGCGTGAATAGCACTTCTTGACATTGGGTTGAGGTCAACAACGATGACGGTCTTGCCCATGTCTTTCAGTGCTTGACACCGGTCACCATCCTCTAATGGAACAAAGATGACATCAGCCGAAAATATTCCCGATGATTCACATTTTGCCCTCGGCCCTTTAAGCCCAGGTATAGTTGCATCGGGGTTCGCCCCCAAGATGTTGACATGAAGGTCATGCTCTTTGTTGATATGTTCCAATTCGGTAAGAAGAGCCTCCATTCGCTCTGGTGTTCGATAAAAAATATTGATTTCTACAGGGCATGAAAGATGTGATGCTAATTGTAAGATTTCAAGTCCTGCAAGAGCAACTGTGTTCCCATTGACGCTCAAGACAGGATGTTGTGCTTGCTTGAGCACCGCTAATGCTTGAAGAATTGCATCATGAGCAAATGAATGGGTTTTTTCTCCAAGGAGGTAATCGAAAGCCTCACCTCTACCATGGGCAATAAGCGCGCTATCTGCTAACATGCCTAATTCCTTCGCCCGTTCCAATTTTTGTCGTTGGAGCAAGGATGAATATCTCGGATGTGATGGGTCAGCAGCATGGTCAGTCAATTGATCACACCCTACATCTCAATGAGCATTGTGAGGTCGAGGGGTTGCGTGCCACGGTTGAGAGAACTTGTGCTCAACACATCCATTTTGCATTCCTTCCAATTTGATAATTGGTCATATGTGATGCCCCCGCTTGCTTCAAGGATAACTGATGCACGTAAATCATATTCTTCCATTTCTTCAGCAATATTCTTACAGTCTTCTGGAGCCATATTATCGAGCATAATCACAAGTTTATCTTCAAGTTGGAATGATTTCCAAACAGCGGCTGCAAGCATTGCTTCTTTCGCTGTTCTCACCTCAATTTCTAAGAACGCCCCATAATCTTCCTTGTGAAGTTCAGTCAAAATTGATGTAATTCGCTCTTCATTGGCACCTCCATCAATCAAGCTTGAAAGATCATTTTCCTTGATCATTCTCGCATCATTTTTACTCAAGCGATGTGTTAACCCCCCGCCTAAATGAACAGCCCATTTGTCGAGAAGACCCCAAACAGTTTTCCTTGTACATGCTATTTGTTTTGGAGCAATCGTCGCCCAACGACTGGTTTCAGTCGCAATTCCTGATAATTGACCGAGAATATTCAGAATTGAACGTTCCATCCGTAATAAAGATTCAGCACTACCTTTGATTGTGGCTATAGCATCGTCTTTTTGAACTGATTTTCCATCGTTTGCCCTCCAAGAGATTTGAATGTCAGGACACCAAATCTGAAGCATGTAATCGACTGCAGAACAACCGGCAATGATACCATTTTCTTTTGCAACTATGCTGCCTTCAAGCGTTGGGCCTTCTGCCATCATAAACGCTGAGATGTCGTCATCACCCAAAATTGCAGTCGTCCAACGGTCAAAACTGGCAAGAAGGAGGCGTTCAGGACCTCCACTGCTCGTCCATAACAAATGTCCTCTGTCGTGAGGTACTCGGGCTACATCATCCGACATCAACATGACCTCCTATGTGCAAAGTACATTTTCATAATACAACAATGTTTTCAATTGGTTCATCAAGCATGTTTTATGGCCAAAATCGTCGTTATCGGTTCTGGTTTAAGCGGATTATCTGCAGCATTGCATCTTTCTGCTGCACAACACCATGTCGTCATTCTCGAATCAAAACAAAGGATTGGAGGGAGGGGGACGTCTGAGATGATGGATAATGTTTCGTTTGGATTTGGCCCACATGTACTTCTAAAAAATGGGCCTACACATCAACTTACAAAGAAATTGAGTCGTGTCCGCCTCTACACAAAACCAATTCGATTGGAACATATCCAGACATCAAATGGACCATTGCGTCCAAATTCTTATACTGGTATTGCAGAGTTTCGAAGGTCGTTAAAATCAATGAACACCGAACATCACGCCGTTCGATGCTTACAACTCTTGGCAACATATGGTATCGACCATCAACAAGCCCCTGAACGCATCAACGCTTACGCAAAATCGAAAGCTCTCGTTACAGCAGAAGGTTGGGCAGGAATCATTGGACGACTCGCAGGTGCCCTGGATGAAGTCGGCGTCTATGTCGAAACAAATTGCAGAGTCACTGCCATCAACGAAACAACAGTGCAACTTGAAGATGGACGAACGGTTGATGCTGATGCAGTTGTCCTTGCTTGTGGTATTTCATCGACAAAGAAACTGCTATCCAAAGTACAGAATGAGCGTTTACAACCGATTGAAACGAAATATGCCTCAACAATAGATGTTGCATTATTTTCTAATCCAATGGGCCAATTACATGCTTTTATCGATAATAATGAACGTCAATTCGTCCTTCATCTATCAAAAATTCAACCACGAATGATTCACCCAGGATCTATTCTATCTGCTGCAAAATTACTTTCGCCTTCCGAAGAAGATGCCTTGGAAGAATTAAGTCAATTTCTTGACTCGAGGTTTGCGGGTTGGGATCAGCATGTGATGCACATCCGTCGACAGAAAAAAATCCTCATGTGGGCAAAAAGCGAGAATACAGAAGATATGTTTGGCAAGAGCAATATATTTCTTGCAGGAGATTGGTTGACCTCAGAATACTTATTTTCAGATGCTGCTGTTGAATCAGGAAGAATTGTAGCATCAAAAATTCAATATTGAAATTTTATTCACCGTAGTGATAAGGGCCTTTCATGAGAATCGTAACTTGGAATGTCAATGGGCTTCGGGCTGCAATACGAAAAGGAATTGATACGTATTTTGCACAATTTGATGCCGATATTATCCTCTTGCAAGAAACGCGTACATTGGAGGAACAGTTGCCCTCTGATTGGTCGTGGCCCAAAGGGTATGATGTTGTTCTTCACCCAGCAGAAAAAAAGGGGTACTCTGGTGTAGCAACATTGGCAAGAAAAGGTTTCAGCGTTATTCAAACAGGCATGCCATCAACTCTAGACAAAAAGGATTCTGAAGGTCGAGTTCTCGTCACAAAACACGACGATTGCATCTGTATCAACACATACCTCCCAAGTGGTTCGAGCAAAGAAGAACGCCAAATGTACAAAGAGGGTTGGATGGATGAATGGAGAAGTTTTTTGCAGCAATACGTCAACAATCAGGAGCCAGTCTTTGTTTGTGGCGATCTCAACATCGCCCATACCGAAGATGATATTTGGAACCCAAAGGGGAATGTGAAAACTTCTGGTTTTTTACCTCAAGAACGAGCGTGGATGACAAAACTACTGCAGGATGGATGGTGTGATGTGTTCCGCAATATCCAAGGTGAAGGACACAAAGAATACTCATGGTGGTCAAATCGAGGTCAAGCGCGAGCGAAGAACCGAGGTTGGAGGATTGATTACATTCTCTGTAATGCGGCTGCTACCGAACTTATCTCATCGTGTTCTATTCACAGACAAGGCGGGATTGACATTTCAGACCACGCACCTGTCGTTGCCGATTGGGAATTGTGACCTCATTCGAGGTACAATCAACAATCAGAGTTCATCACTTAGAACTGATATCAGTGAGGATTGCTCGGCAATACGCTTGTTGACTTCATCTCGCCGACTTCGCCCAACAAGATAGACAACGCCGAGGAGAGCAAGTGTAAGAACGATCACCACAAACGGTAGAGCAGTCTTGGAAACGACTTCCGAAGCTACATCAAGGAACGGACTCGATGATTCGAGTGGTTGATTGATAGCAACGACGTTATCACCTTCGTCTGATTCAACAATGAGGTTCTGTGGGTCGACAACGACGTATACGCCCTTACTTCCTGCTGTAATTGGATACAGGAGGTAGAGTTCAACTTCTTTTTCATCCTCAGATGCGTCTGGTGCAAGCAATGCTCCCACAACTTGTCGCATGACGACGCGTTCTTCTTCACAACCGTTTTTCTTGATTTCACGGATGATTTCAGCATCATTTTCGTTATCGTATTCGCATAGAACGATTTCAATATCGGTAGCATGGACGTTTCCGTTGTTGACCAGTGTGATACCAATCGGTAGCGTCGAGTCAACTTCACCCGATGTAGAGGACACACGAACTTCTCTCACAATGAGGTTCGGGGCTCGTAGTCGAAGTGTAACGATGAGTTCGTTTGAATCGAGGTTCTCGCCATCCCAACCTGGAGAGTCGTCATGATCGCCATCATTCTCCATATCTCCATACATCGATGCAACCTTCAAACCGATGTTCTTGGTGCTCAAGGCGGCTGTAGGTGCAATGTGAACTTCTGCGACCACGGTGATGGTTTCGTATGGGGCCATTTCTGGTAGTCGATATTCATCATTGTATGCGAGGTAGACACAACTATCTTCTGGGAATGCTGAAGGCGGTGCTTCAAACACTTCACAGTCTTGAACCTCACTTGCATCAATACCGGTTTGCTTGACAACCTTCCAAACAACGTACCAGTTGGTGAGCGTAAACATGCCTGGCATAGTGTTCCATACAAGGTCGTCACCAGTCTGTGTTGCAGTGTGGTTGTTGAGCGTTGGAACATCCGGAACGTTACCATTGTTTGTTACATTGAGCGTAAATGAAACAATCTTTCCTGGTGCCGAAGTCTTAACTGGATTGTCAACACTTGAATCCATAGAAATTTGCATGTCGTGGAATTCATTGACCGTCACGGTGAGTTCTACTGTGTCTCGAAGACGAGTGTCTCTACCGCTTGCATCTGGGTATGGCTCTTCGGAAAATGCTTGCAGAAC
>Ga0255770_10003356_pt1 | contig 13835 bp, 12 predicted proteins | sample 071ome_22_FD_179968 | JGI IMG/M metagenome (GOLD analysis project Ga0255770, IMG submission 179968) | Coastal salt marsh microbial communities from the Groves Creek Marsh, Skidaway Island, Georgia - 071404AT metaG (version 2) | ecosystem: Environmental > Aquatic > Marine > Intertidal zone >... | reverse complement strand
GGATTGATGTGATGCAAAGTGATAAATTTACCGCATTGGTGCGTAATGCCATTGGCGCGGCGCAATCGGCGGCTTTGGCGGCTAATCATCAGAAATTAACGCCTGAGCATGTTCTGTCAGCGCTGCTCAGCGACAATAATATGACGGTCAAAATGCTGTTGGCAAAATCTGGTGCGGATAGCGTGTCATTGTCGGCGCAGGTCAAATCCGCATTGGATAAATTACCGCAAGTTACCGGCAGCGGTGCCGGTCAGCTGCAGCTTGATGCTGATCTGGCGCGTATATTTGCCGCTGTCGAAAGCGAGGCTAAGGCGCGCCATGACCAGTTCATTGCGGTTGATCTTTTGCTTCTTGCGATGGCGAAATCAACCGGTTCGGTTGGCAAAATTCTGAAAAAAGCCGGGGTTGAACCGGCGCCGCTATCGGCCGCGATTGACGAGATGCGAAAAGGGCGCACCGCCGATAGTGATGCTGCCGAAGATAGTTATGACGCGCTATCACGCTATACCAGTGACCTGACCGAGGCGGCCCGCAATGGCAAGCTTGACCCGGTGATCGGACGCGACGCCGAAGTGCGGCGTACGATCCAGATTTTGGCGCGCAGAACAAAGAATAATCCGGTTCTGATCGGCCAGCCCGGTGTCGGAAAAACCGCCATTGCCGAGGGGCTGGCACAGCGTATTATCAATGCTGACGTGCCAGAGGCGCTGGCAAATAAGACCTTGCTGTCGCTGGATATGGGCGCGCTGGTTGCCGGTGCCAAATATCGCGGCGAGTTTGAGGAACGGTTGAAATCCGTTTTAAAAGAGGTGCAGGATCGCGACGGCGAGATCATTTTGTTTATCGACGAAATGCACCAGCTGGTGGGTGCTGGCAAAACTGATGGTGCGATGGATGCGTCAAATTTGCTAAAGCCGGCATTGGCGCGGGGTGAGCTGCGTTGTATCGGGGCAACGACGCTGGATGAATATCGGCAATATGTCGAAAAAGACGCGGCGCTTACGCGGCGGTTTCAGCCGGTGTTTGTTGATGAGCCATCGGTTGACGATACTATCTTTGTGCTGCGCGGGCTGAAGGAAAAATATGAGCTTCATCACGGTGTGCGCATAACCGATGAGGCGCTGGTGGCGGCGGCGCGTCTGTCACATCGCTATATTAATGAGCGGTTTTTGCCCGATAAGGCGATTGACGTTATGGATGAAGCGGCCAGTCACTTGCGGATTGAGGCAGATAGCAAACCTGCCGATCTTGACCGGACGGATCGCCAGATTATGCAGCTGAAAATCGAGCAGGCGGCCTTGCAAAAGGATGTGCATAAGCCCGATCTGAAACGGCTGGAGGCGATTGCAAAAGAGCTCGGTATGCTTGAACAGCAGTCTGAAACGCTGGGGGCGGCGTGGAATGCGATGAAGGCGAAAACAGCTGAGGTGGTTAGCCTGCAACAGGCCATTGAAGATGCGCGCCATGCGCTTGATGTGGCTCAGCGGCACGGTGACCTTGAGGCTGCGGCCGAATTGACCTATGGAAAATTACCGGCTCTAACCCAGCAATTGGCGGCGGCCGAGGCGGCGGTTTCGGCGTCTGAATTGCTGCATGAAGAGGTCACCAGCCAGCATATTGCATCAGTGATCAGCAACTGGACCGGAATTCCGGTTGATAAGATGCTGGAGGGTGAGCGCGATAAATTGCTGGCAATGGAAAGCTATATCGGTAAACGCATTATTGGACAGGCGGACGCGGTTCGTGCGGTTGCGAATGCAACACGGCGCGCGCGCGCTGGCCTTGCTGACCCAAATCAGCCGATGGGCAGTTTCTTGATGCTTGGGCCAACCGGTGTTGGCAAAACCGAGCTGGCGAAAGCGCTTGCCGAGTTTCTGTTTGATGATGACACGGCAATATTGCGTATTGATATGTCCGAATATATGGAAAAACACGCGGTCGCACGTCTGATCGGTGCCCCGCCGGGCTATGTTGGCTATGAAGAAGGCGGCGCCCTAACCGAGGCGGTGCGGCGGCGGCCTTATCAGGTGGTGCTGTTTGACGAGATTGAAAAGGCGCATCCTGATCTTTTCAATATCTTGCTGCAGGTGCTGGATGAAGGCCGTTTGACCGATGGCAAGGGGCGTCATGTCGATTTCCGAAATACCATGATTCTGCTGACGTCGAACATTGGTGCTGACCATCTTTTGGCGCTTGATGATGACGCGCCAGCCGAGGCGGCGCGGGATGAGATCATGGCCGAAATGCGAGGGATGTTCCGGCCGGAGTTTTTGAACCGGCTTGATGAAGTTTTGCTGTTTCGGCGGTTATCGCGCGATGATATGGGGGCGATTGTTTCCATCCAGATGGCGCGGCTGCAAAAGCGGCTCGACGAGCGCGGGATAAAACTTTTGCTTGATGAGGTGGCACAGAACTGGCTGGCAATGAAAGGTTATGATCCACAATTTGGCGCGCGTCCACTGCAACGGGTGATCCAAACAAAGGTGCAAAACCCGCTTGCCGAAGCCTTGCTGGATGGCAGTTTCGACGATGGTGATGTGGTTGCCGTTGGGGTGGATAACGCCAGCGACCGGCTGGTTTTCAAGTGCACCACAAGACGGGCCGATGCCGGATAACCGCGCCGGTTATCTGCAAAATCTGAAATTTATTGACAATAATATAGCGGCGGTGAGACGGTTGCGACAATACTGATGAACAGATGCACAGGCGCATCTTTGTTGTTAAGGGTTGTTGTCATGAAGCATCTGGTTTTTGGTCTGCTGATATCGTCTTTGTCACTTTTACCCTTGGCGGCATCTGCCGATCATCCGCCAAAACGACTATTGAGAAATTTTATGGCCTTCAGCCAGCTTGGTGAAACTGGCAAGCTGGCTGAATTTGATGTGAATGTCGCGGTCTATGGCGCGCGTCCGTCAGCTGCCGTTACGGCGGTGCCAAATGCAGCTTTGGATCAGATTTTTGCCGATAAATTTAACCTTGCCGCGATTGTTTTAAAGGGTGATGAGGTTGTTTATGAGCGATATAACAGCGAAAAAAACATTGATAGCAACACCCTGTTGATGGGGATGTCGATGAGCAAGACTGCGGCGGCTGCCGCGGTTGGTGCGCTGTTATGTGACGGCAAGATAAAGTCACTTGATGATAAAGCTGGCGCCTATTCCAGTTTTTTAAAAACGATCCCCCATGGTGATGTCTCGATCAAGAATATCCTGCAAATGAACAGCGGCGTTAGTCCAATTGGCCGGTCTGACGAAAAGCGTTTTAACCGAAAGGCGCGGGGCGTTGCAAAATTTGCCGGGGCGGCTGATGTTCGTGGTGCTTTGGCTTTCTATAAAGTGGCTGCCCGCACAGCCGGTCAGGAGATGAACTATCATTCATCGGACACGCTGGCATTGTCGGTTCTGGTTGAGGATATTGCCGGCAAACCGTTAAGTGATGTCTTTCATCAGCACATATTCCAGAAATTCACCGGTGATGGCTATATGCATTGGACAGCTGATCAATCCGGCACCACAGTTACGTTTTCAGACCTTGTGATGACAGCAAAAGATTGGGCGCGTTTTGGCCGGTTTATCATGACTGAAAGGCGCAATAATACCTGCCTTGGCGCGTTTTTTAGCGAGGGGATGCAAAATGCGGTAGCCACCCCAAAGCCGGATAGGAAATATGGCTATCAGTCATGGGTTTATCAGGTGGGTGGTCAGCCGGCCTTTGTTTTTCAGGGGCATGGTGGCCAGTTTCTTGTGCTGAACGATGCCAATGATACGGTGCTTTTGACACTGTCATTTAACGAGTCATACGCCGCTGGCAATTTGTTCAAGGATATTGCCCGATTTGCCGAAAAGCTGGATTAACCGCTTAACCGCCAGTAACAAGTGCCGATTGGCACCTAAAATTCGTGGTGTATTCAGGCCGTATTGTTTTCAGGAAAGGATGGTGCTGCCAGCGTGATTCGAACACGCGACCTCACCCTTACCAAGGGTGCGCTCTACCGCTGGAGCTATGGCAGCATCTCTTTGTCATCCGGGCGCTTTTATCAACGGCGCCTAGACCGAGGCGTCATCATGTGCCTCAAATTCGTGACAGGTACTAACAGTCTTGCCCCGAAATGACAAGCGGAAATAGGCCGACCAATCATCACATAACGATGCGGAAAAGAACGCGATAATCAGCGCGATAAAAACTGGTGTCAGGGGATTGTCGAACCTGCGCCTAGAATTTCAATAAAAACCTCACCAGCCGGCGGGTTGCCGGTGAGAACAGCTTATTCGTGAAAAAGCTGCCAGCCGCCCGTTTACTGGCGTCACCATAGGTCGGGTAAGGGGCAATCAGGTTGGCCATACTGCCAATCTTGGCCTTGCTCGCAATCGCATGGCTCCAGGCTAAAATCATTTCGCCGGCTGCAGGTGCCAGAATTGATGCACCAAGAATACGTCCATCCTTGTGGGTGATGATCTTGATCATGCCTTCGCTGCGCTGCTCGGCAATTGCACGGTCATTGCCGGAAAGCGGCGCCCTAAGCAAGGTGATTTTATCTGCGCCAAAACGGCTCTTTGCATCGTGATATCCAAGCCCAACATGCGCCAATTCCGGGTCGCAATAGGTAACCCATGGCACAACGTCATCATTCAGTTTTGCCGGTATCTTGAACAGGATATTGCGGATCACGATGCCCGCATGATAGCCCGCGATATGCGTGAATTGCTGGCGTCCGGCAACATCACCAATGGCGTAAACATGCCGGTTACTCGCGCGTAACCGCCGGTCAGTGATAATGCCTTTGCCATTATGGCGAACCTTGGCAGCGTCCAGCCCAAGATTGTCCAGCGCCGGTTCTCGCCCGACCGCCATTAATAAATGACTACCGGTCACTTGCTTGCCATTGGCAAGGCTGGCGGTAATGACAGATCGGCCCTTTCTTGTGGATTTTGACAGGCCGGTAACGCCAATTCCCTCAATTAGCTTTACGCCTGATTTGATTAATTCCTGCCGCAGGATCGCTACTAATTCCGGATCGTCGCGGGTCATGATTTCGACGGCCTCAATCAGCGTCACGTTACAGCCAAGGCGCGCATGTGCCTGTGCCATTTCAACGCCGATTGGCCCGCCGCCGATAATCAGTAAATGATCGGGCTTTTCGCGATCGGCGAAAATTGTTTCATTGGTGTGGTAATCAACCTCATCCAACCCGGGAATTGGGGGCAGCATTGGCCGTGAGCCGCTGGCGATTACGATATATTTTGCCCGCACTGATGCTGTGGCTGATCGCACCTCGCGCGGGCCGGTAAAATACGCCATTTCGGGGATAACGGTGACGCCAAGCGCTTCGAAACGGGCAATCGAATCATGCGGTTCGATCGTTGCAATAACGCTGGCCACATGCGCTTTTACTGCGGCAAAATCAATTTGCGGCGGATTATTCTTGATGCCCATCGCCGCATTACCATTGGCCTGATAGGCTGCCTTGGCGGCGGCCAGCAACGCTTTGGACGGGACGCAGCCGCTGTTCAAACAGTCGCCGCCCATTTTGCCGCCTTCAAACAGCACAACATTTGCACCCATCTGAACCGCACCTGCGGCAAGGCTTAGGCCGCCTGAGCCGCCACCAATCACGCAAATATCGGTCTCAATCTGCTTCATTGCCGGGTTCCTTTTTGCGACATGTTTGAACCGCCCGCCAGCGGCGGGTGATGATTGGCAACAGCGATAAAATTCCAAGCCCTGCCAAGGGCAACAGAATCTGCGGGCTGGTTAAAACACTAAGATCAGGTGTTTTGCCGGCGGCGAGGATATGATCAAAACCACGTCCAACCAAAATATAAACCGCACTACCCGGAATAATGCCAAGAAATGTTGCAATCAGAAACTGGGGCAAGGGCATACGGGTCAGGGCGGGAACAATATTAACCACCCAGAATGGCGCGGCTGGCACAAGGCGCAGCGCCAACAAATAGAAAAAGGCATTTTCGGAAAAGCCAGCTTCTAATTTGTTGAAAAACGCACCGGCGCGGCGGCGCAGCAGGTCACTTAATAGCGTCCGCGCCGCCACAAAAACCAGCCCAGCACCGGTCGTTGCCGCACCAACCACAAGCAGAACGGCAGGCCAGCCAAAGATCGCACCGCCGGCAAGGGTAAGCAGGCTTGCAATTGGCAGTGAAAACGCCACCGCCAGACTATAGGCGCAAAAATAGACAAGATAGCCAAGCCACAAATGATCAATGCTAAGGGATTTGATGGCTTCATAATGTTGGCTAAGAAATTGCCAACTGATCACCTGATTAGCACCACTGGCGAAAAATCCAACTAATCCGGCACTTAAAATCACCGGCAAGAGAAACCGTTTTGCAGATGATGTTCTCATCTCTCATGCCTCAGCTTTTGCCGGGGGGCTTGCCATGGGTTCTGCCGGGCTTGTTTGGGTGGCATGGTGGTGATCCTATCATTGCTAGATTTCATCTTAAAAGCGGCCTATAAATTGAAACAAGTAAATTGGAACAATAAAACAGAAACAGCGCTTGGTATGGCCGCCAAACACCGGATTCATCGGCCATAAATATGCCATAACATGATGCGAGACATGTGATAGGTAATATCGGGGGCGTGAAATAGGGATGCAGTCGTGAGTGGTGATCAGCAAACCGGCAAGACAGCCGCACAACAGGCCAAGCAGGATTCTGCTGACCGGTTAGCCAGGGCGTTGCGGGATAATTTACATCGCCGCAAAGCGCAGGCGCGCGCCCGTAAATCAATCGATGCAGGCTTGGCAAAAAACAGCCCTTTAATGAGTGATGATGAGGCGGCAAGACAGCCTAATCATCGTGATTTAACCCCAAAAAGCAAAGGCTAGCAGGCGCATGGATGGTTTGGAAATTAACGGCGGTACAGCGCTTCGCGGTGACATTGTTATCAGCGGCGCAAAAAATGCGGCCTTGCCGTTGCTATGTCTTGGCTTGATGGGCAGCGCGCCATTGGTGCTGGAAAATGTGCCTGAACTGGCAGATACGATTTCGATGGAGGGGTTGCTGCGTCATCATGGCGTTGATGTCACACGCAATGGTAATACCGTGACCATGCAGGGCGGGGCGACAAATTATGCCGCCCCTTACGAGCTTGTCCGCAAAATGCGCGCATCGGTGCTGGTTCTGGGGCCATTATTGGCGCGTTACGGCGAGGCGCGGGTATCTTTGCCCGGTGGTTGCGCTATTGGCACGCGGCCGGTTGATCTTCATGTTCGCGCGATGCAGGCGCTTGGTGCGGTGGTCGAGCTTGCTGATGGCTATATTCAGGCACGCGCGCCTGGCGGGGTGAGCGGCGGACGGGTTGTGTTTCCGATGGTCTCAGTTGGTGCCACTGAAAATGCGCTTATGGCGGCGGCGCTGGCAAGGGGGCCAAGCGAGCTGGTGAACGCGGCGCGTGAGCCGGAAATTACTGACCTTGCAAACTGCCTCAATGCGATGGGTGCAAAAATTACCGGTCAGGGCACTGACACGATCATGATCGAGGGGGTTGATGGCCTGCATGCGGCAAATTATGCCGTGATGTCTGACCGGATCGAGGCCGGAACATTTGCCATTGCGGCGGCAATGACTGGCGGTGATTTGACCCTGAAACGGACCAAGGCACGAACGCTTGATGCGTTGTTGATGGTGCTGCGCGAAACTGGCGCAACCGTAACCGAAACCGATGATACGATTAGGGTTGTTGCGAATGGCCGCCCGATTGCTGCGGATATCACCACTGATCCGTTCCCCGGATTTCCAACTGACTTGCAGGCGCAATTCATGGCGATGATGTGCATTGCCGATGGCTCGTCACGTATTTCTGAAACAATTTTTGAAAACCGTTTTATGCATGTTCCTGAATTGCTGCGCATGGGTGCTGATATTCAGGTTGATGGTGGCATTGCGATGGTGCGGGGGCGAAATGCGTTAACCCCGGCGCCGGTTATGGCGACCGATTTGCGAGCGTCGGTTTCGCTGGTGCTGGCGGCGTTGACGATTGAGGGGACAAGCCAGATAAGCCGCATCTATCATCTTGATCGTGGCTATAGCCGGCTTGAGGAAAAGCTTGGCAATTGCGGTGCGCAGCTGCGCCGTATCAAGGTGGCATAAACATGTATAATCCGGATGGCCAACTTCGCCTTTTGGCGCGTGATGGTGATGATGTTGCGGTGGTGTCTGCATTATTGCAGGATGCGATCATTCCCGGCGCTGACATGGAATATAACCACAAGAACAATCAGTTTATTATTGTTGCAAACCGGTTTTGTTGGGAAATCCCGCCGCTTGCTGGGGTGACAAGCAGTGCTGGCAGGCCGGTTCATGAACGCCGTCTCTGCGGTGTGCGGATTGGCAATGTTACGGCGGTACAGCATTATAACTGGCCCCAGATGCGGCAAGATACGCTGTTCAACCTGCTTGCGCTTCGCCATGTGGATATGGCAGAACAGGCAGAGAAAAGAACCGGTCTCCAATTTGAGTTTTCGGGTGGTTCAAGCCTCCGGCTAATAACGGACAGGATCGATATTACGCTTGCTGATCTTGATGCGGGTCACCCGACAAGTCTGCAGCCGGCGCATGATGTTTAGGGCGGCCCGCTGGGCGCTGGTGAAGTAGGATTAGGTAATGGCTCAAAGGCTGGATTTTCGTTCCGCAGATTTTGCTGCGGATTTTGACGCGCTGCTGTCGGGCAAGCGCGAGCAAGATAGTGACGTGCATGATGCTGTTGCCAAAATCATTGCTGATGTGCGCGCGAATGGCGATCCGGCAGTGCTGGCGCTAACGGCACAATTTGATAATCTCAAGGCTGAAACAATGGCCGAGCTAGCGGTCGGTCAAGATGAAATGGCCGCAGCGTTGGACGGGCTTTTGCCGGAACTGCGCGACGCGCTTGAGCTTGCGGCAGATCGTATCCGCAAGTTCCATGAACGGCAGTTGCCGCAAGATTTCACCTATGAGGACGAGGTCGGGGTCAAGCTTGGTATGCGCTTTGCGCCGGTAGATGCTGCCGGGCTTTATGTTCCGGGCGGCAAAGCGGCCTATCCGTCATCAGTATTGATGAATGCTATTCCAGCACTGGTTGCTGGTGTTGAACGGCGGGTTATGGTTGTGCCAGCGCGTGATGGCGAGGTTAACCCGCTGGTGTTGGCAGCGGCCGCGCTTGCCGGTGTCAGCGAGGTCTGGAAAATTGGCGGTGCGCAGGCGGTTGCCGCGCTTGCCTATGGAACCCAGACGATTGGTCAGGTTGATAAGATTGTGGGGCCGGGCAATGCGTTTGTTGCCGCGGCAAAGCGTCAGGTCTTTGGGCAAGTGGGTATTGATAGTATCGCTGGCCCGTCCGAAATTCTGGTGGTCGCTGATGCGCATAATGATCCAAACTGGATTGCCGCCGATTTACTGTCGCAGGCCGAACATGACGAAGCGGCACAATCAATTCTAATCACCGATGATGCAGCATTTGCCGATGATGTTGCAACGGCGGTCGAGGCGATGCTGCCACAATTGGAGCGTGCCGCGGTTGCGGGTCAATCTTGGGCTGATAATGGTGCCATTATTACCGTGCCATCAATGGATGAAATGCCGGCGCTGGCCAACCGCATTGCCGCCGAGCACCTTGAACTGGCGCTTGATAATGCGGCTAGCTGGTCGGAAAAGATCCGGCACGCCGGCGCGATGTTCCTTGGCCGCTATACGCCCGAAGCGATTGGCGATTATGTGGCCGGGCCGAACCATGTTCTGCCAACCGCGCGAACCGCACGGTTTTCATCCGGCCTCGGTGTTGCCGATTTTATGAAGCGTACAACGATGGTGGCTTGTGATGCTGATGGGTTTGCGGCCATTGCGCCATCAGGTGTTGCATTGGCGAATGCCGAAGGGCTTGGGGCGCATGCTTTATCCATGCGTATCCGAATGAACCGATAGGGATGTGATGGCTTCGGACGGGGATCAAAAAGACCAAGACCGGCTCGTGAAGATTGATTTGGACGATGCTGGCAAACCCCGTCGGTCAGCCGAGGCTGAACAGGAACGCGCCATCGCGATCTATGATATTCTTGAAGATAATATGTTCCGCCTTGATGGGCAGTCCGGCCCCTATCATCTGCATCTTCGCCTTGAGGGGCGGCATGTCCATTTTGATATTCGCGAGGCCAATGACACACCCCTAATCCAGTTTTTTATGGCGATGGGGCCGCTGCGCCGTGTCATGCGCGATTATTTCCATGTTTGCGATACCTATTATGATGCTATCCGGACGAAGTCGCCGTCACAGATTCAGGCTATCGATATGGGGCGGCGCGCGCTCCATAACGAAGGATCAGAATTGTTGCAAGCCCGCCTTGAAGGCAAGGTGGAAACAGATTTTCAAACTGCGCGGCGCTTATTCACGTTGATTTGTGTTTTGCAAAGCCACTAGGGGGCAATGACCTGAGATGACTGTTGAAACATCAAAAGCCGATGCTGACCAGCCCAAGAAAAAGGGCGTGGGGGCTATCTTATTCGCCTGTAATATCAATGCGGTTCGCTCTGCGATGGCTGAAGCTATGGTGAAGGTAACCTTTCCGGGGCAAATTTTTGTTGATTCTTGCGGCGTTGCGCCCGGCAACCCCGACGGGTTCGCCATTGCGGTCATGGCCGAAATCGGCATTGATATGGGGGCGCATCAACCCAAATCCTTTGATGATCTGGATTCTGAATTTTACGATGTCATCATATCCTTTTCACCAGAAGCGCACGCCGCTGCAATGGAACTGACCCAGAGCATGGATTGTGAGACATTATATTGGCCGGTTGATAATCTTGCCGAATTAACGGGGTCGCGTGAGGAGCGTTTGCGCGCCTATCGTCATGTCCGTGATGACATTCAGGCCAAGCTAGAAAATTATCTAAATAAATCAATCGCAGTAAAAACTTGACCTTTTAGCCAAATTTGCGCATTCCTATGGCTCAATTTGATAAGATGGAAAGGCACACATGGCCAAGGAAGGCGTAATCGAGTTTTCAGGAACGGTAGCAGAATTGCTGCCAAACGCGATGTTTCGCGTCAAACTCGACAATGATCACGAGGTACTTGCTCATACGAGTGGCAAGATGAGAAAAAACCGCATTCGGGTGCTTGCTGGTGACCGCGTCAATGTCGAAATGACGCCTTATGACCTTAGCAAAGGCCGCATTACTTTCAGGTTCAAGTAACGGATAGGTTTTTGTAACAAAACCGCCCAGCCATGCCATTTAGGTGCCTGCATATGGCCCTTTGGTTGACATAACAATTTTTATGGCAATTCTTATGGCAGTCCTTTCGGTCGTTTTTAGTGCCGTCTTTTGATAATCTTCGGGCCTAGTCGTTACCTTAGGCGAGCAGGAGCAAGAGCGGCGTGCCAAACAAAAATCACCACCAAAACCAACAGCTTATTTTGGCCTCAGCATCGCCGCGGCGGCTGGATTTATTGGCGCAAATTCAGCTTATCCCTGATCAGGTTCTGCCCGCCAATATTGACGAAACCCCGCTAAAGGGTGAGCGGCCGGCAGATTATGCGCTGCGCATGGCGTGCCAGAAGGCGCATCATATTGTTACGGCGATAGAGCCAAAATTATCAACTGCCTTTGTGCTGGCCGGTGATACGGTGGTTGCTGCTGGACAGCGCATTCTGCCAAAGGCCGAAACTGAACAGCAGGTGCGCGCCTGTCTGGCCATCTTGTCGGGTCGCCGTCACCGCGTTTATGGTGGTATCGCGCTGCGGTTACCGGACGGCCAGCAGCGGCAGCGGCTGGTGATGAGCCATGTGCGGTTTCGGCGGCTTTCGGCGGCTGATATTGATCACTACATTGAGCATGGTGACTGGCAGGGCAAGGCTGGCGGTTATGCGATTCAAGGTATGGCGGCGCGATTTATTCGTTCGATAGACGGTAGCTATTCCAATATTGTTGGGTTTAGTCTTTATGATATTGCGGCGATGCTTGACGCAGCAGGCTGGCAAAATCCGGGGCAAAAACACCCTCCATCTCCCCTAGCTGAATAGGGCCGCTAGTGATGCGCAGCCTTGCCGTTAAAAAGCTATATCTTGAAACCGCCCCGGGTCAGACGCGGCTTGGGTTTTTTGGGTCTGATGACCGCCTTCTTGATGTGTGGTTCGACGCGTGGCATCGTCCCAATCTGATGGAAACCGTCCATAATGTTCGTATCGAGCGGGTATTTGCCAGCCAGAATCGCGCGACCGCAACGCTTGCTGATGGTGTGGCAATAAGCATCCGGCTGCGTAAATCAGATGCTAGTCTTGTAAAGGTGGGCAGAATTTTGCCGGTCACCATCATCGCTGCCCCGCGGCATGGCAAGCCGTGGCAGGCGATGCTTGGTGCGCGCTTGGCCTCAGCTGGTATGATCCTTCTTGTTGGTGTGGCTGACGGTGCCAGCAACATTGCGCTTTCAAACAATATTCCCAGCGAGGACCGCGCTGGCCTTACGGCGCGTTTGTTGGCGGAGGCGGGCTCAGAATTGCCATCAGGCTTTGGCGTGATTCTGCGGCGCGGCGGCAGCAAGCTAACCGATTTTACCGCGCCAGTATCACAGCTTCTTAAACAGTGGCAGGATCATGCTAATCCCATAGTCGCAGATCAAACCGGCTGTATTTATGATAGCGGCGGTTTGCTGGAGCGGGCGCGGCGTCTTTTTGGTGATCTTCCGCTGATTGACGATCCGGCAGAGGCCGCCACGATCTCGGCATTGCTGGATGATGAAATTGCTGCCGCCTGCCAGCCAAAGACGGCGCTTTCGTGCGGCGGTAACCTATGGTGTGCGCAATCGCACGCCTTATGGTCGATTGATCTTGATGGTAATGGCGTGACTGATTTTGACCGTGTGTTCAGCGAAGCGGCGATTGAGATACCCCGGCAAATGCGGCTTCGTGCTATGTCGGGCCCTGTGCTGGTTGATTTGCCGCGCCTTGCACCGGCAAAAGTTAAAAAATTTCGTCGCGCGCTTGAGACTGCGCTTGGTGATGATCCGCGCCAGCCAGATTGTCTGGGCATGACCCGCGGCGGATTGCTGGAATTGCAGGTCCCACATGGCGAGATGGCGCTCCATGCGGTGATGCAGGAACAGCCGGCACAAGATGCGCTTGCAGGGTTACGTTTAGTCATGCAGCAGCCGCCATTTAAGCCGGTTAAACTGGCGGTTAGCCGTGCTATGGCGGCGTGGCTTGAGGGGGTGGGGCGGCCCGCGCTCGATCACCTTGACAGACAGGTTCAGCTTGTTGTCTGGTCGGATGATACGCATAATCAGAGCGCGCATATTCTTGGCTAAATGGCGGTAGATGATGAGTGACATGGATAATGACCAGCAATCGGCACTGGCAAAAAAGCTGCCAAAATGCCCGACTTGTGGAGCCCCAGCCGATTCCAAGGCACGGCCGTTTTGCTCGTCGCGCTGCGCTGATATCGACCTAGGTCACTGGTTTCAGGGAAAATATGCAATTCCGGCGGTTGATGCGGCCGATGACACGATTATCGAGGCGTTGCGGGCGACTGGTGATCTGCCGGTTTCAGATGATGGTGAGAGCTAATTCCCTTATCGCCGTTTAACAAATCTAGACATTGGTTTTTTGAGTGAATTCAGACTGGACAGCAGCAAGCCAAGCGGCTATATCCGTCTGGTCGGGTGCGCACCGCGTTAGTTTCTGGGTAACGGAAAATGGGTGAGGCAGCGGCTGACCATAAAAGCGGTACATTCCTCGTCCGCAAAGATGCCCGGGTAGCTCAGTTGGTAGAGCAGCGGACTGAAAATCCGCGTGTCGGTGGTTCGAATCCGCCCCCGGGCACCACTTCTTCATAAAAAGAGCCATG
>Ga0255770_10003331_pt1 | contig 13896 bp, 11 predicted proteins | sample 071ome_22_FD_179968 | JGI IMG/M metagenome (GOLD analysis project Ga0255770, IMG submission 179968) | Coastal salt marsh microbial communities from the Groves Creek Marsh, Skidaway Island, Georgia - 071404AT metaG (version 2) | ecosystem: Environmental > Aquatic > Marine > Intertidal zone >... | reverse complement strand
GCTCCGGCGCACGTTGGACACGATAGATGATAATCGCATCCTCAAGCAGTTCTTTCTGCTTGTAAACTTTAAAAATAGTTTCAAGTAACGAATTACCAAAAGGATAGTTATTGTCTAATCCTTCACTCAAACTTAAATGTACAACATGTTCTGCATCTACAGTAATTTCATTTTGGTCGTTTTGGAAACGACTTCCACTCATCGAGTTGTTAGGATTGCCTGCCATGCCTCGCACACCACCAGTAGTATAGTTTGCTCCGCCGCCGGTAATGTTGCCGTTAGTTTCGTAAGGAGTAGTTGCAACACCTTCTACAAAATTTAAGTTAAAGTTTTTAATTACATATTGTTCAGGACGCTTGCCTTCACTTTCGTTTACAATAATCTTTGTCACATTTGCTGGATCAACATGAAACCAACGTTTTGTTTCTGGATCTCTTACAAAGAATTGATCTCCATACTTAAAGGTGTTACGCATTGTGCGGAACATTTTAGTATCAAAGTCTTGTAATTTTGCCCATTGTAACAAATACTGTTGAATAATTGTAATTTCAGTATTTGTTGCTTTTGTTTTAAAGTCAATTATAAAAGATGTATTGTTTTGTTTGTTCTTTTGTGTGCAAAATTCGGCAAGGATATCTAATGCAGCGTTAACTTCTGAATCTAAATCCATAGTGTTATACTGACCGTAACGCTCAACACGATTAGGTGAACCTACATACACATCAGGTAAGTAGCTTGAATAATTAGTGCGAGCTGGACCTGCTTGAATACCATTAGATTTTCCACTAAAAGGGCTATAGGCTCCTGTAGGGTTATTGCTTGTTGGCACCGGTGTAAAATATTTTTTCCAACTCATTTGTGTTCCTCTTTAATACATAGTAACATTTGATGTTAATAGATTGCTACCACGTGCATCTTTTGTATTTTTCTCAATTTTTTCATCTAATTCTAATTGTTGCATAGTTAACTCAATAAGTTGTTGTAGTAACGATGCTACTTCGCCTGTATTGCCTGCTCCTGCACTAGTACTTAGCGAAATGTTGTTTAATAGCTCGCCAGCACTGGCTCTATCTGTAAGTAAACCATCATTATCTTTCTTCAATTCAACATTTAATGCTTTTAATTGTGCAACTAAATCTTTAATACTATTAGTATAACTGATAATTCCTTCGCTGTCAAGTTTTTCTAGTGCAAAATTGCTTAAAGAAGTTGACATTGCATTAATTGCGGCTGCATTATTAGTTACACCATCAACATTTATTTTAGCACTACCAAATTTTGATACTGCGTCCCATGGCATTTCTTCTTCACCGGCAAACCAATCTTTCATTGCTCCAAGTACGCCGCCTGAGCGTGTGCTGTCAACTTGTGGCATATTAGCCATTGCATCTGCAAATGCCTTAACAGCACCTGCGTTTGCAGTAATACCTGTTGTGTTTAGAGATAAGTCTCCAAAACGTTTCATTGGAGCAAACGGATCAGTTTCACCACCCAGTAGTGATGCAATACCTGTTCGCAGTGATGTTAGTATAGTAGTTGCAGGAGATTCAGGGAAGTCTTTAATAGCAAGTGCATATGCACTTACTGCTTCTGCATTTGCTTTTATGCCAGCTGTGTTAAGTGTTAGATCGCCAAACGTTTTAATAGGCGCCATTGGGTCAGTTTCGCCACCTAGTAGTGATGCAATACCAGTTCTAAATGAATTTAATAGCGTAGTACTTGGAGATTCAGGGAAGTCTTTAATAGCAGTAGCATAAGCACTTACTGCTTCTGCATTTGCTTTTATACCAGTTGTGTTAAGTGTTAAATCTCCAAATCGTTTAATTGGAGCCATTGGATCTTTGTCACCACCTAGTAGTGATGCAAGTCCACCTTTAAATGCACTTAATACATTTGCTTGTGGTGACTCAGGGAAGTCTTTGATTGCATCTGCATACGCTTTAACAGCAGCAGCGTTAGCAGTAATACCAGCTGTGTTAAGTGTTAAATCTCCAAATCGTTTAATTGGCTCCATTGGATCTTTGTCACCGCCTAATAGTGATGCAAGTCCACCTTTAAATGCACCTAGTACGCTTGCTTGTGGTGACTCGGGGAAGTCTTTAATAGCAGTAGCATAAGCACTTACGGCATATGCGTTAGCAATGATTTGTGCAGTATTGAGTTGTAACTCTCCAAAACGTTTGATTGGAGCCATTGGATCTGCATCACCACCAAGTAAAGAAGCAAGTCCTGACTTAAATGCACCTAGTACACTTGCTTGCGGCGATTCTGGAAAATCTTTAATTGCAACTGCATATGCTTTAACTGCACCAGCATTAGAAATAATTTGTGCAGTGTTTAATGTAGTATCACCAAAACGTTTTATGGGTGCAAACGGATCTGTTTCTGCACCAAAGAAACTAGCGACTCCAGTCTTAAATGACGATAATAAACTCGGTGCTGGTGTTTGAGGGAAGTCTTTGATAGCAACTGCGTATGCACTTACTGCACCAGCATTTGAAATAATTTGTCTAGTGTTTAATCTTGTATTTCCAAAATTTCTAATTGGTGCAAACGGATCTGTTTCTGCTCCAAAGAAACTAGCAACACCAGTTTTAAATGACGATAATAAACTTGGAGCAGGTGTTTGAGGGAAATCTGCTATCGCAACTGCGTATGCTTTAACTGCGCCAGCATTTGCAATTATACCTTGTGTATTGAGTTGTAACTCTCCAAATTCCTTAATTTTATCCCATGGCGGTTCAGTACTGCCGCCGAACATTCCAACAACACCGCTTACAATGTTTGCAGCAGTATTGCCAATTGCTCCTAGAGCTGCGCCGCCGCCTTGTGCAGCAAGTGCTTTACCATATGCACTTAATGCTTCTGCATTTGCTTTAACTTTTGCAGCATTAATTGGAACATTTGAAAATTCAACTAGTTTTTCTAGTGGCCCTTTGCCTGGAAGTGCATCTAAAATGTTTGCTATTGTGTTACCAATAGCACCCACGGCTGCTCCTGCACCAAATACTGCTAGTGCTCCGCCTAGTGCAGCCATACCTCCAGCTACTCTTAATAAGTTTCCGCCGTCTATATCACCAAATGATTCTAATCCTTCTGCAAGACTTGGCAACGCTTTGCCTAATAGCCACGTAGCACCTGCAATAGCGCCTCCAATTAATACAATAGCACCTGCAAGTATACCTGCGCCAACAAGTATTGCCGGGTTAGCAAACGCTCTAAGCCCTGCAGCAGCACCTTTCATGATGCCTGAGCCCATGTTTCCTATAAAGTTTCCAATGCCTTTGCCGGCGTTGCCTGCACCTTTAGCAAATCCGCCGCCTTTACTGCCGCCTTTAGGCGCTGAAGACACTGCTTGAGATGCTGGGCCGGCTCCGCTACCAAACATGCCGCCAATTTTATTACTAATTCCGCTTGTTAGTTTACCCATCATACCGCCAATGCCACTAGCTAATGCTCCTGCTACTGCTTTAGCAGCAAATAAAGCAGCAATTCCGCCTACAACGGCTGCAATAGCCGGTGCTCCACCTAACAAATCTTTAAGTGCTCCGATAACATCTCCATTAGATATTTTTTCAGTAAATCCTGCAATGGCTTGTGCAATTGAACTAATTCCATCGGCTACCATACCAATAGTATTAAGTAATAAATCAAATATTCCACTATCAATTAGTGCCATTTTAATTTTTTCACGCACTTCGCGGATAGTATTATCAAATTGTAGTAATTTTTCTTGTCTAGCTTTAGCAGCATCCTGTTCTGCTTTGGCTGCTGCTGGATCATAGCTTGCTTCGAGGAATTTGTTAAGCTCTCCCATACCACCAAACAATTCTCCAAAGCCTTCTTCAGTTGCTAATGCAGCTCGTTGGGCTGCACTCAAGTTGTTTACAAAGTTTCGTAGCTGTGGACCGCCTTCAGTATGCATTCGACGCATAAACTCAGCTTGAGATATTTCTCCACGACCTAGTGCAGCCGCGGCTTCTGCTACTGCTGGAGCAAATGCTTGTAGTTTCTGTCCTAATGGTGTTTGTGCAACACCGTCTGCTAGGTCTTTAACAGCATCTTTTAAGAAAGGCATTCTTGCGCCCACTTCTTCTAGTGCTCCTAGATATTCCATTTGTTGTTCTGCACTCATACCAGCTAACATTGCTTGAGTATGATAGTCTCCGGCTTCTTGAGCCATGCGTTCAGCAAGTTCTTTTCGACTTTTACCTGTTAATTTAGATAATCTGTCTAGTTGTTCTAAGTATTGCGCACTTCCGTTAGCTAAATCTCGTGTACTACGTCCTTGTAGATGGCCCATCATTCCTTGTAGTTCAACATATTCGGCCATACCTTCGTTAACATCTACTAATGTAAAGCCTAGTTTAGCTAATCCTTCTAAATCACCTGATGATCGAATTGCTGCGTTCATATTATTAAATCGTTTAGCACCTTCGCTTACAGTAGTTCCTAATAGCATCATTGTAGACGAATTGTTTGCCATAAATTGAGCAAATTCGTCTAAATACATACCTGAATCAGCAGCAGCTCGACGCATTTCTGTTAGCGAACCGCCAAATCCTGCGCCTATTTCAGAAAAAGATCTATAAGAATCAACAGTTTCGTCAACAATACTTGCTAATGAAGTTAATGCTGAGCCAAATACAGGAATGTGCTTTGTAAAATCAGCAATATTAGAAGTGGTGCCGCCTACAATTGTTTTACCTAATTCGTATAACGATTCTGCTGCTTGTTTAACACCTTGTGCAGCAAGTCTTCCCATCTTTTCAGACAGTTCGTTAGTTGCTCTTGCTGCTTTTTTAGTAGCTGTTATGTCATCTTCTGTAGCTTTATTAGATTCTTTTGTTAGCTGGGTACCTGCTGACATTGCATCGTTGGCTAGCTTACGTGCCTTAGCTTCTGCCGCAGCACCGCTAGAGCCGCCGCCCGCCATACGATTCATTGCAGCAAGTAATTGTTTTAGTGTTGCTTCACTAGCAACACCTGACTCGCCGCCAACGTTAATAATTTCGATTTCTTCAGCCAAATCTTTCAACCCGAGTTATATGCGCACATAAATATATTTGATACATATTTACATAATGTATTTATACGGAGACAAACATGGCAGAATTTAACCCATTAACAGCTGGTGCAGGAAAGTCTCAAGCAGGCAATCCGTTACAGAAGTTCTTTAGACAGCCTAAAGTTTATGTTACGTTGCCTAGCAAAGGAAGATATTATCCTCCAGGTGCTGTTGATATTCCAGAAACTGGAGAATTACCAGTTTTCGCAATGACTGCAAAAGACGAATTAGTTTTTAAAACTCCTGATGCATTGCTAAACGGGCAAGCAACAGTTGATGTTATTAAAAGTTGTGTTCCTAATATTAAAGACCCTTGGAAAATGCCGAGTGTTGATCTTGATGCTATACTAATTGCAATACGTATTGCAACTTATGGTGAAAGTTTAGAAGTTACAACAAAGGTTCCTAACGTAGGTGATGAAAGAACTTATACATTAGATCTAAGAAATGTATTAAGTAAACTTGTCACAGTAGAATACGAAAGTGAACTTGAAATTAATAATATGTTAGTTAAAATTAGACCACTAACATATGAAGAATTTACTAAAAGTAACTTAAAAACATTCGAAGAACAGCGTGTGTTTAGTTTAGTTAATGACGATACTATTCCAGAAGAAGAAAAACTAGCTAGATTTAATGATAGTTTTAGAAAATTAACAGATCTAACTATTGACACTTTAGGAAGAAGCGTTTACAGCATCACAGTAGACGAAACTGAAGTAACTAATCCAGAACATATTCAAGAATTTTTACAAAATTCTGATAAAGAAGTGTTTAATGCAGTATTAGAATTTTTAGAAGAGCAAAAAAAGAAATTTGAAATTGAGCCTTTAAAGGTTGAGAGTACAGACGAGGATATTGAAAAAGGTGCACCAGCAACTTTTGAAGTTCCAATAACATTTGACCAATCAAATTTTTTCGCATAAGGATCTTATCTTGGACTCTCGAGGAAATTTTAGATGAGGTCCGTAATATGGAACGAGAGCAAAAGGCTATTAGAGCAGACTTACTAAAAATCTGTTGGTTTATGCGAGGAGGAATCACGCTAGACGAAGCATTTGCACTTTCTAACGAAGATAAAGAAATTATTTCAGGAATTATTAAAGAAAACTTGGAGACTACAAAGAAAAGTGGTCTCCCATTCTTCTAATTAGAGTTGGCTTATGCCAATATAAGCATTTGTACCTTCTAACAAATGCACACGTAGTCCTAAATCACTCCAACGTAATCCGTGTTCACGTAACATACTACTAATTTCAAAGTAAGTGCTCTGTGTTAAGAATCTTTCGCCTGCTTTTGAATTTGCAATCCATGCTTGTTGTTGTTTACTAACGTCAACACCTGCTTTAGCAAAATTCATAATTCTTTGTGCAGCCCATACACCACTTTCTTTATCACCTTTTGCTAGTTTAGCAAGTGCAGCATCGATATTTGCTGCTGTTTTAGGTGGCATTGGTTTTGAACCGCCTTGTACTTTACGAATATCACCTTTGGCTTTTTCGTAAGTGTCGCCTGCTGCGGCATTTTTATCTGCTGCTGGTGCTGTTTTAGCATTTGCAGGTGCATTACCAGTTGGTGCTGTGCCTTGTGCTGGTGCTGTTTTAGCATTTGCAGGTGCATTACCAGTTGGTGCTGTGCCTTGTGCTGGTTGTGCTGCATTGTTACCTGCTGCAGGCGTTTGTGCGCCTAAAGAATCGATATGTTTAATTAATTCTTGCTTTTGTTGTGGATTTAATTTAGCAACTGCTTGCTGAATACCTTTAAAGTCAGTGGGTTCAGCAGCAGGTTGTCCGCTACCTTGTGCTGCTTGTGCTTTTGGTTCTGCACCTGCTTGTGCTGCTTGTGCTTTTGGTTCTGCACCTGCTTGTGCTGCTTGTGCTTTTGGTTCTGCACCTGCTTGTGCTGGTTGTGCTTTTGTTGCAGCAGGTTTTTCAGCAGGTTTAGATACTGGAGGTAGTTTTGCGCCAAACTGTTTGTAAATTGGTGTTAATACATCATCACTAACACCTGCTTGGCGTAAAATATTTGCTATTTCATCTGAATCAGTTGGTTTGCCTGCTTTGTTCCATGCTTTGTTTAGCTTGTCAGCAGTAACTTTGGTAGTTATGTTCTTGCCAACTTGTGCTGCTTTAGCACCTACTGCTGCTGCACCTTTCTTAAGAGCGCCGCCGACTGCACTGCCTGCTTTTTTAAGTGCATCTAATGGCCCTTCTGTAAGTACTTCAGGAGTGTCATCGCACCATTCAATTAATGTTTCAATTTGTAGATTTGTAAGTTTCTTACTTTCTTTCTGTTCTGCTCCTGCTTCTAATTCTTTCTTTTCTGCAGGGTCAATTGGTTTTGCTTGTTGTGCTTTTTTAGCATTATCATCTACTGTTGCTAAAGCACCTTGTACAACTGATGCTGCACTAGTGCCGGCAGCTTCTATAGCACTTATTAGTGCTTCACTTGAATTTGCCTGTGCTAGTAATTCTGCTGTTTGACCAGCAGTAAGTGCGTCTTTAGGAATTTGTTTAATAGCATCCCATGCTGCTGTTAAATTTTTTGCTTCTGCAGAATTTTGCAAGCTGCCCATGAAGTCGTGAAATTTAGCAGCCGCAGTATAAAATTCTTTAGTACCAAGTTTTGCAGCATCCATTGCCCCCCGCGCTGCCTCAAACTGTCCTTGCATATCTGGTGGTACTACTGTGTCGTAGTTAAAGTAAAACGAATTTACATTACCTGTTGCATTATAACGCATAGCATTGTCTAATACGTCTACAGGCTGTCCTATATCAGACAATATATCTGCTTTGGCATTTATGTAATTTGCATCTTTCAATCCTGCTTGCATGTCAGCAAGTTCAGCTGCATCTGCAGAAGCAATGTTATCAATAATGTTATCTGAAATATACTTAAATGCAGCACCAGCAAGAGCACCATATGCTGCTGTTTTAATTGATTTGCCAACTGCTGTTGAAAGGTCTGCACCTTGTAATAAATCTTTAGTTGCTCTTGCAAGGAAACCTGCTACAGCACCTCCCATTGGACCGCCTGCCATAGCAGCCGCTGTGGTTAGGATACCTACTGCAATTGATGCCTTGCCTGGATTTTCCTTTGCCCAATCACTAACACCTTGTATTGCTTTAGCAACCTTACTATCAGTAGCACCAATTTTAGCTTTTAATTCTTTAAACTTAGCATCGGCATTTTGAACAGTTCCTGCTTTCTGTAATGCACGGCCTAGTTCATTAATTTTTCCGTCAATAAATGTAGCAGCGCCTTTAATTGCATCTACACCAGCACCTGCGGCATCTTTGCCTTTGCCAATTGCAGTTCTATTTTTACCGCCAGCTGTCATTCCTTGTTCAGCACTAGTAAACAGTTGACTAATTTGATCAGGACTTAGTTGAGCTTCAACAATATAACGTTCAATGTCTTCAACAAATGGAATAATAACACGAGATTCTAGTAATGATAGTTTAGGATCGTTCCAGCTTTCTGTGATTAGTTTGCGTTGATTAATTTCTGTAATTCTCATTTTTATGCCCTGGCCAATTGCTGCTTTAATGCTTGTTGTTGTTTAGGATTTAGTTTTGATATTGCAGTTTTTATTGAATCTAAATTCATTGCGCCGCTTGCAGGTTTTGTTTTTCCAGGCATTGGTGTTTTCTTTTGCGCTGTAGGCGCTGCGCCAGCAGCCGGAGTAGATTTTTTACCAGTAAACTCACCAGCAAATCCTTTAGTAAATCCCTGAGCAGCACTACCAACTGCTCCTCCAACAGCCTTTACTCCTTTTCCAAGAGCTTTAGCACCTTTTGCTGCTGCTCGCCCAACATCTTGAGCATTTAATTCATCAATCTGGGTTTCACTTACAATATCATTAATACGCATTTTGATAATCCTAAACTATACTGAGTATTTATGTTATTCGCTACGCGAATAAAGTTTTCGCTATCGCTCAAACTATTTACTTCGTATTTAATTATGTATAAGTGAATTGATTTATATGAGAAAAACATTAACACGAAGTGTTAATGTCTAAGTTTCATGTAGATTGTTTCAGTCAGACGGAACCTGTTACGGTTCCAGCCTGTCTCAAAATTAGCTTCATGTGAGTTCGTCACAGCCGAGACTTGGAAGTAGGTGTTTTCTGCTGTACAATGGGCTCTGACCTTTCCCATACCTACGTCGACATCGCTTTCGCTACCCGTTGCTTCGTTCCTGTGCATACGGTTTTTATGTACAATGTGCAGTTTTTCGACAGCCAACATTCTATCTATACCAACGAAAACCCCAAGTTTGTAGATAGGCTCATCAGTATGTTACGTGTCCTATATTTCTATAGGTTTTTCCACAGCGGTATTTTCAATCTGGCCCGCTAACCTTATGTGTTGGATTGGTTTGCCTAGTTAAAGTTTTATTTCGCCGGAATGATAGCGCCTTAGAAGTTCATTATTAGCTGCGTATCTCATATGCTTAGATTTAAGTTTTAAACCTGCCCATACTAGATAACTTTCACTAAGTTCAGAAAGTTTTTTGCCTGCGTGTTTACCAGTTGGCCAAATGCCTTGTTCTAATAATTTTTTTTGAGTTTCTACGTCGTTTTTATATTTGTAGTATTTGTCTTGTCTTGAGCCTACTTCTTGTATCTGTGATGCAATTAGCTCACCTTTAATAGTGTCAGCTCGTGCCTTGGTCCAATCTAGTCTTCTTGCCATGCTCTAATAACGCTTTCCTAAGTTTATCTGAACCGCCAACTCTAACATTTATAATTCCGTTGTAATAATCATCTCTCTCTAATACACGGCGGTCAAACTGTTCTCGTGCCTCTATGTAGGACATTTCGCCTCTACCTTTACATAGGTATAATATTTCTCTTGTGAAGTTTTCTGGGCCTAGTGCTTCAACGTCAGCGTTGAGTCTATCAGATGATCCCCAATAGTCACGCCAATCTGATTCTTTATAGCCTCTGCGTTTGTTCTTCTTGCCTTTGAGTGGTGGCTTTGTAGTCTTAAACTTTGCTAATTTTTTGCCTATGTACTTTTGCCCAGTGGTAAGATTGGTTATGAGATAAACAAATCCTTCATACTCGTCAGGTATTATATCAATTTGTTTTCCTTCATAAGTCCACTGCATGAACTTACTTACCGATGCCTATTTTATTTTTTGTCTTTTCTGGTTTGGTGTATGTGCCTAATTTCTTTGTTTCTTTTGTCTGCCAGTGTTCGAACTTTTCTTATACATTGCTGTACAATAGCATACGAACGCACAGATTTTTTACGCTCCCAAACTTCGTTTGCAGCAAAATATTCTAAATATGCCTGTACTAGTTGATCGTGTATATCGTCTTCCATTATGCCTTACTTAATTTAAATTTGTAAACACCGTTGTTAATATTTTCTGGTAAGAAATTAAAAGCAATGCTAATTCTATTGTCACCTAGATTTGGACCGTACCCATGTTCTAAGTTTGAAGGCCAAATTAATAATTGTCCTTCAGTTAAGTTTGGCGGTTGCCAACCTAAAGAATTTAAATCGTTAAATTCAAAAGGACGTATCATTAAATAGGGCAACTGTGTTTGTTTATGCCTGTTATTTTGAAATTCAATAGGACTATGTATTTTACTGTCGTAATTAACATAATAAGTTGCACTAAGAAAACTGTTTCCGTGATTGTGCATAAACTGATGATAGTTTGTGTCAGTTTGATTGATCCATGATTCTGTAATAATATTATTAACTTCGTATCTCATTAATTCTTTACAATACGAATTTGCACTGTTGATTAAAAATTTTTTAAAGTCCTGAAATATATCAAAATCTAAATAATTGGAATTTCCTTCAAAATAATGCTTTGAATTTAGTACTTTGTCAACTCTAACATCGTCTGTTGTATCTAATAAATTCAACAAGTCATTTTTAAATTTATTATGATTTTCGTATTCAAATCTAGCAACAGTAGTTGGAAATAAAGTAAAAAAATCAGTAAGCATTAATCAACTACCTCTAAATCGTTTGCGTAACTAGTAAAGCCGTTTTCTTTTACAACTCGTAAAACATGATTTACTCTTCCTACTAATTCGTCTTTGTGACTAATAAGATAAATGTTTTTTCGACGTTCTCTTGCCATCTTTTTAAGTACTCCGAGAGAGCCTTCGACACCAGCGGTATCCATACCGCTATCGATGAGTTCATCAATAAACAATAGATTAATATTTTGGTATAAACTTTCCCAAACATCGCGGAATGCAAAGCTCAAACCTAGGATAAGTCTATTACGTTCCCCTCTTGAAAGATTATCAAAGTCTAAATCTTGTCCTAGTTGAGTAATCTCTACATTTAAATCGTTTTGGAATGCTACTTGGTGTGGTAAACCTAGTTTATCAAGATAATATGTTAGCCGATTGTTTAAATATGCAAGATTTTGATCAATAATTTTTTTACGAATAAAACTATCTTTGTTTGTTAATAGTTTTAGTAGAAATTCTTGATGATCTTTGTAAGTCTCTAAATCATTTACATTAGACCAATCAATATCTTGTAATGCAGTTTCTTTTAAATCATCAATTTGTACTATATAAGGATCATCTTCTTGCTCTTTACTTAGCAATGCTTGTTTTAAATTATCTACGTTGTTTCTGTGTTCGTATGCTTCTTTTGCAGTTTCATAAAATGTGTTAGGTCGTCCGTTAATATTGCCTATTTCTGCCAAACCTTTCATAACATCATCTAACTTGCCAGCAACTTCTGTTTGATAAGAAATTGCATCACTTAATTCTTTGTTTTTTCTTGCTTCAATTTCTGCTTTTTTATCTGCATGAAGTGCTTGTCCACATGTATAACAAGTAGCATCGTCTAATTCTCCGATGTCTTTTTCTGCTTTTTCTACACTCTTAGTGGCACGTAATAATGCACTCTCCAGTGTGCTTTTTTCTTTATTAAGAGCTGTAATTGCTGTGTTTAATTCAGTCCAGTTTGAAAGTTTTTCGTGTGAATCTAATTCTGCATCAATATCTAATTTTTCTAGTTCACTAATACCTTGCTGTAATTTTCTACAATCTTGTTCTTTTTTAGAAATCCATGCACGTTGTCTACTCAGTAGCTGTTCAATACTTGCTTCAATTTTTTCATTACTTGTTTGAATAGCATTAATTTTTAATGTTTCTTCTGTAATAGAATCTCTTGTATTTTTAATTTCTTCTTTTAATTTGTTTGCTTTTTCAGAAAGAATAGTAATACCTAACAACTGTTCGATAATATCTCTTTGATCGTTCGAACGCATTGATAAAAATGGCTCTGAATAGGTATTTAATGCAACAATATGTTTAAACATATCGTGACTCATACCTAGTAAATTATTAATGTCTAGCTGTGTTTGCCGACTATCACCTTGTGATTCGTCAGTTAGATCTTGCTCGTGATCATTAACAAAAAATTTAAGAATATTTGGAGAACGTCCCCGTTCGATCCTATAATCTTGACCATCTTTTTCAAAGTGAAGGGTGACCAACATTCCTTTAGAATTAGTCTTATTAATAAGATTATTTCGTTTAATGTTGGTCAGTGCTTGACCGTACAAAGCGTAGGATAATGCATTGATTATCGTTGTTTTGCCTGTACCGTTACGGGATCCAGAATCGTCACCTCCTTGGTCTAAGTTTTCGCCAAGCACTAGAGTTAGCTGTTCTCCGTTAAAGTCAACAGCTTGGGTTTGATTACCCACACTCATAAAGTTTTTTACAGTTAAATCCTTAATACGAATCATTAATGTTCTAGTCCATTATAGATGTCTAACAGCATCTTCTTGTTGTAGTTTTCTGTATCGAGTTCTTGTATTTCACCTGCAACAATTTGATCTACACTTTCAAATTGTTCAATGTCTAAATCTGTTGATATTTCTTCAATTTGCTTTTGCGGAATAAGAGTAATTTCTCTACAGCCATATTGTTTTAAGAATGTTTCTTTAATAAAATTTGATTCTTCAAAACTAATAGGTAAATCTAATGTAACACGAAGGTACATTTTACTTTTAATAAGTTTTTCTGTTTCGTCAATTAGTTGACTTAGTTTAACTGTACGATACTTAGGACAATCTGGCCAATTAATATATTCTGGTTCTGCATCATTTTCCTTGTCAAGAATCATCATACCACGTTCGTCGTCCCACGCATCTGCATAGTTGTGAGGAAATGCATTACCAATGTAATGTATTGAACCTTGCTTTTGTCGTTTGTGAAAATGTCCACTAAACACATACTTTTGATTTTTAAAGTGTTCGCCTTTAAGTTCGCCGTGATCTGGCATTTGTACCATAGCGTTCATATAAAAGTGTGGAAGTTCAAAATGTCCAAATATATATTTGGCTTTAATTTTTTCAATCTTTTTCCACTCGTCACCTACAAGCCAAGGAACAAGTGCTACATCATCTTCTTCAAATATTTCATCTACAAATGTAACGCCTGGAATGTGTTTCCCAAACATTGTTGAAGCAACTTCGCGTTTGTCTTTGTAATACAAATCATGGTTACCTACAAACATGTAAAATTTTTCAAAATTACTACCTAGTTTTTCTAAACTACGCAGTGTTGCATCCATTGTTGTAAGATTCAGACTGTTACGATTATGGTGCCAATCGCCACAGAAAATAACAGTTTCACAATTATTCAACTTTGCTTGGTCGATAAACCAATCTACAAATTCTTCACAATCGTTGTTGTGAACTTTGCTGTTGCCTTTTAGACCAAAGTGTATGTCTGTAAAGACTGCCGCTTTTTTAAACAAAATAAGATTCCTCTACTAATTGCTATTATTATAGCACCTTAATTTTTAAATGTCAAACGAAAATTA
>Ga0255770_10003307_pt1 | contig 13948 bp, 8 predicted proteins | sample 071ome_22_FD_179968 | JGI IMG/M metagenome (GOLD analysis project Ga0255770, IMG submission 179968) | Coastal salt marsh microbial communities from the Groves Creek Marsh, Skidaway Island, Georgia - 071404AT metaG (version 2) | ecosystem: Environmental > Aquatic > Marine > Intertidal zone > Salt... | reverse complement strand
TGAAGACGGGGTTTCTACTACGAACAGAAACGAAACGTCCACGCGTCGTCCGCGCGCCTCTCGAACCCGGGGATTCGAAGCTCGAGCGTTTTATCGTAGCTTCACCCAGCCTCTGGACAATGTTTCTCGCACCGAAAATACACCGCGACGACCTCAGCATGCTTCGCATGACCAGCCGAACGCTCTACGATGCCGTCGCACGGTTCATCAATAATGAAGACGCGTTTTGTAGGTTGGGAACGATCCAGCTCTACGCGGGCCGAGAGGCGCAGATGGATCCTTTCGTACCGGTCGAGTCGTTCGACGCCGACAGAGAGCGCTGGTGGAGAGAGAAAGTCGCCCGAGGAGAACTCGCGCGTTGGGGATACCGCGTCGATGTCGAAACGATGATTGAGACGATCAAACGTCCACCATGGCGGTACGGCGACGTCGCGACGAAGCATCGAATTCGATACTTGCGAAATGTCTTTGAATGCGAGTGGAACGAATCCGTAACGGATTTGCTACTCGAGAAAAAGTATGTGACATCTTACATGTTTTGTGTGAGTCACGGCTGCCCAGTGATCCCTCGACCTCGCCGAACGTATCTTAGAGATAAAGGCGTGGATATTCGCTCGGTGGTTGAAATGTTAAAGCGCGATTTCGGTGCAAAGGAGGTCACCATAGGGGAAGATCGACGAGTCAACATTGAAAATTTCGAGCCAGAGAAAGAAAAGACAATTGAAGAAATCATTGCCGAGTGGGAGGAAGAGCGCGTGCGTTCTGGCGCGCGCGCAGACATAGAAGTTGACACGTCGTTTCTCGCGGGTGTCGAAATGATACCGGCGCGACGACATCGGAAAAAAAAGTGAATTTGAAGAATGAAATGAGAGAATTTAGAATACTACAAACACAAGCGCGCGGCGCAATAACTCACTACTTCTTCGGCGGCGGCGCGACAATGTTCAAGATCTTGCCTGGAACGTAAATAATCTTCTTAATATCCGCTCCTTCGGTGAACTTTTTCACAGATTCTTGGTCGAGCGCCGCAGCCATGGCGTCGTCTTGCGACGTCTCCATGGTTACCGAAATGGTACCGCGCATCTTGCCGTTCACTTGCACCCCAATGTCCACAGTGTCCTCCACGAGCAAGCTTTCGTCCGCCGTCGGCCAAGAAGTCTTTGAGTTGGACTCTCCGGCGTAGCCGAGGCGCTCCCACATTTCTTCGCTCAGGTGCGGCGCGTACGGAGAAAGCATCAACGCAAACGGTTCCAAAATCTCACGAGAAACGGAATCCATCTTGGTGCACGCATTCGTGAGCTCCATCATCGCCGAGATGGCGGTGTTGAAGCGCATGGCTTCAGTTTCTTCCGTCACCTTGGCGATGCATTTGTGCAAGGCACGAAGACCCTCCTCGTCTGGCTTTTCATCCGTAATCTTGTCCAGCAAGCGGTACGTGCGCGCCAAGAAGCGGAAGCAACCTTCGACACCCTTAGTTTGCCAAACCTTGGTCTCGCGAAGCGGTCCCATGAACATTTCGTAGAGGCGCAGAGAGTCTGCACCATACGAGGACACAATGTCGTCGGGGTTGACGACGTTACCGCGAGACTTGCTCATCTTGTGCGCGCGCGCGGAAACCTTCACCTTCGGGTTCTCGGTGAGAACAAAGCCATCCCCCTTCTTCGTGACGGCTTCGGCGCCTACCTTGACTGTTTGCAAACCGCTAGTCTTGTTGCCTTCGACAAAGGCACCGCTGTCATCGACGTGCGCGGTGTACTCGACTTCGCCCAAAATCATGCCTTGCGACACCAAACGTTGGAAAGGTTCCTTAGTGCTGACGACACCAATGTCGTACAACACCTTGTGCCAGAAGCGCGCGTACAGCAAGTGCAAAACAGCGTGCTCCGCGCCACCGACGTACAAGTCAACCGGAAGCCAATACTTTTCAAGGGAACCATCGATGAGAGCATTTTCGTTGCTCGGATCGATGAAGCGCAAGTAGTACCAGCACGAACCAGCCCACTGAGGCATCGTGTTCGTCTCGCGGCGAGCCGGCTTGCCGGTTCTTGGATCGACTGTCTTGACCCAATCTTCGACGTTGGCGAGAGGACCTTCGCCGGAACCGCTCGGTTTGAAGTTATCCGTCTCCGGCAACACCAAAGGAAGCTCAGATTCCGGAATCGGTACAGCCTTGTTCGGCTCATCCTCCGGGAAGACAACCGGGAACGGCTCACCCCAGTATCGCTGACGGGCAAAGAGCCAATCGCGAAGCTTGTAGTTGGTTTTCTTGTAGCCGATACCGTTTTTGTCGAGGTACTCGATAATCTTCAAGCCCGCTTCGACGTTGTCCATACCGTCAACGTCGATGGCGTCGCTCTTCGAGTTGATCATCTTACCGCCACCAGAGTAGACACCTTCCATGTTCTTCGGCTTGCCGACGACTTCGACGATCGGCAAGTCGAACGCTTGCGCGAATTCGTAATCGCGCTCGTCGTGCGCCGGCACAGCCATGATGGAACCGGTACCGTAAGAACCGAGGACGTAGTCGGCAACCCAAATGGGAAGCTTTTCACCCGTGAGCGGGTGCACGGCGTATGAACCCGTGAAGACACCCGTCTTCTCCTTGCTAAGCTCGGTGCGCTCCAAATCGCTCTTGCGAGAAGCAGCCAGGACGTACTCGTCGACAGCAGCCTTTTGGTCGCCGACGGAGAGCGCATCAATCAACGGATGTTCCGGAGCAACGACAAGGTACGTCGCTCCAAACAACGTATCTGGTCGAGTCGTGTAAACCTCCAACTTTTGCGCATCGCCACCGAGACCGTCGACTGAAAAGGCGAGTTGCGCGCCTTCAGACTTTCCGATCCAGTTGCGCTGCATCTCCTTGATGGAATCCGGCCAGTCGAGCTCATCCAAGTCCTCCAACAATCTATCGGCGTACTCGGTAATTTTGAGCATCCACTGCTTCATCGGCTTACGAATCACCGGGTGATTACCACGCTCGGACAACCCATCGATCACCTCTTCGTTTGCCAACACCGTCCCGAGCGCCGGGCACCAGTTCACCGGAACTTCCGCTTGGTAGGCCAAATCCTTTTCCAGAAGTCGCAAAAAGATCCATTGTGTCCACTTGTAATACGTCGAGTCGCACGTCGCCACCTCCCGATCCCAATCGTACGAGAACCCGAGGCTTTGCAACTGCTCCCTAAACCTTCCAACGTTAGACTTGGTCGTCACCGCCGGGTGCGTGCCCGTCTCGATCGCGTACTGTTCCGCGGGAAGTCCGAACGCGTCCCAACCCATCGGGTGCAACACGTTGTGCCCCGTCATTCGCTTATACCTCGCCAAGATATCCGTCGCCGTGTAACCCTCCGGATGTCCGACGTGCAAACCCGCACCCGACGGGTACGGAAACATGTCCAACGCGTAAAACTTGGGCTTGGTCTCGTCCACCTCTCTCGGCGTCGCGAACGTTTTGTTCTCCGCCCAAAACCTCTGCCACTTGGGCTCAATGTCCGCGAACGGGTACCCACCGCCCGAACCCCCGGACGTCGCTTCCCCGCTCCCAGCGCTCGCCGCCGAGGAGTCCGCGACAGCCTTCGTCGTCGTCGTCCTCGTCGCCGTCACGCATCGCATCGCACCGATCGCTCTCGGCGCCGTCACTCTTCGCGCAGCCGCGCAAGTCATCGGTGACGTCGTCGTCGTCGCCGTCGCCGTGACCAACGCCCGCACGACCGATCCACCGGTTCTCGAGCGTCGCATGGCGCTGCGCGACGCGCGCGGGGCGAGGAGGGATGCGCCGTGCGTCGCGTTCGCGACGATCGCCGTCATCCGTGCGTCGATGTGTCGTCGTCCGCTCGCGACGGGCGACAGGGTTACACTTTTCGAGGGGTGCACTCGGGACGCCAGTACTGTAAATTAAATTCACCCATCAAGATGGCGTTACGAGCGTTACCGAACGGTGTTATCTCAACCCCGACGCCGTTGTTCGCGCGCCGTCAGAGACGGACGAACGAGTGTGGCGACGCGAGGATGCCGACAAAGGGCGTGCACGATCCGTCGACGGCGTACGCGCCGAGTTCACCCATGGCGTGGGGACCGATGGGGGAGTGGAACATGAAGCTGCCCGAGCACGTGGACATCGAAGAGCAGTACGAGCGCACGCGCACGACGGAAGGATTCGATGGTAGGATCGATCACGACGGTGCGTTGACGAACCACGAGGTGCGGTTGAAGGATGAGGACTCGAAATTCGTGCCGAACGTGAAGAATTTCGCGCCGCGGCCGAAGAATTGGAAGGCTGGGAAGCATAAGAATTCTTTTTGAAAACGAGCGACGCGCTTTGCGCTTCAACGACTATTACTACCGAGCTAAGTATTTAATGAGAAGGTCGATCGCCCTGTAATGTCAAGGTTACGTTTCGAGATAAGCCTGAATTGAACCCACCGATGTCTCTGTGTTCGCAGAGATACACGCGCTGCCCCTCTGTGCCGAGCGCAATCTCGCCGTCGACGACGGGTAGAGTCAGTCCCGCGCCGACGATGGTCGACTTGACGTGGCCGGGCATGTCGTCTCTCCCTTCTGCGGTGTGCCTGAAGAATTCATCGTTCCACGATTCAGGGCAAATGTCATTCAGTGCGCGCTCGAAGGCGTCTTCGAATTCGCTCCCCGCCTGTCCCACCGCTACGGATGCCGACGTGTGTCGACAGAAGACGTGCAGGGAACCGGCGACTACGCCCTCGCGCTCCTTTGCCGTCGCCTTTACGATTTCATCCGTCACATCTCTTAAACCTCGCTTCCCAGCGCTCAGTGTGATTGTCTTTTGCGCCAACGCCGGTTCGTTGTCAACGGCACACACGACGTCTCGAGAGTGACCGCTTCCGAAACCGCCGACGTTTCTGTGTTCATTCAAGTACAATCCTTGCCACGTCCCGGCGTCCAATCGCCCGTTCGCCACGGGAACGCGAATCGATGGACCGACCAAAGTGCACTTGACGTGCGCCACCATGTCATCCGGGCCCTCCAAAACGTGCTCAAACATTGTCTCGTGCCACGTTTCTGGCGCGATTCGATCCAACGCGCCGTTCAAGTCTCTTCGAACATCCGGATCACAGTTTTCGTTGATAGTCAACGACGCCGACGTGTGCTGCATGAAAAACGTCGCCACGCCGCTTTCCGGCATAGATTTCGGCAACGGCATCGACGTCGTGACTAAATGACACCCCCGCCCAGGCGCTTTGACTGCGCCTCTTCTCGCCGTAATCTGCTCACCGCCGTAATCGCAAAGCGATACGACGCACTCGCGCGAGCCCCCGCCCTCCTCAAACTCTGCGAGATACAACGCTTGCCACGTCCCGAACCCCAACCGACCATCCAACACGGGAACAACCATGGATTTTCCGACGAGCGCCGCGCGCACAGCGTCTCGAATCGACGCCTTCGCCTCCCCGCTCGGCTCTCGAACCATCGCGTCAAACGCCTTGAGCATGTCCGAGCGCACGTCCGGGTCCGCGCCTTCATTCACCGTGATCCCACATTTCGCCCCGTCGTTCCCGCACACCGAAACGATGACGATACCCGTCTTTGTTCGCCTGAGCGCGTCGCCGAGCGCGGTTTCGATGCGATTCGTGAGCAGATAGACTGCGCGTTTGGATGTTTGTAACGTCGTCGTTTCCGTCGTCCATCTACGCGACGATGCGGACACGGACGACATTCGCGCGCGGCGTCGCTTCGTGGACAATCGAACGGGTGTTCGTCTCGCGGTTGTCGGTGAGACGACGTCGACGACGGCGCGCATAGAATCGGTGCCGCGCGTCACTGTGTGACGCGCGCGGCGAAAAACTCAAATTCATGCATGCCTCGACGTAGGAAACAAACCGCACCGCGCCGCGTCGGTACCGCCGACGAGGTCGACGCGGAAGAAGAAGCGGAACCCGTTCGATGCGAGGTGCGGAAACGACCGAAATTGGATCCGCTTGAACGCGTCGTCGGGAAACGCGTGGGAAAAGTAGAAGATGACGTTGCAAATGTCGAGTCGTTAGTTTCTTCAACTACGACGAGTTTAGTGACGCTCGGATCGACGACGCTGTGGATTCGTCCTCGGAAATCGTCGACGTGGGTCGAGGCGGATGCGGTGAACGCCGCGGGGTTTTTAAGCCGGATCGGTTCGGGGGAAGACGCGACGACGGTTTCGTTTTCCGCCGCGAGCGAGAGACGCGCGTCGGTCGAGTTGACGTCGGACGATGCTGACGACTCGGCGAGATTCTGCGTCGACGTGGATCCAAGGGCGTTTTTAGCGTTGATGCGGATGGATGCGTGCGAGACGTGGGTGTCGGTGAAGGACGGGGGGGCGGGTTTGGTGGACATCGTCGTGGGATTAAAGTCGAGTTTCGTCCTCAGCGAGAAAAAGTTGCCGGCGCCAGAGACGCTGCCAGATTTTTATGGGAATAAAAAGGTGTTCGATGCGGTGCGCGTCGTGTACGGTGGGTTGGTTGGTCTCGAGCGGTCGTCTCCGAGTATTGCGGCCACGGTGGATGCGGATGAAGACGGTTCGACTGGATTCAACGGGGAGGATTTACGAGCAATTTTTACAGCAGTGAAACCAAATGCGGACGCGTGTCCAATCGTCGAGCGAGAGTATCCAGAGCTATTGCCGACGCCGCGACGGTATCAAAACCAAGCCGTCGCTTGGATGATGGCGCGAGAGGGTGCAAAGAGCGCGCCGAGCGACGCGCTCGACGCCAAGCGAGGCGGTGCGAGGGACGAATCAGAATTGCATCCGCTGTGGCGCGTGCTGCCGGATGGCGCGCATTACATAAATCCGTACAGCGGCGCCGTCGTGGATAGACGATTCGTCGCGACGCACGAATCTGTGAGTGGAGGCATTTTAGCAGATGAGATGGGTTTGGGGAAGACTGTAGAAATGATCATGTTATGCATCGCGCATCAGGAGCCGAATCGGCGCGAACGCCGAAGATGCGCGCTGCTCGAGGAGAAGAGCGCGAAACCAAAAGTTTCTGGTGGTGATGAGATTAAAAAGGAAGAAGAGTCCAACGATGATGAAGACGAAGTGCGATGCGTTTGCGGCGCGCGTGAGGATGATCCATTTTACCAAGGTATGTGGATTGCGTGCGAAAAATGCGAAAAGTGGTCGCACGCGCGATGCGTCAAGTTTTACACAGACGCGGAGGAAGAGCGATTCATGCGGATGACGGAAGAACAGCGTTCCGCCCGCATGGGTGCTTTTGTATGCCGCAAATGCATCGCGAAACACGCGAGCATTCAAATTGACGAGATTTGCGGCGCGACGCTCGTCGTATGCCCATCAGCAATCCTTCAGCAATGGAGAGAAGAAGTGGAGCGTCATGTTCGTCACGGGACGTTTAAAGTCATCGCATACGAAGGGCAGCCAACCATGACGGGTCTGGGAGGTTCCATCGATGACTTTGTTAGCGCCAAAGATCTCGCGGAGGCTGATCTCGTCTTAACGACGTACGAGGCGCTTCGTAAAGAAATTGACATTGACACGGCAAACGGACAAGGTCTCGCCGCCGCTCAACGCGCCAGACGCTACGAAAGAAAGTACGACGTCGTACCGACACCTTTGACTCGACTCAAATGGTGGCGCGTCGTTCTCGATGAGGCGCAAATGGTCGAGTCAACCGTGTCCAAGGCTGCTGAAATGGTTCGCCGGTTACCGGCAGTGCATCGGTGGGCTGTCACGGGCACGCCCATTTCAAGAGGTTTGAATGATATATACGGACTGCTCATGTTTCTCATGGTGTCGCCCTTTGCGTACAGTACGCATTGGTGGCGTCAGATGATTGAGCTCCCGTACGAGAAGGGCGACGAACGCGCCCGCGAGCTGCTGCACAACTTGCTCAAAGGGCTCATGTGGCGCAATTCTCGCGCCGACATGGAGAAGCAGCTCGGAGTGCCGCCGCAAGGTGAGTTGGTGACGTGGTTGTCCACAAGCGCGGTTGAACAGCACTGGTACTCGCGTCAGTACAATGAATGCAGTGCTTTAATGATGCAGCACATCAATGGTCGTCGCGCGAACGCTCAGAGCGATGACAAACCAATCAGCGCGGACAAGGCGAGACGTGTCATGGCGCCGCTGCTTCGTCTGCGACAAGCGTGTGACCACCCGCAAGCCGGTTCGCACGGGTTAGCGGGCGGACTTCGCGCAGGTGCAAACGTGTTGAGTATGGAGCAGATTTCGGAAAAGCTCATCGAAAAGGCACGTATTGAAGCTGAAGAGGCACAACGTCTCGTCGCCTTTGCCCTGAACGCGCTCGCCGGTTTGACGTGGTGCGAAGGAGATTTCGCCACCGTCATCAAAACATACCGCGAAGTTCTTCAGTTGGAATCAGATGGAAAAGACCGAGGCGTCAGGCTCGATGCCTTGCAGCGTCTTCACGCGTTGCACAACCTTCACCTCGCGCTCGAAGAAGTCAAGGCGCATCCAGAATTACTCGCAGAGCGCATCGCACCAACTCTGAGAGATGGTGAACTCGTGAACGAAGCGAACACTGAGCGCGCCAAGTATCTCGCGCAGCGCGCAAGTGGTATATCCACCGCGCGAATTGAATTCAACGCGTCGAGAGATGTCGTTGAGAAGCACATGCGAGTCTTGCCAACGGGAACGGAATACAAGCTCACCCAATCTGAGTGGTACACGTGTGTGATTTTCGCGCAAGAAAGTGGTCGTGACTCGTTGTACACGCGAGTCTGGGATACATTCGATGGTCAGTGGCAAGGAAAACCGTTTCAATTTGACAATCTCTCCGGTCTGATAATGCGAATCACCATGGATCTCGACGATATTGAAGACTCGCGTAAAGCGTTGCTCAGTCGTATGGATGAGATTACCAAACGGGTGCAAGTCGCGGATGAATCGGATGTGCGAAAAGTTGGAACGTGCTCGAAGTGTCGTAAAGATACAGACTTTTCCATTGAGGGTGTCGTCTGCATGTTTTGCGAGATTGAGCCAATGCTTGAGACATATGAGTCGAAGATATTTGGCGCGACGCTCCAAATTGGACGCAAAAACAATGCGGCTCAAAAGAAGACAAAGACAGAGCAATCACAGCAATCCCCGCAAACAGATGAGGAGAAATCGCCAGAATCGCCTAAACCACCAACGAAGTCCAAGCGTGGACGAGTGTACGCTAAGACTCAGGAGGAAGCCAACCGCGGAGGTCCGAGTTGTGCAGAGAATCTTCTGCGCATGCTCAAGCCGCCGAGAGCTTTTTGGGACACTGTCGACGCGAATGCGTACAAGAATAAACACACCTACGCGGACCGCGCGGACGCTACGATTTCAGCGTTGGAGGGAATGAGAAAAGAGTTTTACAAACTCACGTATTATCTCCTTCAACAGCGCGAGGAGATGGCGGCGCGAGACGAACTCGAGATGGCTGTACTGCGCATTCGCAAGCGTCTCGAGCACGAAATGCCCCTCGGACCGGGATGGCCGGATCCCATCCCGGAGGGTTTGCGCGCTTCCATCGTCTTCCCAGCCGAAGTCCCCGTTCTCAGTGTCAAGTTTACCCAAGAAAAAGCTGTGTACGAGTCTGACTTGCGCAAATACCAATCGCAGCTCAGGTACCTCCGAGACACCTTGCGTAAAAAGCAACAAGGCGAACAATCCGACGATTCCGCAATGGAATGTCCTGTGTGCATCACTTCTTTCCCCGAGACGAACGCAGAGATGTGCGTCTGGCCGTGTGGACATCGTACGTGCGTCGCTTGCGCGATGGACCTCGTGCGACGATCGAAAACGCAGCACATGCGCCTCGCGTGTGTGACGTGCCGCACGCGCGCGTACAGCGAAGAGCTGAATTACGTCAACAACGTGCGTGCGCAGTCTGGCGTCGTGAGCCTCGCCGACTACGTGAGAACGGGTAAATACGGCGATGATTCCTTCTTGGAAGACGTCATTGGGGACTCTAAAGAACAATTTAACTTCGAGCGGAGCGTGACCGTCATCGGAAGTTGGGGCACGAAGATTGAAAGCGTTGTGCGCCGATTGAAGTGGCTCGTATCGCAAAACGAGAGCGTCAAATGTCTCGTCTTTAGCGAGTGGGACGACGTCTTGGGTGTCGTCGAAAAGGCTATTCAAACGAACAAAATAAACTCTATTCGTGGAGCGGGCGGCATGAAGTTTGGCGACGCCGTCGAACGTTTTAAAACGACCACTGAGTGTAATGTGTTATTGCTGCCGCTGAAGCGCGGTGCGCACGGTCTCAACTTGACGGAAGCGCAGCACGTGTTACTGCTCGAACCAGTTCTCGATCCTGGAATGGAAGCGCAAGCCGTCAAACGCGTCGATCGGATTGGTCAAACTCGACCGACGTGTGTACACAGATTTATGATTCGAGGAACGATTGAAGAAAACGTCTTCAAGTTTGCCAGGAAAAAGGCAAACGACATGAACGACATAGCGAGCGATCTCTCGCGGCAAAAGCGCAGCGCCGACGAGGGATTGACTGTAGGCGATATTCGTGCCCTATTGGCGCGAGTCAAACATTAGACGATGATTGATATCATATACCTAGAACTGAATAGACAAAGAATCAACTCTGAGACGACGACCGCAGAGGCTCGACGACGTGCGCGGACAATTCCGCCAATCCCGCCTCTTCCAATCGTTCAGCGACAACTTCCCGACACGACGCCCAACCATCTTCACCACCACCTTCTCCCCAAGCGATCGCATCCATCGCCGCACCCGCGGCTTTCAGCGCCAACTCCTCGGGTGTCGGCGGCGGTTCACCGTCATTCACATTTTGCCCGATTGCGACGTCTCCTCCTTCCAACGTCTTGCGTACATCCGCCGCGCTTCTCCCGTCGTAACCGCTCAACACCTTCATCCGAGACAGCAGCTCGCCGTCGTCCCCGATCGTCCACCAGGGTCCAGCGCTCAGCGCCACCCGTGCTTGGTCTCTCGCTTCGATCGCTCGACCGTGTCGCATCAGCGTATCCGCGTTCACAGCGTATGGCCTCGCCCATCCCGCGTACGGTCCATCCGTGTACCACTCCCCGGTAACGAGCGCGCTCGTCTCATCCTTCTTCTCCACGTGTCGCGCAATCAACGCCTCGTCGACGTCCATAAATCTACCGACGTTTTTCGTCAGAAACACCTCCATTCTCGATTTAAACGGCGAACTGGTCAATTCGCCCGGCGCGTACGCGTCCAACGCGTCCGCACCGCACGCGAGCGTCACCGCGCCCGCACCCACACCGAAATCCCGTTCATCCTCCGCCAATTTACGCCGAACAAAGTGCGTCGCGTCCGCGGCGAGATGCATCAACCCCCGAGGGCCAGAACGCACGATTGGAATCGCGTTGATACCACCCGGCGCGGCGCTCGACGCCGAGTTTGACGCCGCGACATCCTCTCGCGACTTGTGAAAAAAACTAAAATTCGTCGCCGACGTCCGCGCCCCACCCATCGCCGCCCGTCCGACGTATAACCCATAGACGTGTCGACCATCTCTCGTCTCCGCGAGCGGTATCACGAGCGGATGCGCGCGTCGTCGCATCGTCGCCGTCGTCGGTTGGATGTCTTCATTCAAACTGAAAATCTTCATCAACGCATCCAAATGCATCGGCGTCGACGCCCCGAGACGTTCGAGCGCCGCGGACGCGCGCCTCGCGACGTCCACGAAATGTTCTTCCGTCGTCGCGCGCGACGCAAAGGAACGCGCGACGCGCATGGTGCGTCGGCGCGTCGAACTATGGGGTTGTTTGAGCAACAAAGTTGGTTAAACGTCAACGCATCGTCATTGCGTCGCCCGCCGACATGTCAGACGATGATCCCGACGGCGTGGAATCGTCCGCGACGTCGGAGATGCGTCGTGCCGCGACCGCGGGCGACGCCAAGGCTTTACGAACGGCGTTTCGGGCGTACCAATCGGCGTTTTACGCGCGTTGTGGTCGCACGCAGACCGCTGAAGAACGCGCAGCGACGCTCGAATCGCGCGACGACGACGGCGGCGGTGGGTACTCTCTGCTCGATCGGGCGTCCATGGCGGAGAGTTTAGCGGCGTACGAGTGGTTGGTGAGTCAGGGGGCGTCGGATGGGATTGCGGACGTCGTCGTGAGAGGAACTCATGCCAATGCGAATGCGACGAAAAAGAATGACGACGGTTGCGGCGAGTTTGAGGAACGATTACGAGAGGAACACGCCGAGGATGGACACGATACGCTCGGAAGCGAGGCGTTTGCGAGCACAAATTGGACGTCGTACGCGCAGGCCGAGCGGGAGTGGTCGTCGACGGGGGTGCTGGGGGATGAGGAACATCGAGCGAGAATTTGGGCGGCGGGCGAACGCGCTCGACGAGGAGAAGGGAAACGGAAAGCATCGGCGACCGCGACGGAGGATGCGGAGAGACGAGAGAAGCGAGAACGACGGGAGCGGGAGGAGAGAGAGCACAGACGGCAATTGGAGGATTTGCGGGCGAGAGATGCGGCTTGGCGAAAATCAGTCGTCGAAGCGTCGACGCCGAAACGCGTGAGCGTCGACGAATATCGCAAAAAATGGAAACGTCTCGAGCGAGCGTTGGAAAAGGCAAAGCTCGGGTCTTTCCTTGTGGACGACTTCCCATTCGTCACCGACGAGCAAACTCAACCGGCGGCGGCGTTTCGGGATTTTCTCACGCTCGGCGTCTCTAAGGACGATAGACGGACGAAACTTCGCGAGGAAATGTTGCGTTGGCATCCGGACAAGTTTTCAAAGTATTTAGCGTGCGCTCGCGAGGAAGATTTAGACGAGGTGCGCGGGCGCGTCAACACGATGAGTCAAGCCGTCAGAGAGGCGTTCAAGGCGCTCAACGCGTAGATGTAGCGGAGAGATAGCAATAGTCGTAGTATTTGATGAATTCAATCCTTCAGATCGTAGTTGCAGAGTTATCGTAGACGGCGATGAGTCGCGCGGCGCCGTTCCCGCGCTCTCGAACGATAGTCTCTACCGCGGGTGTCGCGTTACCCGACCATGTCTTTAACGTGTCCGCCGAGATCATGTGATGCCGATGATTACACTTCTTTTTGCAATCAGGCCACATGTACGGTACGCTCACAACGAGCACGCGCGCGGTGGCGAGCAATTTCTTCATGAACGCTCCCGGATCGACGACGTGCTCGAGTACCTGGAGACTCATCGCCACGTCAAACATTCCATCGTCTTCTTCCTCGCCTCGCCACGTCAAGAAATCCGCTTCAACGTATTCCACATCGTCGTCGTCATCCGATGCTTGCGCATCCAAATCCAGCCCTTTGTACGCCGCAAAGTAAGGAGCGACGCACAGCTTACGCTCCACCCAACTCAAATGTCTCACGAAGGCTGGTTTCACGCACCCAATCTCGACGGCGCTCGTCGCGTTCGCCGTAAACGGCAGCATAATCGCCATCGCCGCGTCGTAATACCTCAATCGCGAACGTTCCGTATTCCCTGGCCCGAGCGCCCCGAATCGCAACGGCGTCACCACATCATCCAAATCCACTTGATTATTCTTTTCTTCCCTTTGACGTCGCACTTCAACCGCTCGCTCCACATCCATCCGTCCCATCCGATCCGTCATCATCAACGCTCCCGCGCAACACGCGGACGCCACGGCGAGCGCCAACCATCTCATCGACGTCGGTCTTCGTCGTTCCATCACCCCCACGCGTCGTGCTTGCGTGATTGTGTGATGATGTGATTGTATCTGCCGATGCCCGTCTCGGCGTGGAGCGTCGACGTGTAAACGTCACGTGTGTGACATGTCGCGTCGCGAACCACCACACAGTGTGCCTCCACGCTTTTAACAAAGTTGATTCATCCATTCCTCGATGGGGATCTTCGCCTCGGATAAGTCAGAGAGGCTGGGTTATCGCCTCGTCGCCCACGTACGTCCCCGATCGCCTCGTCCGCTTCGTCGTCCGTCTCACCTTTTCCCACCCGCGACGCGACGCGCGGCGACGAATGATT
>Ga0255770_10003292_pt1 | contig 13984 bp, 14 predicted proteins | sample 071ome_22_FD_179968 | JGI IMG/M metagenome (GOLD analysis project Ga0255770, IMG submission 179968) | Coastal salt marsh microbial communities from the Groves Creek Marsh, Skidaway Island, Georgia - 071404AT metaG (version 2) | ecosystem: Environmental > Aquatic > Marine > Intertidal zone >... | reverse complement strand
TTCCGGGAATCGGGTGGTCTTGCTGTTTTCTGCGATTTCGGACGAAGGGCGTGAGACGCAGGCCATGGCGCATTTGCTGAATGAATTTTTAGTCTTTGCGGCGGGGCGTTGGACCTATTTTGATTTTGAGGGGAGTGAGGCGCCTGGCTTAGCGCGGTTCTACGCCGGCTTTGGGGCCGAACTCCAGCCTTATCTACGCTACCAACGCTGGGCCCTCCTATGACGCTGACCCAACTGGAGTATTTCTTGGCCCTGGCAGAATTCCAGAGCTTCAGTCAAGCGGCGAAAGCCTGTGGGGTGACGCAACCCACCTTAAGTGCACAGTTTCAGAAATTGGAGGAAGAGCTGGGCCACGCCTTGGTGGATCGAAAAGCACAACCCATGGCCTTGACACCTATGGGGCAGTCACTCCTTGGGCAAGCGCGCCAAACCCTCCAAAGTGCAGAGGGCATCAAACGTTTGGTGGATGATTTTGAGCACCCCGTGGTCGGCAGACTTCGGTTGGGCATAGTGGCCCCTCTGGCGGGCATTCACGGGGCCGAATGGTATGCGGCGGTCCAAGCCGCCTGCCCTCACGTCGAACTAGATCTCGTGGAGGCGAATCCGGCCGACTTGCAGCAAGCCTTGCAGCAGGCTGAATTGGACGCGGTCCTCACGCAAAGTGAGGGCTGGACAGGGCAGGGGCAGACGACCGTCCTCTTCCAAGAGGCATGGTGGGCCCTTGCGCCTAAGGAAGAGTCCCTCCTTCCTGCATGGTCAGATGGCAAAGCTTGGCTCATGGGGCAAGAGGCGCTCGCAGCCACCCGATTTGCGCGTCTAAACGGGTGGAAGGCCCAGGCTGCTCCAGGCTTCCAGTCAGACTCGGTCTATGGGCGAGCTTCCGTGGGAGCGCGCACGGGAAAGTGGGTGCTCCTGAGTGAGTCGGAGCTTGAGCTGCTGCCTGCATGGATGCAAAAGCGGGCACGCCCTGTGCCTCATGCGCAGCGAAGTGTGATGTGGGTGCGCGGGCTGCATGCGAAGAACGACGCGGTACAAGAGCGTGTTCGGGCGGTTCTGGCGAGTAGAGTCTTGCCGGGGTTGCGTTCGGCTCAATAGAGGAGCGAGATGGCGGCCCAGATGACGAGGGAGGCCAGTACATTCATCCAGAATCCGACGCGGGCCATATCGGCCATTCGAATCTTACCGGAGGTGAAGACGATGGCGTTCGGTGGAGTGGCCATGGGCAGCATGAAGGCGCAACTCGCTCCAATAGTGAGGGGGATGGCGAGTTGTTCGAAGGGTATGCCTTGGGCAGTCGAAACCGCTAATGCGATAGGAAGCATACCGCTGACGAGGGCCATGTTGGAGAAAAGTTCCGTTGTCCAGACCCCGAGGAGGGTGAAAACCAGTACCCAGAGGGTGGGTGGCCAGCCTTGCTGCCCGGAGGAAGCGAGTGATTCGAGCCAACCGGAGGCCTGCATGGCTGCCGCTAAGGACATGCCGCCCCCAAAGAGGAGCAGGATGCCCCATTCGATTTTTTGAGCCTCCTCCCAACGCAACAGGGGCTGGCGGTGGGCATCTCGAACGGCAAAGAGCAAAAGTGCGCCGGTGAGGCCTACCCAGGTGTCGGTGAGTTGGAGATTCGGCAACAAGGTCTGCAGCCAAGGACGTGTCATCCAGGCCGTCGCGGTCAGGGTGAAGATGAGGGCCACGCGTTTTTCGCCGGAGGTCCAAGGCTCCGGTTGGGGCCATTCGACGTCGCGCAGGTCGACACTTGGGAGGTTCCGGCGCAGCAGTAAAAATGCGAGGAGGAGCAGGACGACGGCGATCGGGAAGATGCTAAGCGACCAGTCCAAGAAATAGACTTCTTCCCCGAGGGTTTGCTGTCGGAAGGCTGCGTACACGAGGTTGGGCGGGGTGCCGATGAGGGTTCCGATGCCGCCAAGGTTGGCGCCCCAGGCCATGCCGAGGAGAATGTTGCGTTCGAGCACGTCATTTTCGGTAGGTATGTGGCGAATCAGGGAGAGCGTCAGGGGAAGCATCATGACAGCCGTTGCGGTGTTGCTCATCCATAGGCTCAAGAGAAAGGTCGCGGCCATCACGCCGGCGAGGACGCGGTGGGATTGGCTTCCAAATCGACGGAGGATGGCCAGGGCAAAGCGGCGGTGCAGCTGGTGGTGTTCGACGCCACGGGCCAGCAAGAAGCCTCCTAAGAACAGGAAGATGAGGGGATGGCTGTAGGCGTTGGCGAGGGCGCTGGAATCCAGTACGCCAAAGCCCCCAAAGGTGAGAAGGGGTAGGAGGGCGGTAGCGGCAAGGGGAATGATCTCGGTGAACCACCACAGCAGCATCCAGAGGGTGCTGCCCAGGACCACGCCTTGTTGGTTGGACCATCCCAGGGGGCCGCTCAAGGCTTGGGCGGCGAAAAAGAACAGCGGACCGGCGAGGAGGACGGCGGTCTTTCGGATATTTGGGGCCATGGAATGGGTCTTAGCTACGCAGAATCAAAACAAAGTAAAGGAAATTAAAGCCGCCTTGCCGCCGGACTGGAAGGTTCGAACGGCCGTAGAAGCAGGTATTGTAGAGGAATTGCCAGAAACCGGGTCGACGTTGGAAGAAAATGCGGTTCAAAAAGCCACCTTTCTGCAGCAAACGGTGGGCGGAATGGCGCTTTCGGATGACTCAGGATTGGAGGTGCTTGCGTTGGGGGGTGCGCCGGGGGTGCATTCGGCCCGATATGCAGGTCCCCAGAAGGACGATGCGGACAACCGCCAAAAGCTACTGGTTGATTTGAAAGGAGTTGCGGACCGTCGCGCGCGCTTCAAGACCGTGTTGGCTTGGGCGACAGCGTCCGAGGTGAAGACCTTTGAAGGGGAAGTCTGGGGCCAAATTCTACACGAGGAGCGCGGCAGTGGGGGATTCGGCTACGATGCCCTCTTTGTGCCTGACGAAGGGGACGGCCGAACCTTTGCGGAGATGTCCTTGGACGAAAAGAAAGCCCTCAGCCACCGCAGTAGAGCGCTGGCTCGGTGGCGGGAAGCGCTAGGCCTCTGAATCTTTGAGCGCCTCTACACTGAAGTAGCTAAAGTGCACACTGCCGTAGCGGCGGCTGTCGAAGCAGGCAGGGTGGTCGCTAAAGGAATGGTCCACGCTGTGTTCCAAAACAAAGAGCCCATCGGCGGGCAATTTGTCCAGGGCCAATCCGATCAATGCGGGGTAGTCCGAATAGTCGTAGGGAGGGTCTGCAAAAATGAAGTCCCATCGCTGCGGGTTGCGCTGCAGGTAGCGAGGAACGTCTGAAAGCACCGTCTTGATGCCCGTGTAGCCGAGCTGGTCGGCGGTCTTGTCGATGAATTTTAAGCAGTCGCGGAAGGAGTCAACCGATGTGACATCGGGACAGCCGCGCGAGGCCATTTCGTAGCTGATGTTGCCCGTCCCGGCAAAGAGATCAAGCGCGCGCACGTCTGCCCAGTCGAGGTAGTTCTCCACCACGTTGAAGAGGCCTTCTTTGGCCATATCCGTAGTTGGACGGACCGGTAGGTTTTTGGGGGCCACGAGGAACTTGCCTCGGTTCTTTCCGCGAATGATACGCATTAGTGCAAAGGAGCTAGAACAGTGAGTGCCGACCAGGGGTGGGAGGCCGACGTGTCAATTTTCTCCACAAATGGGCGAAGCGACTCCCAGCATTCTTCGTCTGCATCGCCTTCCCAAAGCAAAGGAACGTGCTGGGCGGGCAAGTGGCACTGATCGTAAAAGAGCATACACGCGTACGCCGCATCTTGAGGGGTCTGAGCCGGAAAGAGGTTGTGCGCGAGGAGACGTCCACCTTGCACAGCGGCAATTTCCAAACGCTGCCCTAAACGGTAGACATGAACCGCGTCGCGTTTAGCCAAGGGGCTGAGCCAGCGCTGTGCGTTCACAGCCATGAGGGGTTGGGCTTCGGGAGGTGTTTGGGCCGAAAAGCGGTAATAAAGCTCCATGCCGCGCTCTAAGCGGTACGATTCCCAGTGGCTGCCTTGCGGATCCAAAGGCCGAATCCAGGCGTCAGGGGCGTCCACCCAATCTGCCGGGAACCAAGCCGCAAAGGCTTCCTCGCCAAAGAGGTGCACAGCGGCAAACGAAGGACTGGCAGATTGACGCCAATCAGACGCTTCATCGAAGGAAAGGCTGAGGGCTGCTCCCAGGGGTTTCTGAGTTTTAGCGTCGATAGCGACGAAGTGCACCCCATCCGCACCGAAACTCATTAAAACGACAGAATCCTCCGGAGAGGATTCTGTTTTAGGGAAAAATGCCCAAGAGGTGGGCCACATATTACTTCCAGTTACCACTGAGGGTGGGTTCCGTGAGTGAACCTACGGTCAATGCATCGATGCGCAGGTTCTTGATGTAGGCTTTGTAATCGTCGTAGATGTCGGCGAAGAAACGTGTGTTGGGGGCAGTAATTTCAAAGACCTGAACACGAACTCCATTGCGGTCAACATAGCCTGTAGCCATCTTAAACTGCGCCGTATCGTCCGTGAAGGGGATGAATCGGAGTGCGCCAAAGTCCAAATCTTCGGGGAACAAGTCTGGATTCTTGCGAATCAATTTGTCTTTCGCGGAGGTTTGACCAATAATGCGGTAGATGATGGTGTCCTTCAACATATCCGTCTGGTAGACTTTGTTGTAGGCCATGAAGGACGAGTCTTTGCGCTCAATAATGTTTACTTGGGCGTTTTCCAAGAAAGGGATCAACTCGTCAAAGGTGCCGGCGTACTTGCCGTATTCGTCTTTGAAGATGAGCTGCGCCTCACGCAACTGCTCCAAACGCTCCGTAACTGCGCCGTATCGCTTCTCCTTGATGGCGGAGAATTCGATGGGCTCCATGATGATGCGGTAGATGCGGTAAGTGAGGACCACGGCTACAACGCCGAGAACAATGCGCAAGTAAAGAATGGTACGTGCCGTCATGATAAAAAGTTTGCGTGCCAAAACTATGAAATTTTACCTTGCGGCCTTGCATCCTTGCCTGTGAATTCCCACCATATCCTTGAAATTCTTCGGAATGCGTTTCCGGCTGAGCCGACCGACGATCAAAGTCGTGCGCTTGAGGCGCTTACGGGCTACTTGGTCGAGGATCCTACCGAACGTCTTTTCATCCTGAAAGGCTATGCAGGTACAGGAAAAACCACCTTGATGCGCGCCTTAGCGCGCTCCGCATCCAGCCTCGGCCTGAAGGCCGTGCTGGCGGCGCCGACGGGTCGCGCCGCCAAGGTCCTTCAGGGCCAGCTCCAGCGCCGCGCCTACACCTTGCACCGCATGCTCTACCTCACCGTTCGATCCCCGGAGGGCGGGTACAAACGCATCAAGCGCGAAAACAAAGTCAAACGGGGCGTCTTCATTGTGGATGAGGCGTCCATGCTCGGAGACAGTGGGGAGGCACGGCACCTCTTGGAGGACTTGCTGGCATTTGTTCGGAACGGAACCGACTGCCGATTGCTCTTGGTCGGGGACGAAGCCCAGCTGCCTCCGGTGGGGCAATCCTTCAGCCCTGCGCTACAGCCACGCCACCTTCGGGACTACTACGGTTGGAAAATCAGAGGCGCTGCCTTGCAGGAAGTGATGCGCCAGGCGGCGGATTCGGGGATCTTGCGCAATGCCACTGCGCTAAGGGCCGCCTTGCAGCTGGATCCCCCGGTGTTTCCGGCCTTGCAGAAAGCTGTGGACGTTCACCGCTTGGCCGATGCCCACGAGGTTTTTGAGGCCTTGGAAACCGCTTTTGCGGGGTATGAAAACGATTCGGTCGTCATCACGCGCAGCAACAAACGCGCTGTGGCCTACAACCGCCAAATCCGAGGACGCCTGCTCTGGCGCGAAGAAATCATCAACGCGGGGGACAAGGTCATGGTGGTCCAAAACAACGAACGCTGGATGGACCCCGATGATCCCGTCGGCTTTGTGGCCAACGGCGATCAGTTTGAAGTCCTGAGCTGGCGCAACGAAGAGGAGCGCTACGGGCTGCGCTTTGCCGATGCCACCTTGCGCTGGCTGGACCGGGACGAGGCGCCCAATTTGGAGGCGAAGGTCTTGTTGGATGTGCTGGATTCGGAAACGGCTCGCCTGGCCGAACAGGACCTCAAACGCATCCAACAAGGGGCCTACGCGGAAGCCGAAGAACTGCCCAAGTCCAAGCGCGCCGCCTATCTGCGCGAGCACGACTACCTCCATGCGCTGCAGCTCAAATTTGCCTACGCGCTTACGGGCCACAAGTCCCAAGGCGGTCAGTGGGCCCATGTCTTTGTCGAGTGGCCCTACACGGAGGAGACGGGCGATCCTGACTTTTTGCGCTGGATGTACACGGCGATGACACGTGCACAGGAGCAGCTCTATTTGATTGGATTTCCGGACGCTACTTTTGCCGCTTCTGATGACGCACCTCTTCTTTGATTTGGACCGAACGCTCTGGCACCATGAGGCAAATTGCGCCGATGTGCTGGCCGAATTCTGTTCCGAATTTCCAGAGCTCAAGCACCTCGACCCGGTGCACCTTGCGCACCGCTACCAAGTCATCAACGACGGGTTGTGGGACATTATCCAAGAGGCGGGCTACGGGGTGGACTACGTTCGGAACCGCCGCTTTCCCCAGCTCTTGCAGGAGCTCGTGCCCGAACTCCCCACCAAGGAGCGCCGAGAATTGGCAGACGCTCTAGAGCTCGCCTTCACCCAGCGCACGCCCAACCGGGGTGCCACCTATCCCGCGGTCGCCGAAACCCTGACTGCGCTCAAGGCAGCGGGCTATGGGGTGCACGTCCTCACCAACGGGGTGACCAGCTCCCAGGACCGCAAAATCGCGGCCATGGGCCTTTCCGAGGTCATTGACACGGTTACCACCTCCGACGCCTCCGCGTCCTACAAACCCGATCGCGGGATTTTTACCTATGCCATGCGCTTGGCGGGCTGCCAGCCCGAAGCCGCCGTGATGATTGGCGATTCGCGCCTCCGCGACGTGGGAGGAGGCAAGGCGGCCGGCATGCGGACGCTCTGGTTTGAGGCCCCGGATGCGCTGCCCCCCGACGGCGACGCCGAGCCCGACGGCACCTTCCAGCACTTCGCCGAACTCCCCGACGCCCTCCGCCGCATCGGGGCCTGAATTGCGCGTTTGGCGCGCCAAGGGCAGGCCTCGGCCTGTATCTTTGCGGGAAAGGCTCAATTTTATGGTGAACGCGACCCCTTACGTTCCAAAAAACAGCATTCGTATCGTCACGGCAGCATCGCTGTTTGACGGCCACGATGCCAGTATCAACATCATGCGCCGCATCCTACAGTCGAGTGGGGCGGAAGTCATCCACCTCGGCCACGACCGCAGTGTGGAAGAAGTGGTGAACACAGCCATTCAAGAAGACGCCAATGCCATTGCCATGACCTCTTACCAGGGCGGGCACATGGAATACTTCAAATACATGTACGACCTGCTGCACGAAAAAGGCGCGGGTCACATTCGCATCTTCGGTGGCGGAGGCGGAACCATCCTGCCCTCCGAGATCGCCGAACTCCAAGACTACGGCATCGCCCGCATCTACCACCCGGACGATGGCCGCTCCATGGGCCTTCAAGGCATGATCAACGACTTGCTGGAGAAATGCGATTTTCCGGTAGGAGACCAGACGGAGGGCGCCGTAGAGGGCGCACTGAAGGGGGAGGCGCGGCATTTGGCCCGCTTGATATCCTGCGCGGAAAATTTCCCTGAGCACTACGAAACCCTCCTTCCAGCGTTGGAGAAGGGCATGCCCGCCGACCGCAAGACGCCGGTCCTCGGCATTACCGGTACGGGTGGAGCGGGTAAGAGCTCCTTGGTGGACGAATTGGTGCGTCGCTTTTTGCTGGCCCATCCCGGCAAGCGCCTGGGCATTATTTCGGTGGATCCGTCCAAGCGCAAAACGGGCGGCGCCCTGCTCGGGGACCGCATTCGGATGAATGCCATCCAGCACGGCGACGTCTACATGCGCTCCTTGGCGACGCGTCAAAGCAATTTGGCGCTAAGTAAGCACGTGGCGGAAGCGCTGCGCATTCTGCAGGCGGCCGCGTTTGACCTCATTATTTTGGAGACGTCGGGCATCGGGCAATCGGATACGGAAATCCTCGACCACAGCGACGTTTCGCTCTATGTGATGACGCCGGAATACGGCGCTGCAACCCAGCTGGAGAAGATTGATATGCTGGACTTTGCGGACCTCATTGCCCTCAACAAGTTTGACAAGCGCGGGGCCCTGGATGCACTCCGGGATGTGAAGAAGCAGGTGCAGCGCAACCACAACCGCTGGGACGACGCGGTGGAGGATATGCCGGTCTTTGGTACCATGGCCTCCCAGTTTAATGATCCGGGCACCAACCGTCTGTTTGCGGCTGTGATGCAGGCGTTGGTGGACAAGGCGGGTGCCAGCGATTTGGCCACCCAAACGTCCGACGAAAAGGCGCAAAGCGAGAAGATTTACATCATTCCTCCGGCCCGAACGCGCTACCTCAGCGAGATCTCGGAAGGAATTCGAGGCTACAACGACTGGGTGTTCCAACAAGCCAATGTCGCAGATGCCCTGTACCAATTGCAAGGGTCCATGGAGGCTTTGGCCGCGACCGATTTGGACGACAAAGATCGATTGATTAAGGGGCTGCAGGAGGCGTTCGAGAAGAAGAAACGCGACCTGGACCCCTATAACTGGGACCTCATTCAAGGCTGGGAGACCCTGCGCGACCGCTACAAAGCGGATGAATACGTCTACCAAGTGCGCGGCAAAGACATCAAAGTCCCCACGCATTCCCTGTCGTTGAGCGGCAAAAAGATTCCCAAGGTGGCTACGCCTCGCTACCGCAGCTGGGGCGACCAACTTCGCTGGCTCCTCCAGGAAAACGTTCCGGGCGATTTCCCCTACACGGCGGGCATTTATCCATTCAAGCGCACGGCCGAGGACCCCACCCGCATGTTTGCCGGGGAGGGAGGTCCCGAACGCACCAACAAGCGCTTCCACTACGTTTCGTTGGGCATGCCTGCGAAGCGATTGAGCACGGCCTTTGATTCGGTCACTTTGTACGGCCACGACCCCGGTCGTCGTCCGGACATCTACGGCAAGATTGGCAATGCCGGTGTGAGCATTTGCTGCTTGGACGATGCCAAAAAGCTCTACAGTGGTTTTGATCTCTGCGATCCAACCACTTCGGTGTCCATGACCATCAACGGTCCGGCGCCCATGCTGCTCGGCTTCTTCCTGAACGCCGCGGTAGACCAACAGTGTGAGAAGTACATCGCCGCCAATGGCCTCGAAGCCAAGGTGGAGGCCGTGAAGAAGGCCAAGTACGACGACCAAGGTCTGCCCCGTCCGGCCTACCATGGCGACCTTCCTGAAGGCAATAACGGCCTGGGCTTGATGCTCCTAGGGGTCACAGGCGATGAGGTCCTGCCTGCGGAGGTCTACGCGAAGATTAAGGCGGAGGCCCTCAGCACGACGCGCGGCACGGTTCAGGCGGACATTCTCAAGGAAGACCAGGCGCAAAACACCTGCATTTTCTCGACCGAATACGCCCTTCGTTTGATGGGAGACGTTCAGGCCTACTTTATCGATCAAAAGGTCCGAAACTTCTATTCCGTATCCATTTCTGGCTACCACATTGCGGAGGCCGGCGCCAATCCCATCACGCAATTGGCCTTCACCTTGGCCAACGGCTTCACCTATGTGGAGTACTACTTGAGCCGCGGCATGGACATCAATGCCTTTGGTCCCAACCTCAGCTTCTTCTTCTCCAACGGCATCGATCCGGAATATGCTGTGATCGGCCGGGTGGCGCGCCGCATTTGGGCCAAAGCCTTGAAGAATAAGTACGGAGCTGATCCGCGTGCCCAAATGTTGAAGTACCACATCCAGACGTCGGGCCGTTCCCTGCACGCTCAGGAGATTGACTTTAATGACATTCGGACTACGCTGCAAGCGCTCTACGCCATCTACGACAACTGCAACTCGCTGCACACCAATGCCTACGACGAGGCCATCACGACACCCACCGAGGAGTCTGTGCGCCGCGCCATGGCGATCCAGCTGATTATCAACAAGGAACTGGGTCTCGCGAAGAACGAGAACCCCCTCCAAGGCTCCTTCATCATTGAGGAGTTGACCGACCTGGTGGAAGAAGCAGTGATGGTTGAATTCGACCGCATCACCGAACGCGGCGGAGTCCTGGGCGCGATGGAGACGATGTACCAACGCGGCAAGATTCAAGAGGAGTCCATGCACTACGAGATGCTCAAGCACACGGGGGAATACCCCATCATCGGGGTGAACACCTTCTTGAGTTCGAAAGGATCGCCCACGCTGATTCCGGGTGAAGTTATTCGCGCCACGGAAGCCGAAAAAGAGGACCAAATCGCCACGGTAACCTCCTTGCAGCAGGCCTCCGGAGCCAAAGCATCTGAAGCGCTTGGAGCGATTCAGGCGGCGGCGCTTTCTGGTGGAAACGTCTTTGAGGCCATTATGAATGCAGCGAAAGTCTGCTCCCTAGGTCAAATGACCGAAGCCATGTTTGCCGTCGGCGGCCAGTACCGTCGCAACATGTAAGGCTTAGTTCGAAGGCGCTACGACCGTAGGTGCTCCGATGCGTTCCCACACGTAGGGTACGTCCTGGTTCATGAGGTCCACCTTTTGGAGGACCCAGCGCCCTTTGTGTTTTTGGTACGTAAGCGTTCCTACGTTGCCGTCGTTTCGGTACAAATAGGTGCGCTCCTTGGACGTCTTTTGGGCCAAATAGTAGCTCGCCACGCTGATGTTTCCCTTCGGTGGCTGCACCATGCTCAGCAGGTGTTCTTCGCCCACTTTTAGCCGCCAAATCGCATCCACCACCAAGGGGTAGTGGGTGGCCATCACGGGGTGGTAGAGCGGACCAGCGGGGAGGGAGTGGGTTTCGTTCGCTTCACTTGATATGATGCCTTGAAACACCTCCATGAGTCCGTCCTGAAAGTTGACGGAATAGGAGGGACTCGACGAACTAATAAACTGGTAGAATTCAATGTGCCCGTCCTCTAAGGAGAAAAGGGCCAAATGTCCCATTCCCGCGGCTTGGTCGTTGATGGTCAAAATTTGGCCATATTGACCCAGCGAGGCTTCAGCCTTGTATTTCAGAATAGTAAGTGCATCGTGCTGCACCAACTGAGTATTGTTGGCAAACTGGTAACTGGCCGAATACACCCAGCGCGGTTGGCAACTCAGGGCTAGGACTGCAGCGGCTCCCAAAAGGCATTTGTGGATAACTCCCATGGCGGAAAGTTCGGCAATTCTGTGCGGGCTCGGTACCTTTAAGGCATGAAAATTATTTCCTGGAATGTGAATGGAATTCGGGCGGCTGCTACCAAAGGCCTCCTGGATCAATTAGCCGCTTGGGATGCGGATGTGGTGTGCTTTCAAGAGACCAAGGCCACCGAAGAGCAGGTCGCAGAAGTGCTTTTTGGCGCCGGCTACCACGTGTATGCGCATTCGGCCGAAAAGAAGGGCTACAGCGGCACCGCATTGATTTCCAAAGAAGCCCCTCTGAGTGTCAAAGTGGGGGTGGGCCTGCCCGAACACGACGGCGAAGGCCGCCTCATCGTGGCTGAATTTCCCCATTTCTATGTAGCCACGGCCTACGTTCCCAATTCCAAAGGGGACTTGAGCCGAATCCCCAACCGCCAAGCCTGGGACCGCGACATCGCGGACTTGCTCGCGGACTACGACCAGAAAAAGCCCATCGTATACTGCGGCGACCTCAATGTCGCCCACCAAGAAATCGACCTGTCCAATCCAAAGTCCAACTACAACAAGACGCCAGGCTACACCCAAGCGGAAATTGACGGCATGGACTATTTGCTGAGCAAAGGCTTTGTGGATTCATGGCGCGCGCAACACCCCGAAGAGGTGAAGTTTTCTTGGTGGAGTATGCGTTCGGGTGCCCGTGCGAAAAACATTGGATGGCGTTTGGACTACCACGTGGTGTCCGAACGACTCATGCCCAAGGTGACCCGGACGGATATCCTGACCGAAGAGTACGGCAGCGACCACTGTCCGGTGCTGATAGAGCTGGAGGGCTAGGGGGCTGGAGGGCTGAAGGGCTAGAGGGCTAGAGGGCTCGGGCTTCGCCCTGAAGCTAGAGAGCTTTATGGGTTTAAGGGTTTAAGGGTTTAAGAGTTTAAGGGTTGAAGGGAAAAAATTCGGGGTGACCGCCGCATACAAGCGATCCAACCAACGAACTAGCCAACAAACCAGCTAGCCAACAAACCAACAAACGATCTAGCGCGTAGCGCCTTTCGGTCACCGTATATAACCAACGGTTCTTTTCACTATCTTTGCACCCCTAATTTCATTAACCATGAATCAGTACGAAACCGTTTTCATTCTAAATCCCGTCTTGTCTGAAGAGCAGATAAGGGAAGCGGTTGATAAGTACACCGGCTACCTCCAAACGAATGGTGCCGAGCTTATCAACGTCGAGAAGTGGGGCTTGCGCAAGTTGGCGTACCCCATTGACAAAAAGAAGAGTGGGTTCTATAACCTCCTCGAGTTCAAGGCTCCAAGCCACGTTATTTCTACGTTCGAAGTAGAAATGAAGCGTGATGAGCGCATCATGCGTTTCCTCACCGTGACTTTGGACAAAAATGGCGTAGAGTATGCTGCCAAGCGTCGCGCTAAAGTTAAAAACGCTTAATCCTAGATAGTTATGAGCGCTTTAGAATCCAACGCAGGCAATCAATCAGAGATCCGCTACCTCCAGCCGATCGCTATTGATGGCTCTAACACCAAAAAGTACTGCCGCTTCAAGAAGTACGGCATCAAACACATCGACTACAAGGATCCCGATTTCTTGTTGCGTTTCGTGAACGAGCAAGGCAAGATTTTGCCCCGTCGTATCACCGGTACCTCTTTGAAGTACCAGCGCAAATTGGCGCAAGCTATCAAGCGTGCTCGCCACTTGGGTCTCATGCCTTATGTAGCGGATAACCTCAAATAATTCGGCGACATGGAAGTAATCTTGAAATCAGACGTTGACAACCTTGGATACAAGGACGATACGGTTACGGTAAAGAACGGATATGGTCGCAACTACTTGATTCCTCAAGGTTTGGCCATTTTGGCTACCCCTTCTGCGAAGAAAGTTTTGGCTGAAGACCTCCGTCAGCGCGCTCACAAAGAGGCGAAGTTGATCGAAGCTGCCAACAAAACGGCAGAGGCTTTGAACCGCGTAGAGTTGAAGCTCACTGCCAAGTCTGGCAAGGGTGGCAAACTCTTCGGTGCTGTGACCAACGCAAACGTAGCCGACGAGTTGGCTGCTTTGGGCCACGGTATCGAGAAGAAGTTCATCCAAATCGCAGGTGGAACCATCAAGGCTGCTGGCAAGTACACGGCTAAGGTTCGTTTGCACCGCGAAGTGGTTGTAGACTTCAACTTCGAAGTTATCGGCGACGAGAATTAATTTCTCACCGCAACGACAAAGAAAACCCCGTCCTTCCGACGGGGTTTTTTACTTTTAAGGAATGAAGGAAAGCCGCGTAAAATCCCCCGTGAATTATTTGGCCCTCGGTCTGGGAGCACTGTTTGCGTTCATGCCGTCGGTGGGCCTTTTTTCCAAGCTCGGGGATCCCGGCCATTGGCCGTTGCATCTGGGCTTTGCCGTTCTGGGGATAGCGCTCCTCCTCAAGAGCTGGTCAAGCGATTCAACAGCTTCGTTTAAACTTTCATGGCCAGCCTTGCTGTGGTTGGGATTAGCCCTTTGGGCCTGGGTGGCTCCGTGGACCACGGACCTCTATTCTGTAGCCGAATGGAAGTACAGCGCAGGCCGCTTCGCAGGCTATGCGGGTTTTCTCCTGCTCGGTGGACTCTGGTCCAAAGACGCTTCGCCAGACAGCTCCAAGTTTAGCACCTTCATTTTGGGCTTTGGCGCCATGCTGAGCCTTCACTACGTCTTCACCTTTTTGGCCAAAGGTGCGGATGCTCTGGAAGATCCCTACCTCGTCCCA
>Ga0255770_10003261_pt1 | contig 14054 bp, 13 predicted proteins | sample 071ome_22_FD_179968 | JGI IMG/M metagenome (GOLD analysis project Ga0255770, IMG submission 179968) | Coastal salt marsh microbial communities from the Groves Creek Marsh, Skidaway Island, Georgia - 071404AT metaG (version 2) | ecosystem: Environmental > Aquatic > Marine > Intertidal zone >... | reverse complement strand
ATCTCTTGATGTTTGGATGAGTCATGGAATTGAGGTCTCCAAAGTCCCAGATGGTTTCAAACTTATTGCCTCAAGTGAAAACTGTGCTATTGCAGCAATAGAAAATAGTGAAAAAAATCTCTTTGGTCTACAGTTCCATCCAGAGGTTACACATACTGTTCAGGGCAAAGAAATTTTAGAAAGATTTATTGATATTTGTGATTGTGAGAGAAAGTGGACTGTTAAGAATATTGTAGATAATACCATTTCCAATCTAAAGACCACACTGGGTGATAAGAAAGTACTTTTGGGTTTATCAGGCGGCGTTGATTCATCAGTTGTAGCTGCATTACTTCATAAGGCTGTCGGTGATCAGTTGACCTGTATATTTGTTGATAATGGACTTCTAAGACTCAATGAAGGTGATCAGGTGATGGAGACCTTTTCAAAGAATATGGGTGTAAAAGTAATACGTGCAAACGCCCAAGATAAATTTTATTCTGCCTTGTCTGCAGAGTCTGATCCCGAGACCAAAAGAAAAATTATTGGAAGATGTTTTATTGAAGTCTTTGATGACGAAGCTAAGAAATTGAATGATATTAATTTTCTAGCACAGGGGACAATCTATCCTGATGTAATTGAGTCTGCTGGCTCAAAAACTGGAAAAGCGAAGGTTATCAAATCTCATCATAATGTAGGCGGACTCCCTGAGGATTTAAATTTTGAACTGGTGGAGCCCCTAAAAGAGCTTTTCAAAGATGAGGTTAGGAATATAGGTCTTGAATTAGGAATTACTCATGAAATGTTATTCAGGCACCCATTCCCAGGACCAGGTTTAGGGGTAAGAATTTTGGGTCAAGTCAAAGAAGAATATGCAAACATTCTAAGACTTGCCGATCATATTTTTATGGAAGAACTTCATACCGAAAATTTATATCATGAAGTAAATCAAGCGTTTGCTGTTTTTCTGCCAATAAAATCTGTCGGCGTTACAGGGGATGAGCGTAGATATGATTATGTTATATCTTTAAGAGCGGTTGAAACTATTGATTTCATGACAGCAAGATGGGCGAGACTCCCTTATGATTTTTTAGATAAAGTCTCAAATAGGATTATTAATGAGATACCAAGAGTTTCAAGAGTGGTATATGATGTTTCAGGAAAACCTCCTGCTACTATCGAGTGGGAGTAAATTAATAAAATATGGCTAAAAAGATATTTATTACAGGTGGTGCTGGTTTTATAGGGTCAGCATTAATCCGACATATCATTGATCATACCGATCATAGTGTTGTCAATATCGATAAGCTAACCTATGCTGGCAACTTGGAGTCCTTAGTTTCAGTTGAGAATAACTCGAGATATTTTTTTGAGCAAGTGGATATCTGTAATACCATTGAGATCAGGCGAATATTCGATGAACAAAAGCCTGACATAGTAATGCATCTGGCTGCGGAGTCTCATGTCGATAGATCAATTGATGGGCCAGGAGATTTTATCCAAACCAATATTATTGGAACCTATGTACTACTTGAAGAGGCGCGATTTTATTGGTCGAAATTGGATGAGGTTAAAAAAGAGAGTTTTAAGTTTCATCATGTATCCACTGATGAGGTGTATGGCGATCTTGAAGGGACGGATGATCTTTTCACAGAGATCACACCTTATGCACCGAGTTCACCTTATTCGGCCTCGAAGGCAAGTTCTGATCACCTGGTGCGTTCATGGCAGAGAACTTTTGGCCTTCCTACCTTAATTACCAATTGTTCAAACAATTATGGTCCTTATCAGTTTCCTGAAAAACTAATCCCACTCATTATTCTTAATGCCCTATCTGGTAAAGAGCTACCCATTTATGGAGATGGCAAACAAATCAGGGATTGGCTTTTTGTGGATGATCATGTCAGGGCGCTTCTTCATGTTGCACTTAATGGAGCAACTGGAGAAACTTATAATATCGGTGGTCATAATGAAAAACAAAACATTGAAGTTGTGAAGACAGTATGCAGCATTTTGGATAAATTAGTCCCAAGCCAGATTGCAGGTATAGGTAGCTATGAGCAACTCATTACGTATGTTACTGACAGGGCAGGGCATGATGTGAGATATGCCATTGATGCGACAAAAATTGCCAATGAACTTGACTGGACTCCTGAGGAGACCTTTGAGACCGGTATTCAAAAAACGGTTCAGTGGTATCTGAATAATCAAATCTGGTGTGATCGAGTTAAAGATGGAAGTTACCAGGGAGAGAGATTGGGGGTAATCAATTCATGAAGGGAATTATTCTAGCAGGTGGCTCGGGGACCAGGCTTTATCCATTGACAAAGGGGGTGTCTAAACAGTTGATGCCAATCTACGATAAACCCATGATCTACTACCCATTATCGGTGTTGATGCTCTCTGGAATTCGTGAAGTATTGATCATATCAACCCCAGAGGATCTTCCCAGGTTCGAGCAGTTATTGGGGAATGGTGAAGAGATTGGTATGATATTTGAATACATTGTTCAACCTTCACCAGATGGTTTGGCTCAAGCGTTTATACTCGGTAAAGATTTCATTGGCGATGAGGATGCCTGCCTAGTCTTAGGGGATAATATTTATTATGGGCAGGGTATGCCAGAAATATTGTCCAATGCTGTCAAGGCGGCTAAAGATAAAAGTATGGCAACCGTATTTGGCTACCATGTCCAGGATCCAGAACGCTATGGTGTGGTCGAGTTTGATTCCAGTGGAATGGCTTTGAGCATCGAGGAGAAACCTCAAAATCCAAAAAGCAGTTATGCGGTGACCGGTCTTTATTTTTATCCCAATGATGTTGTAAGAAAAGCTCAAGAGGTTGTCCCATCAGATAGGGATGAGCTTGAGATTACCTCAATCAATCAAATGTATTTGGAGGAGGGACGACTCAATGTTGAAGTGATGGGTAGAGGTTATGCCTGGTTAGACACCGGAACTCATGAGAGCCTTTTGGAGGCCTCCACATTTATCGAGACCATTGAAAAAAGACAAGGTCTAAAAGTGGCCTGCATTGAAGAGATTGCCTTTGAAGAGGGATTTATAGGTAAGGAACAATTGATTGATCTTGCCAAGCCCCTTGCTAAAAATCAATACGGACAGTATCTTTTGAATCGATTAGAGGAGATCAGTTGAATTTCATTCCTCAATCTATTCCTGATGTTCTATTGATTGAACCAACAGTTCATGGTGATAACAGAGGTTACTTTATGGAATCATTTAGACAAAATCTTTTAAATGATTTTTTAGGTTATCAAGTCAATTTTGTTCAGGATAATGAATCCAAATCTCTTAAAGGGGTCTTAAGGGGTCTTCATTATCAATTGCCTCCGTCTGCTCAAGCCAAGCTGGTTAGGGTTATTGAAGGCAGAGTATTAGATGTGGCTGTGGATATCCGTCAATCAAGTCCAACCTTTGGTCAATATGTATCCAAAGAGTTATCCTCTGATAACCGCCACCAACTTTTCATCCCTAGAGGTTTTGCCCATGGTTTTGTGGTACTAAGTGAAAGTGCAGTCTTTGCTTATAAGGTAGATAACTATTACTCACCTAACGATGATAGAGGTATCGCCTTCGATGATAAAGAGATTGGTATTGATTGGGTGCTCAAAAGTGACGAACTTCAATTATCCAATAAAGACAAATCACAGCCTGTCTTATCTAAGACTCAAGATCTCTTTGAGTAGACTTTCATCATGAAGATTTTGGTGACAGGTAAGAATGGACAACTTGGAAGATCAATTAAGAAGTTTATCTCAAATTACGATCACCATGAATTTACATTGGTTGGACGAGAAGAGCTTGATTTATCATCATCAGAGAGTATTTCCAAGCACTTTGATACCCATCCACATTTCGATGTCATTATTAACTGTGCTGCTTATACTGCAGTTGATAGTGCTGAGGATGAGATTGATTTGGCAGATGAGATTAATCACCTGGCCGTCAAAAAACTAGCTGAATTTGCCAATTCACAAAATGCTAAGCTCATACATATCTCAACGGATTATGTTTTTGATGGAAAGAATGAATTCCTATATATGGAGAGTGACAACCCAAATCCTATAAATGTTTATGGCAAAACCAAACTTCTTGGAGAAAAAGGTGTCCTAGAAACTATGTTTAATAACGCTATGGTGATAAGAACAAGCTGGGTTTATTCCGAATTTGGAAATAACTTTGTGAAAACTATGTTGAAACTGGGATATGAAAAAAATGAAATCAACGTAGTCAGTGATCAGGTAGGATCCCCAACTTATGCAAGTGATTTGGCTAAGGCCATATTGCATATTATCTTCAATGACAACTTCAATAAGAAGAGTTTCCCAACTGAGATTTTTCATTTTACAAACATAGGTGAGACCAACTGGTCTGATTTTGCAAAAGAAATCTTTAAGTTATCAAATCTCAAGTGCAAAGTTAATCCTATCAGCACTGATCAATATCCAACCCCCGCCATAAGGCCAAAAAACACAACTCTGAGTAAAGATAAAATTACAAACCACTTCAAACTTCAGATTCCATCATGGAAAAAATCACTTGAAGAGTGTTTGAATGAAATCATGTAAATCAAATTTAGGTATCAATCTAAACCCTATTTTTTTTCAGGGAATATGTATAATTTCTTGTTATGTTTTATTGCTTCAATTTCAACCCAAATTGCCGTGCGGCAGCTACAGCCTGTCGTTATAGAAATGGCTTTTAATAATATTTATTATCTACATTATTGTGATGGGCGTAATAACTACATTTGTTTCTATAAGACAAAATCTATCAGAAATTAATAAGAAAATCTCTAATTCATAAATAAGTTAAATTTGAGTTAGAAACGACAGTAACTATCACAAAAACATTAAGATAAGAGGAAAAATATGGATAGTGTCAAAAATGTTTCGATAAGAGAGGTTTTGCAAAGTGATATGGATGCCGTTGTTGAATTGCTTCAGTCAATGTCAGAATTCAAACCATCAAAATCTGAATATTTGCCTATATGGAATAGTTTTTGCCAACAATCCAACGTTCATTCATTAGTCGCTGTTATTGATACTCAAATTGTTGGATACGGCTCTATTATTATTGAGACAAAAATTAGAGGCGGAAAAATGGGACACATTGAAGATATAGTCTCCCACTCGTTGTTTCGAAAAAAAGGAATAGGCAAGGTTATAGTAGATGGTTTATTTGATATTGCAAAAGTGAATGGTTGCTACAAAGTTGCTCTGCAATGCAAAGAAAATAATGTCAAATTTTATGAAAAATTTGGTTATGAAGTAAGCGGTTTGGCTATGCAGACGTTTGTCAAATAAAAGTAATGTTTAATGCAGAAAAAATTTCTATTTTTGGCAACAAGGCTGTAATCAAAAAATAAGTTTGGTGTTTAGCAATTTTTAATGAAATCCTTAATCTTAGAAAATAAATTTCTTGGTGTAAGTCCATTAGCTTATAGACCAAAAAAAATTAAGTAACAAATTGTCATCATGGCGAATACCATATCAATTAGATTGATTGAAAAAAAAGACTCAGAAGATCTTTTTGCTTGGAGAAACGATAAAAATACTCGACAAATGTCAAAATCATCAAAAAGGATTTCTTTATCAGAGCATGTAAAGTGGTTTTCGAAATGTATTTCAGATAAAAATGTTGTTATTTTTATGTGTGAAAACAATGAAGGCTTGAAATTAGGTATAGTCAAGTTTGATATTGAAAATGATAAAGCATTAGTTTCAATAAATCTCTCGCCTAATCATAGAGGCAAGGGTCTTGGAAGAAAGTGTTTGTCTAAATCCATTAAATTCTTGAAGTCATGCCAACAGGAAGTAAATTTTATTGAAGCTGAAATCAAGACATCCAATTATTCTAGCCTCCGTTCATTCGAAACCGTAGGTTTCGAATGCATAAAAAAACAAAAAAATTTCTTAATTTATCAATATACCTTCTAAATTTTTGGTTTTTTCAACTAAATTATCATTAGATATCTTTAGTTGCATGTTAGTTATTAAGGTTAATTTCGAACTTGAGCAAAAGACATGCTAGGGTTTTCATATAGCTCCTTTGTATCACTGTTAAAATGGTAGATTTTGAAAATAATGATATTGTGAAAAAAAGAGCATTAATTACCGGCATAACTGGACAAGATGGAGCTTATCTTGCTGAATTTCTTATAAACAAAGGTTATGAAGTTCATGGAATTAAAAGACGTACTTCTTTATTTAATACTGATCGAATAGAGCATATGTATCAAGATCCCCACGAAGAAGATAAAAATCTAATATTGCATCACGGTGATATGACTGATTCAAGTTCATTAATTCATACAATTAATAAAGTTAGTCCTGATGAGATTTATAATCTTGCAGCGCAATCTCATGTCGCAGTCTCTTTCGAAGAGCCAGAATATACAGCGAATTCTGACGCTTTAGGCACTCTAAGAATACTCGAAGCTATAAGAATACTTGGCCTAGAAAATAAAACAAAATTTTATCAAGCCTCTACATCTGAATTATACGGTCTTGTCCAGGAAACTCCTCAAAATGAAAACACACCTTTTTACCCTCGAAGCCCATATGCGGTAGCTAAGCTTTATTCATACTGGATTACAATTAACTACAGAGAAGCATATGGAATTTTTGCCTGTAACGGTATTTTATTCAATCATGAGTCTCCAATTAGAGGCGAGACTTTTGTCACTAGAAAGATAACTAGAGCTTTAACAAGAATTAAGTTGGGGCTTCAAGATTGTCTTTATCTTGGCAACTTGAATGCTAAAAGAGATTGGGGGCATGCGAAAGATTACATCGAAATGCAGTGGTTGATGCTTCAACAAGATAAACCTGATGATTTTGTAATTGCCTCTGGTAAGCAATATTCAGTCCGTGATTTTGTAAATGAGGCAGCAAATATATTGGAAATGGATATTATCTGGGAAGGTCAAGGGATAGATGAAATAGGTATTTATAAAGAAAAAGAAATTATAAAAGTTGACAAAGGGTACTTCAGGCCAACTGAGGTTGATTCATTAATTGGAGATGCAACTAAAGCAAAAAAAATCTTAGGATGGGAGCCAAAGATTGACTTTAAAGAGATGGTTAAAGAAATGGTAAGTGCTGACTTGAGGTCAGCTGAATGTTCAGAGCTGGTAAAGAAGTTTGGCTTCAATAAGATTGATTTTAGAGAATGATTAATAATCCTCATGCAAAAATTTTCGTTGCAGGACACGATGGCATGGTTGGATCTGCAATTAATAGAAAACTTAAAAAATTTGGTTGTAAAAATATTATCACTAAATCATCTGATGAGCTCGATTTAAGGAATCAAGAAAAAGTTGATGCCTTTTTTCAAGATCAACAATTTGACGAAGTTTATCTAGCTGCAGCAAAAGTTGGTGGTATTCATGCTAATAACCAATACCCTGCTGATTTTATCTATGACAATTTGATGATCCAAACTAATGTTATAAACGCTTCATTCAAAAATAATGTCAGAAAATTGTTGTTTTTGGGTTCAAGTTGTATTTATCCAAAATATGCTCCACAGCCGATGAAAGAGGAATATCTTCTCACTGGTGCAATAGAACCGACTAACGAACCTTACGCAATCGCAAAGATTTCCGGAATTAAAATGTGTGAAAGTTACAATCGTCAATACTCAGAATCACATAATATTGACTTCAGATCAGTTATGCCTACCAATTTATATGGCGTAAAAGATAATTTCCATCCTACTGATGGGCATGTTATACCTGGTTTAATCAGGCGCTTTCATGAGGCTAAATTATGTAACGCTGACTCTGTAAATGTTTTTGGCTCAGGTAATGTATTAAGAGAATTTCTTAATGTTGAAGACATGGCAGAAGCTTCTATCTTGATAATGAACCTTGAAAAGAAAACTTATGTAGATTTAACTGAGCCCATGTGTAGCCACATAAATATTGGCTCTGGTCAGGAAATAACTATAAAAGAGCTAGCAAAAATTGTAAAAAGAATTGTAGGTTTTAAAGGTAAACTTCAATTTGACTCGTCAAGACCTGATGGCAGTCCTAGAAAGCTTTTAGATACAGAAAAAACTGAGCTTTTGAATTGGAAACCAAAAATTTCCTTAGAGGATGGCATTAAAGATAGTTACGATTACTTTATGGAGAGCATTTTGGGTGGGGTTTCTAATTTTGACAAGAGTAACTTTTAGAAAAATCTTTTCTATATTATCTGAGAAAGATAAGAAAAGAGCTATTGCACTGACTGTGCTAATTTTCCTAATGTCTGTAGTTGATGTTCTTGGCGTTGCATCAATAATGCCTTTTATTGCTGTATTAAGCAATCAGGATCTTGTCTACAAAAATGAAATTTTATTTACTATCTTCCAATATTTCAATTTTGTAAATGCGAATGATTTTTTATTGGCTCTAGGAGCTGTTTTTTTTATCTTTCTATTGGCAACTTTCTTATTAAAGACCATAACAACATTTTTTCAAAATAAATTTTCAATGATGCTGGAATTTTCAATAAGTAGAAGGTTTTTTAGAAAATTTCTATATCAAGAGTATTCTTGGTTTTTGGAAAATCATAGCTCAAATTTGAGCAAAACAATACTTTCTGAAATTTCGATTATCATCAAAGATGCTGTAACAGCATCCATCATTATGATTGCTCAAATTTTTCTAATATCTATGATTTTTATTCTTTTAGTAGTCGTTGACCCAACTCTCGCTTCTGTTGTAAGTATGGTTCTTGGTGGAAGTTATGTTCTTATTTATCTTTTTACTTCTTCTAAGTTGAAAAAGATTGGAACTCAAAGAGTTCAGTCTAACAAAGAAAGATTTTATTTTATCAATGAAGCATTCGGAGCAATCAAACAAATTAAAACTAAGAACTTGGAGGAGGTATATATTAAAAAGTTTTCTGAGCCTTCAAAAATTTATTCTAACTCCCTTGCTATGGTGGCAACAATTAGCCAATTACCCAAATTTGCAATAGAGGTTATTGCATTTGGCGGCCTTCTCTTGGCTGCGATTATACTGATGGCTAACACTAATAACTTTTCTGATATTATCCCAATAATCGCTTTATATGCATTATCAGGATATAAATTAATGCCTGCAGTTCAAAATTTATATGCTTCTATTTCTTCAGTGAAGTTCTCTATGCCAGCAATTGATTCACTCCTTAATCATAATAGGACACTAAAAATTTTTAAACCTGTAAAGTTTAAAGAATCAATAAATTTTGACTCTAAATTAGAATTAAATAATATTTCATATAATTACAATACCTCCTCAAATACAATAATTAAGAACCTAAGTTTAAAGGTATTTTCTAACCAGACTATTGCATTTATAGGTAGAACAGGGAGTGGAAAAACAACCCTAGTAGATATTATTCTTGGTTTATTGAAGCCTAATACAGGCACTTTCAAGGTTGATAATCAGTTAATTAGTAATTCAAATATTACAAGTTGGCAAAAATTAATAGGATATGTTTCGCAAGATACATTTTTGGCTGATGGTTCTATTGCATCAAATATTGCATTCGGAGAACCAGAAGAATTAATAGATACGGAGCAACTGGTAAATGTAGCAAAAATTGCCAATATTCATGATTTTATTAGCAAAGAATTGCCTAATGGTTACAATACAAGCGTCGGTGAAAGAGGCGCTAAATTGTCTGGTGGGCAGAAGCAAAGAATCGGAATTGCCCGTGCCTTATACTTTAATCCAAAACTACTCGTTTTAGATGAAGCAACTAGCGCATTAGATAATGCTACAGAGAAGTCTGTAATGGAGGCAATATATAATTTGAACAAGAATCTAACAATAATTATCATTGCTCATAGGCTTTCAACTGTTGAGAGGTGCGACAATATATTCCTTTTAGAACAAGGACAAATTATTGACCAAGGTAAGTTTGATGATTTATTATCAAGAAATAAAAATTTAATTGATTAAAAAAATAATATGATTAACTACGGCATGCAACATATCAATGATGATGATATTGAAGCTGTTGTTGCAGTTCTCAAATCGACAAATTTAACGCAGGGCCAATGTGTCCCAGACTTTGAAAAAGCTTTAGTGTCATACACGGGTGCAAGTTATGGTGTCGCTGCGAATAGCGCAACAAGCGCTCTTCATATTGCTTGTTTAGCTATTGGATTAGGTCCTGGTGATTTGCTTTGGACGTCACCAAATACTTTTGTATCCTCTGCCAATTGTGCAATTTTCTGTGGAGCTAGCGTTGATTTTGTTGATATTGATAGTGAAACATTTAATATTTCCATAGAAAAACTTAAAGAGAAACTTGAAATTGCTCAAAGAATAAATAAACTCCCTAAAGTTGTTATTCCTGTCCACTATGCCGGAAATCCATGTGAGATGGAGGAAATTTTCAATTTGTCTAAAGTTTATGGATTTAAAGTAATTGAGGATGCATCTCATGCCTTAGGGGCAACTTATACTCAAAAAAAAGATCTTTCGACCATAAAAGTTGGATCCTGTAAACACAGCGATATATCTATTTTTAGTTTTCATCCAGTGAAGATGATAACATCCGGCGAGGGAGGAGTTGCCCTTACCAATAATGAGAATTATGCTTCGAAAATGAGGTTATTTAGGAGTCATGGTATTACTAGTGATAAAAAACTCATGTCTAAAAGAGGAGAGGATGAAATCTGGAATTATCAACAGATTGAGCTGGGTTTTAACTACAGAATGAGTGATATTCATGCAGCACTTGGTAATAGCCAGCTTCAGCGTCTAGATATGTTTGTAAGAAGAAGAAATAATATTGCCGAAGCGTATATTAAGGCTTTTAAAGATTTACCAATAAAGTATCAAATGATTGATGATAAGTCTAATTCTAGTTTTCACTTATTTCCAGTAAGAATTAATAAGGGACTATCAGGAAAATCTCAACGAGACTTTCATGATATGCTTTGGAAGATTGAAGTTGTTGCAAATCTTCATTATATCCCAGTCCATCGACAACCATTCTATGAGAAGATGGGTTTTAAAAAAGGAGATTTTCCAAATGCCGAGGATTTTCATAGAGAAGTTATCAGTTTGCCTATTTTTTATTCATTGACAACTGAAATTCAAGATTTCATTATTAATAAAATTACCAATTTTTTTAACTCCTAATGACCCATAAAATTGCTTTAGGTTCGGCTCAATGGGGAATGAATTATGGCATTTCAAATACTGAAGGAAAACCTAGAACAGGTGAGGTAAAAAAAATATTAGAACTTGCAAAAAAGAATGGTGTTGATTTAATAGACACAGCTTACTTGTATGGTGATGCAGAGAGTATGCTTGGTAAGTTTAATATTAACTCTTATAGAGTTGTAACCAAGATTCCTAGATTGAGTAAAAATAAAATAACTACAAAAGTTAAAAAAGAACTTCTAAAAACTTTTAAGAACTCTCTTCAAAGAATGAAATTAGATAGAGTTTATGGTTTATTGATCCACAATTCTGATGAGATATTCCTGAATGGAAGTGAATATTTAATAGAGGCTCTAAACGAATTAAAACAAGAGAAATTAGTTAAAAAAATTGGAGTATCTTTATATGACAATGACAGGATTGAGGCAATAATTTCATCACTTTCTCCCGACATAGTTCAGCTCCCATTGAATGTATTTGATCAGAGGTTCCTAAAAGACGGTACATTAAAATATTTAAAACAAGAAGGAATTGAAATTCATTCTAGATCGGTTTTTCTTCAAGGATTACTTTTAATGGATTATCAGAAAATACCAACTTATTTCGAAAAATGGTCTGGCCGAATTAAACTCTGGAGACAAGCATGTGAAATGCAAGGTTTTAGCCATTTAGAAGCTGCATTAAATTTTGTTCAAAATATTAAACAAGTCGATAATATTATTATTGGGTTCGAAAATAGTTATCAATTTAAACAGTGTCTTGATTTCAGTATGTCAAAAAGAAAATTTGACTCTACTGACCTTGCATCAAACGATCTAGAATTTATCAATCCAACTTATTGGAAAGTGTAGATGAATGAAAGAATCAATATTGGTATTTTAGGTATCTCATCTGGAAATGGACATCCTTATTCCTGGTCGGCGATATTTAATGGTTACAATCCAAACATAATGAAAAATTGTGGATTTCCTGTTATACCTGAATATCTTGGCAAGCAGAATTTTCCAGATTCAGCAATACATAATGCCAAAGTTGGATATATTTGGACACAAGATATAAATCTCTCAAGGAAAATTGCTCAAGCCTCTTTAATCGAAAATGTTGTAGAAAATTATCAAGATATGATTGGCCATGTTGATGCTATTTTATTGGCAAGGGACGATGCAGAGAATCACTATCAAATGTCCAAACCTTTTATTGAGGCCGGCCTTCCAATATTTATCGACAAGCCACTAGCATACAGCCTTGCAGAAGCTAAGAAAATTATAGGATTGCAGCAATACAACGGACAAATATTTTCATGTTCTTCTTTAAGATATGCTGAGGAGTTTAAACTTTCGACTCTACAGAAAAAAGATATTGGAGAGATAAGACATATTTTTGGCTTTGTACCCAAAGACTGGAAAAAATACTCTGTACATCTAATTGATCCTTTATTAGATTTAATTCCCAACAGAGGAAAGATTTTAGATTTTCAGAAGTATAGTTTCAATTGCCACACAAGACTATACTTGCAATATGAAAAAATTGGAGTTACTTTGCAATCTTTCGGAGATCTTAATTCTCCGATTGGTTTTAGATTAATTGGAACAAAGGGATGGAAAGATCTTTATTTCCAAGATACTTTTTCAGCTTTTAAGTCGAGTTTGTTGGATTTCGTCAGAGGAGTGATTAATAGAGAAGAAAGAATTTCAGTTAAGAGAATGCTTGATGTTGTGAGTCTAATAGAAAAGGGAATATAGTCATGAATACTGTTTTAATAACAGGAGCCTCAGGTAAAGTTGGAAGAATAATTACTAAGAATTTCTTAGAGAGCGGCGACATTGTTATAGCAATTGCTAGAACTGAGAAATCTCTTCTTGCCTTAAAAGATTATTGTCAACCTGTATCAAAAAAATTACACATAATTGCAATTGACCTCCTGAATGACTCTTCTATTGATTTCATAAAAAAAGAAATCATCAGTCACAAATTATTGCCAAATATATTAATCAATAATGCAAGAAGTATTGATAACCTTAAAACTGATGAAAATTGTTATGTGAAACCAGAAAATTTTGTGAATGAATTCAATATTGGTGTTGTTGTTCCTTACGTTTTGTCAAACTCATTAGTTGAAAGTTTTCCTACTATGAGGCAAATTATAAATATTGGTTCAATTTACGGAGAGGTTGCTGTTAATCCTTCTTTGTATTTGTCTGAAAAAGAGCGTTCTCCAATTCACTATGGGGTCACTAAGGCAGCTTTATCTCACTTGACTAAAGAGTTAGCAGTTAGATACGCTAACAAACAAATTAGAGTTAACTGTATAGCTTATGGAGGAATTGAGGGAAGAGTTGATGAGGGATTTAAGAAAAGATATGCAAAATTGTGCCCATCTGGCAGTATGTTGTCTGAAAAAGATATTTTTGGGCCACTGCAGTTGATAACTTCTGAGAAATCTTCAGGTATTAATGGACATACACTTTTAGTTGATGGCGGGTGGACAATTTGGTAAACAACAATATTGGTATTATTCTTGCTAGATCTGGTTCCAAGAGAATTCCAAAAAAAAATATTCTAGATTTTGGTGGCAAGCCTCTTGTTGCTTGGACGATAGAAGCGGCAATTAATTCAAAGATATTTGACAAGGTTCTCCTGTCAACTGATTCAGATGAAATTGCGAAAATAGGCATTAAATTTGGAGCAGAGGTTCCTTTCTTGAGAGATGGAGCAAATGATGATTATTCTTCCTCAAGTAAAGCTACTTATCATGCACTTAACCAGGCAGAGAATTTTTGGAATACAGAGTTTACAACTGTGGCTCAGCTAATGGCTAATTGTCCTCTTAGAGATCAATTTGATATACAAAAAAGCTATAAGGCTTTTATTGAAAGTAATTCACCGTCTCAGATTAGTTGTTT
>Ga0255770_10003257_pt1 | contig 14071 bp, 13 predicted proteins | sample 071ome_22_FD_179968 | JGI IMG/M metagenome (GOLD analysis project Ga0255770, IMG submission 179968) | Coastal salt marsh microbial communities from the Groves Creek Marsh, Skidaway Island, Georgia - 071404AT metaG (version 2) | ecosystem: Environmental > Aquatic > Marine > Intertidal zone >... | reverse complement strand
GCAATTTCTTCTGCCTGGGTGTATGTTAAGCAAAATGGTGGAGCGAAGCCAAGGATATCGCCTTGAGGCATAGCACGGGCGATTACACCTTTAGATAGAAGCGCTGTGTTGATTTTTTGACAAACAGTCTGCGAAGGGTCAAAATAGCTGCGATCCTGACGATCAGCTACGAATTCTACAGCGCACAACATTCCTTCTCCCCGAACATCGCCGACATTCTTATGCTTGCTTAAGGCCTCGTTGAGTATAGATTTAAAATATGCACCAGTGTCTCGAGCTTGCTCAACTAAATTCAATTCGTCAATCAGCTTCAGGTTAGCTATCCCTGCCGCCGTTGAAACAGGATGAGCTGAATATGTCCAACCATGACCAATGGGACCGTTTTCATCTGTCCCTTTTTCCAAAATACTCCATATTTTATCTGAAACTATGGACCCAGACAGAGGTGCATAGGCAGAGGTCAGTCCTTTGGCGATGGTTATAATGTCAGGCCGCATACCATAGTGATCCGAACCAAACATTGAACCGAGACGGCCAAAGCCTGTAACAACTTCATCAGCAATCAGTAGAATATTGTGGCGATCCAGAACGGTCTGTATGGCTGGCCAATAACCTTCGGGTGGTGGCACAAGCCCGCCAGTACCCAGAACTGGTTCACCGATAAAGGCAGCAATGGTATCACTTCCTTCCTGCTCAATAAGCCTCTCGAGCGATTCAACGCAATGGGCAACAAATTCAGCTTCTGTTTGATCCAAATACTCACGCCGAAAATAATAAGGTGCTTCGGTGTGCAGTACTGGAGCAATTGGCAGATCAAATTTCTTATGGAAAAGATCCAGACCAGTCAGTGACCCTGTCAATAGTCCTGAGCCGTGATAGCCGCGCCAGCGTGAAATGATTTTTTTCTTTTTTGGTAGGCCCAAAATATTATTTATGTACCACACCAGTTTTATGTTGGTCTCGTTAGCATCAGAGCCCGATAGGCCAAAATATACTTTGCTCATATTGCTTGGCGCACGCTCTAATATCATTTTTGCGAGTGTGATCGATGCTTCGGTTCCATGGCCAACATAAGCATGGTAATAGGCTAGTTCGCGCGCCTGTGCTGCAATTGCCTCCGCTATTTCTGTTCGACCGTACCCGACGTTGACGCAATAAAGTCCGGCAAAAGCATCTAACAGACGATTACCGTCTCGATCCTCAATATAGCAACCCTCACCGCCGACGATCACGCGTTGCGCCAAGTTTCCGCGTGCAAATTCCGCAAGATGGGTTGAAGGGTGAAAAAAGCTTTCCCGGTCCCATTTTTCAAGTTGATCATTCTGCCACATTTAATTGTCCTTATGCCTACCAGCACCTATCTCAGCACTAAATTGCGCTCTACATCGCATATACGCTCACCACCATTTTGGGTTACAATGACTGGCTCGGAGATTGCCGCTCCAAAATTTTCCAGCCACACTCCGGATTGAAAATGAAAACACATGCCCTCCTGCAGAACAGTTTGATCTCCTACCCTTAGGCTGGCGGTGCGCTCACCCCAATCAGGTGGAAAATTCAACCCTATAGAATAACCCACTCTACTATTTTTTTGATAACCATTTCGATTTAGAATGGATTGCCAGAGCGCCTCTACCTCTTCACAGCATACCCCTGGTTTCATGAGTTCCAAGGCTCGATCTCCACCTTCAATTATCACTTCAGCAAGTTTGGTGATTTCCTGAGGAGGTGCGCCAATATGCGCGGTTCTTGTGAGAGGCGCGTGGTAATGGCGTCGAGCTGCAGCAAGCTCCATCACAACTAATCCACTGTCAGGCAATGGCTCATCGGTCCAAGTCAGATGCGGTGTCGAGGTGCCTTCAGCAACCTGTATCAGAGGGCATAAACTGGTATAATCCCCGAATTTACCATCAATTCCGTTCACTTGATCGTGATAAACATCTGCTATGACCTTGTACTGTGGAACTCCCGGCGAAAGTTTATCAAGCGCGTTCCGCATTACTTTTGAACAAATTTGACCAGCCTGACGCATGTAAGAGAGCTCATCTGGTGATTTAATGAGTCTCGCCCAATTTACGATCTCACGATTATCATCGATGCGCGCGTTGGGTAAGCCAGCGAGCAGGTGGCGGTGCGCACGGGCAGTGTAATAATGAGCGTCGAAATCAACTCCAATTCTAAAATTTCCCCATCCGCGGCTTTTTATAAGCTCACAGAGTTCGTCAAAAGGATGCTGCGTCGAATGATGCACGAGCGGTTCTGAAAATGGAATGATGTTATCAGTTGGTAGATCTGTAGTAATATGGGCCGATTTTGCATCTTGCTCACGTCCAAACCAGATTGGCCACTCCTCAGCTTGATGAACAATTACCGCTTGGGGTGTATAAAATGACCAGCCATCAAAGCCAGTTAGCCAGCACATATTGGCTGGATCTTGACAGATAAGAAGATCAAATCCAAAGCTCTCCATGCGATTTTTCACTAGCGCTACTCTTCTTTGGTATTCTTGCTTGTTGAAAGCTCTTTTAAACGTCATATTCGTTTTCCCTTGCCTAAGCGGAGGCGTGAATGGTGAATTGATGTGGCATAATACCACCAGAATGGGCTCCAATATTATCTATATGGAAAGTATCATCCGGTAGCTCATCGTCATAAGATTTTTTTTCCAATTCTCTAGTTCTCCGATATTGTGCAGATAGGTCAATTTGCATCTAGAACTGCGCTGAGAAATTGTCTTGTTCGTTCGTTCTGGGGGTTTTCAAATATCTGTTGTGGCGCGCCTTCTTCAGCAATTTTACCTTCATAGAAGAAACAGATCCGATCGGAAATTTCTCGGGCAAATCCCATCTGGTGTGTTACCATTAGCATAGTCAAGCTGTGCTCTGAAGCCAGCGAACGAATAACGTTTAGAACTTCACCGATGACTTCAGGGTCCAAGGCCGATGTGACCTCATCAAACAGCAAGATCTTTGGACGCATCGCCAATGCGCGTGCTATGGCTACTCGCTGCTGTTGACCACCAGATAGCCTTGCAGGATGTTCGTGTATCTTGTCTGCCAGTCCGACCATTTCAAGAAGCTCTTCAGACCTAGCTAAAGCTTCCGTCCTACTCATGCCAAGTACATGCATCGGAGCTTCCATGCAATTTCCAAGTGCAGTCATATGGGGAAACAGATTGAAATGCTGAAACACCATGCCGATGTTATTTCGCATTTTCCGCAAATGGGCCTCATTAGCTTTAATTAGCTCGTTATTTTTTGGCATATGCGTCAATGGCTGACCATCCACATATATGACGCCGTCATTAATTTCCTCCAGTGTCATAAGCATACGAAGCACCGTTGTCTTTCCCGATCCAGAAGGTCCTATGATGGACACTATTTCATTCTGCTGAACGTCGAGATCGAGGGAATCTAATACAGTAAGCTCCCCATAACGTTTTGTTACTTTAGAAAACCGCACCATCGGCGCATCTGAACCAAGATTTAGAGGAAAGTTTTCTTTCATTTGTATTACGCTCTCTTCATTTACGCATGCCCAGTGCTTTGGCGACAAACGACTCGAACCGGCGTAACCCAAAGGCCGTTGGTAGCGAGATCAGCAGGAATAAAATGCCCACCATAGTGTAGGGCTCCAAATAACGATAATAAGTTGAACCCAATGCTGTTGCTGCATGCATTAGCTCAGTAACGCCAATCACCATTAACATTGGGGTATCCTTAAAAATCCCAACGAGGTAATTACCCATTCCGGGGAGTGCAGGGGGCAATGCTTGAGGAATTATTACTCGAAAATATGTACGTGTCATTGAGAGATTTAGCGCTTTGCAAGCCTCCCATTGACCTCTCGGCACACTTTCTAAACCGGCCCGATAGACTTCTGAAAGATAAGCCGCATAATGCAAGCCGATTGCAATCATCCCGGAAGTCCAAGGCGAAAGCCGGATGCCGAATTGTGGACCGACATAAAAGATAAAGAATATTTGAACAACTAGGGGGGTAGAGCGGATGAATTCGACAATTTCCCGCACTATTAACGTAATGGCACGGATTCCCGTGCGCTGGGCAAGAGCGAACAAAAGTCCTATAATGAGTGCAATGGCATATCCAGTTCCTGCCGCCAAAAGCGTGTTCAATGTTGCCCATAAAAGTCGCGGCAGGATCTCAAACGCAAAGCTCCACTTCCAATCAAATTTGGGAAATAACTCAAAACCTTCGAACACGGTTTATATCCTCCCCATCTTTTTGCCCCAGTATCTCTCAAATGCACGCATGCCTGGCGAGACCACAACTCTCGCCATCAGGTAATAAATGATTAGTGCAGTGCCGAACGACTCAGCAGATAGATAGGTGGTTCCATTAATTTGCTTGGCTTCAAACATGAGATCTGTGACCGAAATCAACGATACTAAAGCGGTACCTTTTAGTAGTTCGATAAGCAGATTTCCCCAGGGAGGAAGCATAAGTAAAAGCGCTTGTGGTAAGATAATACGGCGCATCCGTTTGTAGTACGACATATTAAGAGCATGACAGGCTTCATATTGGCCTTTTGGAACGGCTTCAATTGATCCGCGCACCAGTTCTGCACCGTAAGCGCCAAGATTTAAGCCTACTGCAACGAAACCTGCAGTGAACTTATCAAAAGTTACTCCAAGAAGCGGAAGAACAAAAAAAATCCAGTATAGTTGGACCAATAGAGATGTACCACGAAAGAACTCTATGTAGACGATTGAGGTGCCGCGTATCAGCCATTTTTCTGAAAGTCGCATCATGCCAAAAAGTGCTGCAACAAATATGGCAAGCAATGCGGCTAAAAGCGTCTGCTGAATGGTGACCAATGTCCCATCGACAAAACGGCCACCATAAGCCTGCAGGTACTCCAGATAGTGCTGCATTATTTCCTTTCCGTCGACTTCACGTCAACAGATAGCATGACATCTTTACCTTCAGGCAATTAATTCGAAAACAATGCCTGAAGGCTATATTTGACTAGCGGTTTGCGCATGCGTATGCGGTTTGGCCATCGCCTGGCAGCGTATCTTTTGTATAACCGTATTCAGCCACTTTTGACATCATATCGTCAGAACCCATATATTCTCCCATCGCCTTGTTGAATGCAGCAAGGAAGTCGGTATCTGCTTTACGAAATCCAATGCCGCCCCAGTTCAACGCCCAATCTGGAAGTTTAGATGGATCTGACAATTCAGCCGCTCCGTTACTCTTCTCAACCAAGAGGCTGGCAGCAAAAAAGTTAGAACCTATTGCATCGGCTCGGCCTGCCATAAATGCAGCCAGCATTTCCGTTGGCCCTGGCACTTCCATCACATTGCTACTTGGCACGCCCTCATTGCGCGCAAACTCCACAATGTTATAGCCAGCTCCGGTAACAAGAACAGAATTCGAATTTTTTATATCCTGATATGTGTGAATGTTTTTAGGGTTACCCTTTTTGACCACAAACACATCAGCAAAAACACCGAAGGGATCGGAAAAGTTTACGTTTTCGCATCGACTGCCTAGAATATACATACCGCCAGTTATGATATCGTAGCGGTCAGCCTTCAAGCCGGGGATGAGTCCCCCCCAATCGGTCACAACGGACTCAACTTCTGTAATACCCATCTTTTCAAGAGCACCTAGCACGATAACGTGCACAAAACCTAAAGGTTCACCGTTTTCACCTGGATAGGCCCATGGCGGTTCGTTTGAAAATCCAATACGTACAGTTTTTCCAGCAGCAACCCGGTCCGTCAGCTCGTCAGCTGCTATCGGCGTAGTTGATAGCGTCAAAACTGAGAGCGACGCAAACATTGCGCCACCAATAATTTTACTCCAAATATTCTTCATTTTTTTCTCCCATTGTTGAGTGTCAAAACCCTTTTTCAGGTTTTTTTTAAACCTAGACCATGACGGTACAGGTTATTGGTGCTGACCAAGGTTTGCCTGATCAGTAATTTTGGCGAATGCCGTTATTTAGAAAGCTGATCTCCTATTCCTGTTAAGAACTTCAAACCTTGCGATAACTCGCTGATTTCAATGTACTCGTCTGGTGCATGGGCGCGGGAAATCGATCCAGGACCAAACACGACGGTTGAATATAACGCGTCGCTGAAATACCCCGCATCCGTGCCAAATGAGACAACACCACGGCTATTGAGACCGGTGATCTTACTAACAAAATCTGCAGCTTGTGTTGCATTTCGATCATCGAGCGATGGGACATCTGCCTCAGTGATGATTTTTATGTCAGCCTCTGGCCATATGGCACGCATTTCTGGCAACAAGGTATTTGTCGCGTAGTTCTCGATTTCGGCAATTATTGGTCGAGAGTTTTCCCCAGGCATTGGCCGAAATTCCCAATCAAAATTACACCAACCCGCAGTTGCATTTCGCGCTGCTCCACCTTCAATTGTGCCAATATTGAATGTGGCAAATGGCGGCTCAAACAGAGAGTCCGGGTATGGTTTTGAAGCCAATCGGGCGCCTATTTGTTCGATCTTTGAAATAAGTTTCATAGCTGCTGATATGGCGTTTACACCAACAGAAGGGTTACATGAATGAACTTCAAGCCCACTGATTTCTGTGCGCATTTCAAAGCCACCTTTATGCGCAGTAACTATTGCCATCTCGGTTGGTTCGCCAACAATTACAATTTCCGGTCTATAGGTTTTTGCACCCATGTCCTTAAGTAAAGTCGGCATGCCCAACCCCCCGGTTTCCTCGTCATAAGAAAAGGCAATATGGATAGGTTTTTTCAGTTTCATTGATTTGAAAATTGGAACTGAAGCTAAAACACAAGCCAGAAAACCCTTCATGTCAACGGAGCCGCGGCCATACAACCTGTCACGCTTACGCGTTAATTTGAACGGATCAGTAGCCCAGTTCTGCCCCTCGACTGGAACAACATCAGTATGGCCGTTTAACACGACGCCTCCGTCAATGTGCGGACCAATCGTGGCAAAGATATTCGCTTTTTGTTTAGCCTCATCAAAGCTGAGTGACGCCTCAACACCATGTGATCCGAGGTAGCTGCAGATATACTCTACGATGGGGTGCGTGGAACGGCCAGAAATGCTTTCAAAAGCCACAAGTCTAGAAAGGATTTCTATCGCGTTTCTAACTGTACCAGTATCGCTCGAATCCATTATTCGCGTAAGGCTCGTCATAAGAAATATATAACATGATGAAAATTAATTTGTCCAAAAAAATCTCTAGTGTAAATATTTCTCGCATAGCATTGCTTTTTATAAATTAATTTTTCATCAAAAATTAACTTATAAGATTGAAAATTTTAGTTGTGTATTTCTTAGCTTTATGACTTTCTCTTGGAAACAGCTAAACTGAGTTTAGGCAAGAGGGTCTAACAGCTAATGCCGGTGCCGTTTTCCATTGCGTCAGACGCAATCAACCGTCCACATCTGTCGGACGTAAGCCCGTGGCGTATTAGGTTTCGCACAATTTACGAAAGCCTAAGAACGGACATAACTCTCCTTAGATATCCTCCCGGCGCGATTATGGATATTAGTCTTCTAGCCCGACAATTTGGTGTTAGTCGAACTCCAATTCGCACAGTAATCCAAAGGCTGGAAAACGAGGGGCTCACAATAACCAAGCATGGGGTTGGAACTATCGTAACCGAAATTGATTTTTCCCAAGTCCGCCAGGCAATGGAACTAAGGATGTGTCTTGCTGAGGCTATGGGGAGTTTGGATCCGCGCCCACCGAATGATACGATTGGAGAAAAACTAGGTTCTTTACTTTCAGAATTTACGAATTTGGAAAACGAAGCGTCTTTGACAGATTTTGCACGCCTCGACATGGTGTTACATAATTGCAAATGCGAATTAATTGGAAATGATTTACTTCGTCGAAGCTACGACGAATTGTACTATCGAACAGCACGCATTTGGTTTCAATATCTTCCAAAATTAACTTGGAAAAGCGAGGCTGAATCTTTGAGAAGAGATTATCAGCAAACCCTTGAAGCCGTCAGGCGTAATGATGTGACAGCAGTTGGATTCATCACACGCAACGCAGTTTCAGAGGCGCTTTATCGGATCAATAATTTGATAGATTAGGAGTTTGTTTGCCTTTGAACCAACGATTTATACGTCATTGCCAGATAGTCTTTTATGCAGGCGCTCTTGTTGGTGTAAGTAGAAACCATCATCTGAGAAAGGCGGATATTGATCTTTTACAACGTCCCTGATCGGGCAACTCTACAATATGGCGTAGTGTAGTTGTGATCACGCCCTTATCTTTCAAAAGGAGGGCTAATTGTTGAAATCTAAGGCTAAGAGGCGCGGTTCTTATGTAATGAAAGGTGTCAGCACATGGCTCCACGGTATGTATTTTGAATTTGCGTAAGATGGTGAATTTCGAATTCCTTGCGCTTATGAATAAGAAAGGAAAAACTTATGAATAATGCGTTTATGTCTAGTCAAGTCAGCAGTGGATTTACGCTAGACCATGGGCCGGGCTTGCATCGAATTGGACTAATCGTACTTGCTAATGATTATGCAACCGAGCGTGACTTCATAAATGTTAAGCCCAGCGATGATGTTGCCCTGTTCGTAAGCCGGGTGGAAAATGCATCCAGCTGTACTGTTGAAACCTTACCGCTAATGGCCCCCCACATCGCTAAGGCGGCAGAATTGGTGATCCCCGATGGACGACTGTATGTGATGGCCTACTCCTGCACTTCAGGCACCGTAGTAATGGGATATGAAAAAATTTGTGCGCTGATCCACTCGGCACGCCCCGGAATTCCTGTTGTGACACCAATAACAGCATCATTAGCCGCACTCGATCTTTTCGATGCTCAAAAACTGGCTGTTTTGACGCCTTACACTGACGATGTTAACAGTACTATCGTAGATTACCTTGAGTTTCATAAAAAAACGGTTTGCTCGTTTACCTCGTTCCTAATCGAGGACAATGAAGTTATGGCTAAACTTTCGCCAGAAGCTATCTTACAGGGAGCGATTGAAGCAGATCGGCCAGAGGCCGAGGCACTTTTTATATCCTGTACAGCAATTCGCGCGCTTGATGTGGTCGAGAAAATTGAGAATGTCATCGGAAAGCCGGTTGTGACTGCAAATCAGGCATTGATTTGGCAAGCTTTGCGAATTTCGGGTTGTTCTGATTCCGTTGAGGGATATGGCAATTTATTGCGATTGTGAATTTGAACTATTTTCTGTCTTGAATGGAGGATAAAAAATGAGAGAGCTCGATATAATTTCGCAACCTGCTAGAGTTTTGACTCAGGCCGAACGTGAACACTTTTTCGAACAAGGCTATGTAGTCAAGACATCTGTTATTTCAGAAGATTGGATTGACCGACTCAAGGCTGGTGTTGCACGCCTAATAGACAAATCTCGAAATCTGACTGTTTCCGATGGAATTTTTGATCTAGAGGAAGGTCACACAGCAGATAACCCACGCCTTCGCCGTATTGCCCTTTTGGATGAACTGGACGAAGTATTCTGGGATTTCGCTAAAAACTCGAATTTGCCCGATCTGGCAGCGGACCTTATGGGTGCTGATGTATGTTTTCGAGAGGCGTTGCTTAACATTAAATGGAAAGGCGGCGGTCAAGAAGTGAAATGGCATCAAGATATACCCTTTTATCCTATGACAAACTACTCGATAGCGCAGTTTCTAGTTTGCCTAGATGATGTAGGTATTGAACAGGGCCCGCTAATGGTTATCCCTAAAAGCCACAAGGGCCCTCTGTATGACCACTATGATGAAAAGGATAATTGGTTGGGTTTTATTCCTGATCAAAAACTTGTCGATGCTAGTCTGGAAAATGCGGTAGAACTTACTGGTCCAGCGGGTACAGTAACAGTTCATCATTGCAGAGCTTTGCACGCCAGTCGCGCAAATCTCAGTCAACGAAGTAGGCCAGTCCTGATCATAGGATATGCGGCAGCCGATAATAGGCCCTACGTTGCGCCGGCGTATAAGTCAAAATTTTACGACACTGTTGTGCGTGGGGGGGTGGCGCGTTCTGTGCATTTGGTTGATGGTGACCTTCGTCTACCACCCGATTGGTCTGGCGGATATACCTCAATTTTTGATCATCAAGAAAAAGTCAATTCGGGTAGTTTAACGTGATACAAATAGAATTTGATGACATCGTCAAAGCGAAACGGCGAATTGCAAACACCGTTTACACAACTCCGTCGGTTCGATCTGAAAGTCTTAGCGAACTCTGCAATGTGCCGGTTCATTTGAAATTGGAAAATCAGCAACGCACTGGATCTTTCAAATTACGCGGTGCGACTAATTCAATCATGTGTCTTTCAGAAATTCAAAAGGAGCGTGGTGTCGTTGGCGTTTCCACAGGCAACCATGGCAGAGGACTAGCGTGTGCAGCACGCGAACATGGAGTGCGATGCATCGTGGTAATGTCAAACCTTGTGCCTAAAAACAAAATTGAAGGCATAAAAGCAGAAGGAGCAGAGGTTCGCATTGTTGGCAACAGTCAAGACGATGCCCAAGTTGAAGTAAATAGGTTGGTTGAAGAGCAAGGTATGACAATGGTTCCACCGTTCGATCATCCAGATATTATAGCGGGGCAAGGAACTCTGGGACTTGAAATGGCTGGTGATCTTCCTGATATGGCCTGCGCAATTATCCAGGTATCTGGCGGTGGACTTGTCTCTGGGATAGCTGCTGCACTTAAGGCAAGAATGTCTGGTGTCAAAGTTATTGGTGTCTCTATGGAGCGTGGGGCGGCTATGTTTGAAAGCCAGAAAGCTGGTAAACCGGTGCTTGTACCGGAACTTGCTACTTTGGCAGATAGCCTAGGCGGTGGTATTGGATTGAATAACACTTACACCTTTCAAATGATTCGAGACCTCGTTGATGAGTTTGTTTTGGTTTCAGAAAAAGAAATTTCTAACGCGATACGTCACGCTTATTGGTCTGAGAAGCAAATTATCGAAGGCTCTGGTTCGGTTGGAATTGCCGCTCTAATAAGTGGCAAGGTTAAGCCATTAGGCCCAACCATGATTTTGCTAAGCGGTTGTAATATTGATATTAATCTGCATCATCGAATAATCTCTGGAGAAGATGTGGACGTGACATCGGAGGATTAGATGGCAGATATAAAGATACTGACCGAAAGCGAATTGAGGACTTTGGTACCACTCGATAATAACGTTGTAGATTGTATAGCTCGGGCGTTCAGTGAATTAGCTGGAGGTTATGTGACCATGCCGCCAATAATGACTCTCTTGGTGCCCGAATACAGCGGCGAGGTATGTGTAAAAACGGCTTACGTACCGAATTTTGATAGCTTTGCGATTAAAATGAGCCCAGGTTTCTTTAAAAATCCCCAGCTTGGCCTGCCAAGTACATCGGGAATGATGGTTCTATTTGCTTCCGCTACAGGGATGTTGGAGGCATTGCTATTGGACAACGGTTACCTAACAGACGTACGAACTGCGGCAGCAGGAGGAGTAGCTGCTCAATATCTTGCGCGCAGAGATGTTTCGCATGTTTGTGTTGTTGGTGCAGGCGTCCAAGCAAGAATGCAGTTGAAAGCTTTAACTTTAGTGCGTGAAATCAAAAGTGCAGTAATCTGGGCGCGTGATGCAAGAAAGGCTGATATTACAGCATCCGACCTGAGTAGGGAGCTTGGAATAAATATAACTGTTAATATGGATCTAGCCCAAGCTGTTGGTTCTGCGGAGATAATAGTTACTACGACCCCGTCGGATAAGCCTCTGATCAACAGTGACTGGCTACGGGCTGGACAGCTCGTAATTGCTATAGGTTCAGATCAGGAGCATAAAGTTGAACTATTTCCTGACTGCATACGTAAGGCCACGAAATATATTCCTGATAACCTTGCGCAATGTATTGTCAAAGGTGAATTGAGAAGTGCAATCGAGGCAGGATTAGTGGAAAGCAGCTCTAACTTTTTTGAACTTGGTGACATTACCGCCGGCAAAGCAATAGGTCGTGAAACTGATGATGATCTTATCATAGTTGACCTAACGGGCACTGGGGTGCAGGATACGGCAATAGCTAACCTTGCGTTTCAGCGAGCGAAAAATATGGGAGTTGGCTCAATTTTTGCGAACTGAAAACGAAGATCGCATCAATTAACGAACTTCAAACATCCAGGCCAGATCAATCATTCAAGTCCATTAATGCACGCCTCTGTTGACTATCACTTCAATTGACAAAGATCCCTCTCAAAACGCAGTACCTTTAAGCTTAACCGTGACGCTGCTCTCACCGAGTGGCGTTCCTTAGTGACCTCATAGAAAGTGGCCTTAATCGATTACTGATGCTTGAGCTGATTTGTCTGACAGCACCCATTTGTGGATTGTAAGGTGAATTATTTGACGTTGTTTCTGACCTTGACATTACCCTTCCCGCATCGCATACGCCAGCAATAGCGTTACCGCGTGATAGGTTCATCTTATGAACTAAACGGTAATCCATAACTCACTGTTCCCAGTCACGCAGGGTGCAAAAAGCCTAATCCGGAAACAAAGGAGCGTGCTCCAAGCGGCGGGTTAGAAAACCCTGATCTGCGCATTCGCGCAATCGTAACAGTTGTGCACTGGATGGCCAACTAGACTGGATATTGAATAAATGCAGCGCTCCGAAGGTCTTTCTTTGGCGCTGGACATGCACACCCTCGAATCTAAAACATTCAGCCTCTATTCAAAGGTATCGTAGAAGGTAACTTTGTAAAATAAAAATTCGAATTATCAAAGGGTGGCAATCACGAAAAGCCACGGCATAGGGGTAATGTGAAACATAAAATAGATTGAAATCAATGATGAAAGAAAGGACCCTCATCATGGCTCAAGGAACCGTAAAATGGTTTAATGCAACTAAAGGCTATGGCTTTATTGAACCTGCCGATGGCAGCAAAGATGTGTTTGTGCATATCGCCGCTGTTGAGCGCTCTGGATTGTCTGGCCTCAAGGACGGAGAAAAAGTCTCCTTCGAATTAGAAATCGACTCTAAACGTGGAAAATCATCCGCAGTAAATTTGTCGATCGTCTAAGCACCCTATGACAGGCACCGTCAAAGTGCCTGTGCATATTTGAAACTCAAAAATGCATCCTAACCTTGGCTATCCAAAACCTTTCATTTTTGAGAATCAAAACGCTATGAAAGGGCATTAGATGGGCCTGCCTAAAGTTTTTTGCGTTGGAATACTTAAATCCTTTGGTTGGAAAATTGACTATTCACATCTTCCCATTTCGAGATGTGTTATAATTGCTGCTCCCCATACGTCAAATTGGGATTTTCTTTTAATGCTGCTCTTTGCGGGGGCCTTCGGTATCAAAATAAATTGGATGGGGAAAAGTAGTTTATTCAGAAAACCGCATGGTTTCATTTTTCGCCTTTTGGGTGGCATCGCCGTAGAGCGCAGTCAAAAAAATAATCTTGTTGCAAGTATGATAAACTTGTTCAATGAGGAAAGTCAGATGCGTTTGGTCGTCGCAGTAGAAGGGACGAGAGCCCACAGTCAGTTTTGGAAATCAGGTTTTTACCATATTGCTAAAGGTGCAAATGTTCCAATATTGCCGACATTTCTTGATTATTCAAAAAAAAGAGGCGGCTTTGGTGTGGCCCTTCATGTGACAGGGGATGTTAAATCAGATATGGACACTTTGAGAGAACTTTACGCAACTGTTCAAGGGAAGTTTCCAAAACAGGCCAGTACGATAAGACTCAAAGAGGAAACGCAAAATAACCAATGTTTGGTATATGGAAATCCAAACTGAAATTGCTCCAATAACGGCTGGAAGCGCGCTATAAAGTTTGGGCACGGAATTCGCAATTTAACCCTCCCTCATATTTTAAATACCTATTTTTGGCAATGTCAGAATAAACCACCCTGCCCGACGGTGCTGTGGAAATTAGCTTCTAAGCCATATCCAATCTAGTATCCTTTCGCTACTTCCAAACCAGTCCTGAGATCATCCAGCTTGCAGTTATGTTTTGTTTAAGATTTCCAGTAAGTGTACCCCCTCGCGCAGCACTCATTTCAAGCAAAGCCGCGCCGCTGCTTTTGTCGGGGGACGAGGCCAACT
>Ga0255770_10003239_pt1 | contig 14114 bp, 10 predicted proteins | sample 071ome_22_FD_179968 | JGI IMG/M metagenome (GOLD analysis project Ga0255770, IMG submission 179968) | Coastal salt marsh microbial communities from the Groves Creek Marsh, Skidaway Island, Georgia - 071404AT metaG (version 2) | ecosystem: Environmental > Aquatic > Marine > Intertidal zone >... | reverse complement strand
AAAGCCATTATTAATAAGGAGATAATTGGTATAATTGGAGATTACGATGTGGATGGGATAACTTCAGCTAGTATTCTGTATGATTTCTTGTTAAGCAATGACTTAGTTGTAGTTGTTAGAATACCTGATCGTTTTAAAGATGGGTATGGTCCAAATGAGAATCTGATTAACAACTTAAAAGAATTTGGAGTAGACTTAATCATTACAGTCGACTGTGGATCAAACTCTCACGAAATTATCAAAAATTTCCCAGATATAGATTTTATAATTTTTGATCATCATCAAACTGATAATACAAATGAATTGGGTGCTATAAATGTAAATCCAAATAGAAATGATGATACCAGTAATCTTGGCTATCTATCTGCTGCTGGAGTAGTTTTCCTTGCTGTTATTTCTATTAATAGAATGCTTAAAGAGATAGCTATTGAACACTATGAAATGCACAAAATTGATTTACTTAAATATTTACCATTAACTGCTTTAGCTACAGTAGCTGATATTGTTCCATTGCAAAAACTCAACAGGGCTATCATTAAACAGGGTTTAGCACTTTACAAAAAATATAAAAATCTCGGTTTGGAAACCATCATTAGCAAATTAAAATCTTCTGATGAAATTACATCAAGTGACCTCGGTTACTTAATTGGACCAAGGATCAACGCAGGTGGCAGAATGGGACAATCTAAACTTGGCTTTGAATTATTGACATCCAATTCAAAAGATATTTGTGAGAATATATCAAACCAACTTGAGGAACTTAATTCCAAGAGAATTGCTATTGAAAACAACAATACAGAAGAGGCGGTCTCACAGTATGAAGACATGGAAAAGAAGAATAATATTATTATCTTGTCATCAGAAAGTTGGCACGTGGGTGTTATTGGTTTAATAGCATCAAGAATCTCATCACGTTACAATAAAACAACTTGTGTCTTAACCCCTGTTAATAAAGACGACAATGTAATGACAGGGTCAGCTAGATCAGTTGGCGATATTAACATTGGCAAAGCTATCGAAGAGGCAGTCCTAAATGGTATTTTAATTTCAGGCGGAGGGCACAGTATGGCTGCTGGCTTTAAAATTTCCAAAAATAAACTAATGGAGTTCCATCATTATCTTTCTGAAGATAAATTCAAAATTGAAAGTAAAAGAAAGATTGTTATGGTTGACGGTCTCCTCATGTCATCTGCAGTTAATACTGATTATGTAAAGGGCTTGTTAGAATTTGGTCCCTATGGAAATGGTTTTGAAGAACCGAAGTTTATTTTTCCAAAGCATAAAATAATTGGATTAAGTGTATTAAAAAATCAACACCTTAAATTTAAAATCCAAGACGACAATGGATTTAATCTAGAAGCCATATCCTTTAGAAGTTTTGATATGCCCTTGGGAAAATTTATTATTGAAAATTCATATCAAAGGATGGATTTCTTGGGGAAGTTGTCTTTAAACCAATGGCTTAATAAAATCACCCCTCAAATAATCATAGAAGATGCCGCACTTAATAAATAAAACGCTTGCTTGCAATTAATGAATATACTAATTATATATTCGATAACGCTCCCTTCGTCTATCGGTTAGGACGCAAGGTTTTCAACCTTGAAAGAGGGGTTCGATTCCCCTAGGGAGCGCCATTATCTTCTAAAAATAAATCCACAAAAATAAGATAATTTCAAAATTTACTTTTTGTATTTTCTCAAGAATCAATATTTTATATTAATGTATAAGATGGAGCTGTGGCGGACCTGTTTATTTTGTAATTTTTTTATTTCATAAAATATACATTTGTTATATATATCAAGTGACGGGGCGTAGCGCAGCCTGGTAGCGCAACTGGTTTGGGACCAGTGGGTCGGGAGTTCGAATCTCTCCGCCCCGACCAATATTCTATAAATGATGTTTGATTTATTAAAAATGAAAGCAAAAATATATAAACCTACAAAAACACCGATGCAGTCTGGTTTGGGTAGATCTAAGAAATGGATTCTTGAATTTCATAAAGAAAAAAATAAATTTAAAGAATCATTAATGGGTTGGACTGGTTCATCTGATACCTCTGAGCAGGTTAGACTTTATTTTGACAATATTGAGGATGCAATCAATTATGCAAATAAAAATAATATTGAATATAATTTAATTAGTGAAACAAAGAAGAAGTATTTTGCAAAGTCTTATTCAGATAACTTTAAATTTGATAGAAAAGATAAGTGGACTCACTAATTATTTATTATGGCCCCGTAGCTCAGTTGGATAGAGCAGTAGATTTCTAATCTGAAGGTCCGAGGTTCGAGTCCTCGCGGGGTCGCCATAAAACATATATTACATATTTTTGAAAAAAATTAGTCTTTACAATATATCCTGATAAGTTAATAATAAACAGCTATTTTCAATTCAATTAAGAATAGATAGAGGTCATATAATTGGGTAACATATTTGAAAAAGCTAAGATATATTTGAACAAGCTAGATCTTTTTATAAGAAGGATAACAGATTATCTCCAGATAATTGCTGCTATCTGGTTGGTGTTTGTTGCGCTAACTATTGCAGCTGAAGTTGCTTTTAGAAATTTTGGACTGTTTCTAGGCGCTGATCAAATTGTTCAAAACTCTGTACCTGCTATTGTTTTTCTTCAAGTTCCTTTCGCTATTGTTGCCGGTACAATGCTAAGAACAACTATACTATTTGGTTTTGTGAAGAAACGTTTCAGAATGAGCTTAAATTTTCTTTCTTACGTGATCGGTTTTGCATTATTCTTGGGTATTGCAGTAGGAGGTTGGTCTGATATGATACGGGGATGGGAAATAAAAGAGTATCAGGGGATTGGTGCTGTTGAGTTTCCAGTATATATAATTAGAACTGTCATAGTCTTCTCATCACTCATTGTAACACTAATATATGTAAATCTTGCCAGCAGAGCTCTGTTAGGAACGGATAATACTCCACTTGCTCAAGATCCAAATGAACAAGTTGAACCGCATTTATAGGATAATAAAATGGATTTAGAATTGTTAATGATGGTCACATTGTTTGGTATGCTGCTTGCAATATTTGCTGGTATACATATTGCACTAGCACTAGGTGCAACAGCAATGATTGGGACATATATTATTTTTGGAAACGTATATCTAGCGGCTAGCTTGGTAGGCGGCGCTGCATATGAATTAATTCGAAATCACATTTTTATGACGATACCTTTATTTGTTCTCATGGGAGATTTTTTATCTAAAAGTGGAGCAGCTGCAGATTTATATACTCTCATCAATAAAGGTTTACGAGGCGTGCCAGGTAGATTAGGTGTTGCGACCGTGACTGGTAATGCGGCTTTTGCTGCTGTAACTGGGACATCAATTGCATCAGCTGCAGCCTTCACAAGAATAGCTTGGCCAGAGATGAAGAGTGCAGGTTATAAACATTCTTTTGCTCTAGGATCTATTGCTGGAAGTGCGTGTCTTGGCATGCTAATACCACCAAGCGTTCTATTAATTGTATGGGGGATTATTACAGAAGACTCAATTGGTAAGTTATTTGTGGCTGGTGTTATTCCTGGCATAATTCTGGCATCATTGTACGCAGCATATAATATGATTTCAGCAAAATTAAAGCCATCAATTGCTCCTGAACCAGAAGATATGGGTGATATGGAACCTCTTAATAAGTCACAAATTTATTCTGGGCTCTCAATTGTAGTTCTAATTTTCATGGTCTTAGGGGGTATTTGGGGTGGTATATTCACCGCAACTGAAGCTGCTGGAATGGGTGCATTGTTTGCTATGGTAATTGCATATTTTAAGGGTTTAAATTTCAGACAACTTGCTGAATGTACGCTTGATGCAGGTAAGACTTCAGCTCCAATTATGATTTTATTAATAGCTGCTGGCATGTATTCAAAGTTCTTATCACTTGCTGATATCCATGGAATCATAGTAACAGCTCTGCAATCAATAGGTCTAGAAGGGCTTTGGATTTTAATCTTTATGGCCATAATTTGGTTAGTTCTTGGCATGCTTCTTGACTCAATATCTATAATATTACTTACTGTTCCCTTATTTATTACTTTATCAAGTGGTATGGATCCTTATGCATTTGCAATATTCGGTATATTAGCTATTGAAGCCGGTTTGCTAACTCCCCCATTTGGACTTATTGTTTATACAGTTAAAGGAGTTCTTGCTGGATCTGGTGATGATGTGGCTCTCAGAGAAATATTCGCTGGTTCTATCCCTTATTGGATTATGATGTTGTTTGTTATGATCTTAATCGTGATTTTCCCAGAAATAGCAAGTTGGCTTACCAACTTTGTCTAGAATTATACGACTGTTGACAATTCCTGTCTAAGATTGTTTAATATTAATTTCGTACTTTTTAATAGAGTATGCTTTTATGAAAACATTAGGGAGGTTATTCATGAAAAAAACTATTTTAAGTTTATTAAGTGCTGTAGCATTATTCTCAACAGCATTTATTTCAACTGCATCTGCAGATAACTACACTCTTAGGATTGGTACAGGCCATCCATCTGCACCAACACCATACGTTAGGAACTTAGAGAATGTATTCGTTCCAAGTGTTGTTGAAAGGGTGGCTGCAGAAACAGATCATAATATTAAATTTATTGAAGCTTATGGTGGCACTATCGCGGGTGTGTTTGATACTCTTGAAGCTGTCGAAAAAGGCTTGCTTGATATAGGCGCTTATTGCGTATGCTTTGAGACAGCTAAATTGCTTCCACTAAATTTTGATTATTTTGTTCCATTTACAACAGGTGATTTGCATAAAATTCATAAAGTAAAATCAGCTTTAATTGCCAAATATCCTGAATTAATTGCGGATCTTTCTGAGAAATATAATCAAGTTTACTTGCCAGGTTTGAGCGGATTTGATGATTATGGTGTTGGAACGGTAGAACCATGGAAAAATGCTGTAGAATTAAAGGGACGCAAAATCGTTGCTGCAGGTCCGAACTTGCCATGGGTAGAGCTATTTGGTGCAATTCCTGTTACTTCTACATTACCAACAATGTATAATGATATGGCAACTGGTGTTGCAGAAGGTACAGTTATCTTCCCGACAGCTCATGGAGGAGGCTATAAATTCTTTGAAGTTGCTCCTTATTGGACAGTCACTGGTTTTGGAGCTATGAATCAAAATATTTTGACAATTAATGCAGATACTGCAGCAAAACTACCTGCTGATGTAATGAAAATTATTGAAGAGGAAGCTCTTGTTTATGGAATTGCTGTGAACGAAGACGCATCAGTAAATTACTACAAAGGTCTAGCGAAGCTTGTTGAAGAAGGTCAAAAAAGAGGTCTAAGTGATACTGTCTACTATTTGCCTATAGAACAGCAGGCAATTTGGGCAGAAGAACTTAAAGATTGGCCAAATCAAAGAGCAAACGATATTCTAAATGAATATGGTATTGACGCTATCAAAATTATGGATGAATACATGGACATGATGGAAGACGAAGGTCACGTTTGGCCTGTGAGGTATGAATTCAAGAAGTTATAATCCATAAAAAGAAACTAAACTAAACAGGTGGTAATTGATTAATATCACCTGTTTTTTTTCGGAAAAAAGACATGAAACGTAATTTATTTACAATGTTATCAGTAACACTATTTTCAGCTATTTTGGTAACAATGTTTATTAGTGCCATTGTTACATTCCTCTCTATGGAAGATAAATCAATTTTTTTCCATGTTTGGCCAAAGAATTGGTTGGTTGCATCAATTGTAGGTTTTTTTGCAATTTTAACAATGAGACCTGTGGCAATTCGAATATCAAACCTACTTTCCAGTCTGATCTACGGTAAAAAGCAAAAATTAGATTAATTCAGTGGAATAACACTAATAAAACTTCATATTACTTCTGCTAATATTAAAATATATTTTATTATTTTTGTAATCTCAAAAAGTTTAATTATTACAAAATCATTTTTTAACTGTCATAGGAGAAATATCAAAATGTTAAATAAACTATTTGGTTTAGATCAAAATAAAACATCGGTGAAAACTGAGATATTAGCTGGTCTTGCCACATTTTTAACAATGGCCTATATCACGGTAGTGAATCCAGCTATCCTATCCACTGATGGATCTGGAATGGAATTTGGTGCAGTTTTTACTGCCACAATCATAGCTGCGGTTGTGGGGACACTTATTATGGGTCTCTGGGCTAATTGGCCTGTTGCTTTGGCGCCGGGTATGGGGCTTAATGCTTTCTTTACATTCGGTGTGATATTTGGAATGGGATACACTTATCAGCAAGCTCTAGCGGCAGTGTTTATTGCTGGTCTCGTGTTTATAGTTTTAAGTGTAACCCCTGCAAGAAAATACCTAATTAACTCAATACCCAAAAGCATGAAACTAGGTGTTGGCGCTGGTATTGGGCTTTTTCTTGCCATTATAGGACTTCAAGGGGCTGGCATTGTAGTCGATAACCCAGCTACATTAATCGGTCTTGGAGACATGACATCCGCACCTGTTGTTTTAACTGGAGTTGGTTTCGTCATAATGGCAATACTAGATAAAAGAGGAGTCCCAGGGGCCATTATCATAGGTATATTAGCTGTTAGTATTGTAGCGTGGATTTTTGGGGTATCTGAAATTTCCGGTGTTATTGGTTCAGTTCCTAGTCCTGCACATGCATTCTCACTGGATTTTAGTTTGTTAATGTCGGCTGGTTTTATTGGTACCGCTTTTGCATTTTTATTCGTAGACTTCTTTGATACTGCAGGAACACTAACCTCAGTGGCAAATATAACTGGAAAAGTTAATGATGATGGTGAAGTAGACGGAATTGAAAAAGCATTATTGGCTGATTCAGTTGCCACATCCGTTGGAGCACTTGTTGGTACTTCAAACACAACTTCATATATTGAGTCAGGTGCAGGAGTAAAAGAAGGTGGAAGAACCGGTTTAACTGCTGTTACTGTGGCGGTGTTATTTCTATTATGTCTATTTTTTGCGCCTTTAGCTCAGAGTATACCTGCATTTGCAACCGCACCTGCTCTTATTTTTATTGCAACTTATTTCATGAGAAATATTAAAGATATAGATTGGGAGGATGTTACAGAATATACACCTGCTGTTTTGGCTGCAATTGTGATGCCATTTACCTATAGTATCGCATATGGAATTGCAATAGGGTTTATCACTTATGTTATTATTAAAGCGCTAAGTGGCAAACAAGATGAACTAAATAGTGGTAGTCTTGTTATTGCGCTTATCAGTGTGATATATTTTATAGTATGATGAAAGGGACTACGGTCCCTTTTATTTTTCTTTGATAATTATCAAGCATTGTTATTTTTGAAGAAATCCACATATATATATATATGAGTATAAAAAATTCAGTAGAAGAAAAATTAAAAACTATTCTAATCGATGATAATGGTAAAAAGATACAATTATCCGACACAGAACTAGTTGATAATATCGTAATCGCGAATAGTAAGGTTTATTTATCTTTAAAAGCAAATAAGTCAGAATTAAACAAATTTAACCTTATCAAATCACAAATCGAAAAAGAACTTTCAAAAATTGATGGCATAACAAATGTCTCTGTGTCATTAACTTCTCACTCAATTAATAACCAATCAACTTCCCAGGATCTTACTTCTCAAAAAGGTGTATCAAATATAAAAAATATTATTGCAGTTGCGTCAGGAAAGGGGGGTGTTGGAAAATCAACAACATCCATAAACCTTGCGTTATCAATAAGTAAATTAGGTTATAATGTTGGTCTTTTAGACGCCGATATATATGGCCCGTCAATACCCAAACTTGTCGGAGATAATCAAAAGCCAAAAATTTCCAAAGATGGCAATATATTGCCAATCAATAAATTCTCTTTATCACTTATGTCAATTGGGTTCTTGATTTCTGAAGATACTCCAATGATTTGGAGAGGTCCAATGGTTATTTCAGCTGTAAATCAGATGCTAAATGATGTTGAGTGGGGCAACCTTGATTACCTTGTGATAGACATGCCCCCGGGTACTGGTGATGTTCAGTTAACTATTGCCCAGAGGCTACCAATGAGAGGAGCTATAATTGTATCTACGCCTCAAGATCTTGCGCTAATAGATGCAAAAAAGGGAGTTGAAATGTTTAAAAAGGTCAATGTTCCTATTTTAGGAATAATTGAAAATATGAGTACGTTTATTTGTCCAAATTGTAATCATGAGACACATATCTTTGGGCATGAGGGTGCAAAGCTTGAGTCCATTAATCAAGGCATCGATTTTTTAGGTGACATTCCCCTTGAAATTGAATTAAGGAAGTCATCAGATGCTGGTATACCAATTGTTGACTCAAATAGTGACTCAGATGTTGCAAAAAAGTTTTTAAACATTGCAAATATTGTTACTGATAAAATTAACTCCTCCCCTGATAACAAAATACCAAATATTGTGATAAGTTAGATTTTGCAATATGACATTAATTCCTGAAAATATAATTTTATCGGTCGATAAAACCAACCTTACTCTCGATTATCCAAATAAGTCATATATGCTAACAGCTGAGTTTTTGAGAGTGCATAGTCCAAGTGCAGAGGTACAAGGTCATTCCCCAGATCAGAAAGTTACAGTCTCGGGGAAAAAAAATGTTGCGATAAATAAAATTGAAATTGTTGGAAACTATGCCATAAGAATTTTATATACAGATGCTCATGATACAGGTATTTATACTTGGCAGTATTTGCATGATTTATCTCTAAATAAGGATAAATTATGGGAAGATTATATCTCTGAATTAAGAAAAAAAAGCCTTAAGCGAGTGTGATTTAAGAGAGTTTTCTTAGGGAATGTCTAAGATCGTCTATTAGATCTTCTGGATCTTCAAGTCCGATGTGTAGTCTAACCATTGAGTTTTTGAATTGACCCCATTGATCGGTTGTTTGCCTATTGGGGGATACTGGCATAATTAAACTTTCATAACCACCCCATGAAGCCCCGATCCCGAATAACTTTAATTCATCTATAAAAGTATCCAAAACATCTGTATTATTTTTGGTATTCTTTAGAATTATTGTCATTAAACTCGCTCCACCATTCTTAAAATACTTTTTCCATAAATTATGGTCTCTACTATGTTCAAATGGTGGGTATAATATTTCTTCTATATTTTTGTGTTTATATAAGAAATTGCATATTTTTATTGTGTTTTCGAACTGCTTTTCCATTCTAATTTTAATTGTCCTCAGCCCTTTGCTTGCTTGATAGGCATCATCTGGACTTGCGCTTAATCGCAGAAGATCAAAAGTATCTTCTACTTTCTTACTTACTTTCTGATTGAATGAAACTGCTCCAATAAATGTGTCAGCATGTCCTACAATATATTTTGTTCCTGCATGAAGAGATATATCAATTCCATAATCAAAAGGTTTAAAATATAATGGAGTTCCCCATGTATTATCAATTATTGAATATAGTTTGTATTTCTTACATACATCAATCAATTGATCAATTTCAATTATTTCAAAGGTTACAGATCCTGGAGATTCGAAAAAAATAGCTTTAGTGTTATTTTGAATCATTGAGTCTAATTCATTTATTTTTTTGGGGTTAAAATATGTAATTTTTACTCCCATTTTAAACAGAAAATTATTAGCAATCTGCTTTGTTGGATCGTAAACATTATCTGAAATTAGGATATGATCATTATTTTCTGCAATGCTGAGCAAAGATAATAAAATAGCAGTTCTGCCCGAGCTGGTTATTTTGCAACCATAGGCATTTTCTATGGTTTGAATGGAAAATGATAATCCATCAGTGTTTGGATTTGATTTGCTTCCATATGTGTATTTAGAAGATTTTGTTCTGAACTCTTTTGACGATTTTGATAATATAGTCGAACCTCTATAGACAGGAGTGTTAACAAATCCAAAATGTTCTTCTGGTTTTCTGCCCGAGTGCGTAATTATTGTATCACTTCTATATTTTCTTTTCTCTGTCATATCTAATTAATTACATAACTCATTAAGCACATCAATAAAATATATAAATATTATTTGACATGAGAACAAAAAAAGAACATAATATGTACAAAAAAGGAATAAAATATGTTTATAGTTAAAAAAATGTCAAGTAACCTTCAAGATATTACTGCTTTGTTATCAATTATTACGCTTACATTCATGTTGTTTAGGTTCGTGTCAATATTATAATAGATCTAAGCTTATCCACATTATAAAAGCAATTTATTACAGCATCTAATTATGAAATGACATATATCTATTTTTTATTAATATTATAATCTAGATTAGATAGAGTTGGTCAAAAATATATGTCAAATTTTATACACTTACGTGTTCGTTCATCTTATGCATTACTAGAGTCATCGATACACATTCAAAAAATAAAAGATTTGTGCATAAAAGATCAAATGCCAGCTGTTGGTATTTCTGATCCAAATCTATTCGGCGCACTGGAATTTTCTGAAGCCATGGCAAATTCTGGTATTCAACCAATTATTGGTACAACATTAAACTTATCCTTTATTCTCAACTCCAATAAAAATAATAATTTAATCACTCCAATTAGTCTCATTTCATCTAGTGAAATTGGGTACAAAAATTTAATGAAATTATCAAGTCTTTCATTTCAATCTAATAATGGCAATCTCCCCAATGTTACTACCAGTGATTTATATAAATACAGTGATGGATTGATATGTTTAAGCGGTGGTCAAAAAAGTTTAATTTATGATTTTTTGAAACACAAGCACAAAGACGCAGCACTTGAGTATGTTCTAATGATTAAAAGTATATTTTTAGATAGGTTTTATATTGAGTTACAGCGTTATTCAAATACTGATTTTTTAGCTGAAGATCAGCTTATTGATATTGCTTACGACCAAGATATCGGTGTTGTTGCTTCAAATGACGTATTTTTCGAAGAAAAAGATCATTACGAAGCTAATGATGTTTTGCAATGCATTGCAAATTCTGATGTTATTTCTAACCCTAATAGGACTCATGTCTCAAAGGACTGTTACTTTAAGAGCCAAGGAGAAATGATTGAGCTCTTTAAGGATCTTCCAGAAGCAATTGAAAATACTGTTGTTATTGCTAAAAGGTCCGTGTATAGACCTCAAATATTGCCACCAATCCTTCCCAAATTTACTTCTGATAAGCAAGAAAAAGAAGATAGTAAAAGCGAAAATGAATTATTGATCAATCAAGCAAAAATTGGGCTCGATGATAGGCTTGTTAAATTTGGGGAAGCTGATGGTTTTGATCGTGATTTTTACAAAGATAGATTGCAAAGTGAGTTGTCCATAATAATTGATATGGACTATTCAGGATATTTTCTGATTGTTTCAGATATAATCAATTGGTCAAAAGATAATGGAATCCCAGTTGGTCCCGGAAGGGGATCAGGAGCTGGGTCTTTAGTTGCTTGGAGTTTAGGTATCACAGATTTAGATCCAATCAAGTTTAATTTAGTATTTGAACGGTTCCTAAATCCACATCGTGTTTCTTTACCAGATTTTGATATTGATTTCTGTCCAATAAGACGTGATGAGGTAATAGACTATATTAAAAAAAGATATGGAAATGATAAAGTTGCGCAAATTATTACTTTTGGGAAATTACAGGCTCGAGCAGTAATTAGAGATGTTGGAAGAGTTTTAGAGCTACCATATAGTCAAGTTGACTCCTTATGTAGGTTGATCCCCAACAATCCTGCTAACCCCATGTCATTGCATGAAGCTGTAAATCAAATTAACGAAATAAGACAACTCAGGGAAAATGATGAAACTATTGATAGGTTGTTGTTTCTATCGCTTTCTCTGGAGGGTCTTTATCGTCACGCTTCAACTCATGCAGCAGGTGTTGTTATTTCAAAAGAAAATCTTAATGAGTATGTTCCTTTGTACATGGATCAAAAAACTAATTCACTAGTCACACAGTTTAATATGAAATGGGTAGAGCAAGCTGGCTTGGTTAAATTTGATATATTAGGACTAAAAACACTCTCTGTTATTAATGAATGTTGCAAACAACTTGATAATATAGGTGTTAAGATTGATATAAGTGCCATAAGTTTGGAGGATCAAAATACATTGAAATTATTCAGAGAAGGCAGAACATCTGGTATTTTCCAATTTGAAAGTGCAGGAATGAAGGACCTCTTAATAAAAGCTCAACCTGATAATTTTGAAGACTTAATTGCCCTAATTGCTTTATTTAGACCTGGTCCGATGGAAAATATTCCACAATATTTAAACTCAAAGAAGTCTAAAGATCAGATAGAAGATCTTCATGAGCTCATAAATCCAATTATAGCAGATACTTATGGAGTAATAATATATCAGGAACAAGTGATCCAGATTGCACAAAAATTAGCAAATTATAGTCTCGGGGAAGCTGATCTCTTAAGGAGGGCTATGGGAAAAAAAATTAAATCTGAGATGGATGCTCAAAGAGATAAATTTATAAGTGGCTCTTTCTCAAATGGTGTATCAACAGAGAGGGCTAATTATATTTTTGATTTGGTTGATAAATTTGCTGGTTATGGTTTTAATAAAGCTCATTCAGCTGCATATGCTCTGATTGCATTTCAAACAGCATATCTTAAGGCAAATCATCCTTTAGCATTTATGTCAGCACTTTTAACTCTTGATGTTGGTAATATTGACAAAGTCTCGAATATAATTTCAGAAGTAAAAAGGATGAAGATAAATTTATTACCTCCTTCAATAAATGCTTCCTATCATAATTTTTCAATTGAAGAGAGTTCAATAAGGTTTTCAATTGCGTCAATTAAGAATGTTGGTGCCCAGGCCGTTGAAAATATAATTAACGAAAGGAATAGAAATGGGGTATTTAAAAATATACAAGATTTTATTACAAGAATTGATAACCATTATGTAAACAAAAGGGCTTTAGAGGGTTTGATCTTATCTGGAGCTTTTGATGAGCTTGAGTCAAATAGAGCTAAATTGCATGAGAATATTGACATTTTGTTAATGGAGTCAAGTCGTTTGACCAAGAAAAGAAATGATGGACAGTCTGATATCTTTGCAGGTATTGAAGATGAACAAAATGATATTTTTCTTCCAAAAGTAGATGAATGGTCACTAAACAAGAAAATAGCGAGTGAATTTGAATATACAGGATCATATTTATCCGGTCATCCTTTGGAAGAATATTCATCCGAATTAGAAAAATACAGCGTGATTACTTACTCTGATTTTTTAAATAACGTCAAAATAAAAAAACATAAGCAAGCTCGTTTAGCCGGTGTTGTTCAAAATAGGGTTAATAGAAGAGGTAAAACTGGAAGAATGTATTCATTTATTAAATTATCTGATCGAAGTCAAGAGTTCGAAACGATGTTTTTTTCTGATTTAATTGATAGGTATAACGATCAATTATTTATAGGTAATGTAATCCTAATAAAAGTAGAGGCAGAAACACAAGGTGATGCAATAAGATTAAAGGTAAATGATGTTATAAGTCTTAACCCAGATTTGAAACATGATTTAAATAATAACAGCCATCATAAAGCAGAAGAGTCGCTTGAAGATGGATTTGTAAAAGATGAGTGTAAAAACTATACAATCAAAATTGAGAATATTAGTGTTATTGATAGTATCGCTAATAAATTACAATCTGGCAGTGGCACAGACTCTATAAATCTGTTATTCTTTGATAAAAATTTAAAGAAAGATGTCAATCTGGCAATTGGAAACAACTACTTACTAGATATTGACACAAAGGAATATTTGAGGAATTTACCTGGAGTAGAAATATACAATAAAGACTAATTCTTTTGGAAAATCACTTGATATTTTATAAATAAAATCATATAAACAGCAAATAAATACGAACATGGGACATGACTCGGTGTTTCAAGCGTCCCATGGAGAATAACCGAATCAGGAGATTTTAATATGTCATTACCCGATTTCTCATTAAGAGAATTACTTGAAGCTGGCGTGCATTTTGGTCATAAAAAAGAACGCTGGAATCCAAAGATGGAACCCTTTATATACGGAAAAAGAAATGGTATCCATATAATTGATTTATCCCAAACAGTGCCATTATTGCATCAAGCACTACTTGCTATTCGTGACGTTGCTGCATCAGGTGGTAGG